>SDBT01000311.1_pt1 | contig 74606 bp, 58 predicted proteins | sample 2277101 | NCBI WGS metagenome assembly SDBT01 (sample SAMN10404973, study PRJNA504765) | marine sediment metagenome | isolation source: marine sediment core GS10_PC15, 103 cmbsf | place: Arctic Ocean: Southern Knipovich Ridge | collected 2010
ACCGTTTCTCCCGCGTAGGGGGCGGCCTTGTGTCGCCCCGTCTAATGGGTGCTCACCATCGGCGGGGACAAGCCCCGCCGCTACGCGATTGAGATATGAGTTGTCTCAACCAAAAACTTATATGACTACCCAAACAGCTTTAGCCCCAGGGAGTGGTTGGGGATTTTTTCGCAAACCCCTTCTCACGCAGAAACTGGTCTGCCTCCGAGCGTGTGCGGAAGGTTTTCGATATCTTCCTTGTGCCCCCTTTGTCGAACATCCGCTGAAGCTGGCCGTAGGTCACCGGGTTGTTAATGACGTTTACTGACCAGACCAGGTTATGCTCTTTGCACCAGACGAGATGTTGGCCAATAATATCGACGACCTCAGGATAGGCCGTCTTCCAGTTGGTCAAATCACACAGCCGTGCCCAAGGTTTTTTTATCAGAGGCGCTACCTCGACCTCGTAATCTTTTACGAAGCTTTCCGCTGTACTGATTCTCCAGACTCCGAAGATCTTTTCGTAAACGACGCGAATCTCAGGGTCGACATCAATCGAGTATTCCAGGTGCCATCCGCTCATGCTGTTTCCTTAGGCCTTAAAGTTTTTCGAGTGGCTGTTACGCTCAACGAGAATGACCTAATATATACCCCATCGTTGGAAAGTCAATAAAAAAACTCACCGTTTTTCACAACCGCCCCCTTTTACGTCTCATATCATTTTTGGGTTGTAGCAATACCAACCGTTTCTCCCGCGTAGGGGGCGGCCTTGTGTCGCCCCGTCTAATGGGTGCTCACCATCGGCGGGGACAAGCCCCGCCGCTACGCGATTGAGATATGAGTTGTCTCAACCAAAAACTTATACCAGCCGTCACATAGGCCACCCCGGGCTGTACGCTTGCCCCGACTTACGAAACAGAGCTGACCGGGCACTTTCCCAAGAGACTATTAGAGCAGCGACAAACGGGCCTCAAGAATGAACCTCCGGCCCAAACCTGGGTAGTCGCCATCACCGGCGGTGAATCCAAACTGGTCCGGACGGCCTTTATCAGCCAGATCGTAGCCGGCCAGGCTGAGATTGACATACTCGTTCACCTGGACGCCAACGTGCATACCCACCTCGTACACCTTGCCGATATCCTTGTGGCTGCCGTCAAAAAGGGTGATCGTCCGGCTGGAAGTGTAGGTGACATTCACGTTGCCGGTGAGCCGCGCGAAAGACCCATCCAGATCGGCCCGCCACTTGATGTCCGGCACATAATAAGCCTCTACCAGATTCTGCCCGTTTTCAATCGATTGCTCAGCCTTTTGCAGCACTCCGTTCCACTGCAGGCTGAGATTGCAGCCAGCCTTCAGGCGCAGGCTTGCGTCTAAACCGGTTGATTTGAACTGCTCAACGTTTAAGGGAATAGAGCGGAAAATGGTAGCATCGTAGCGGTACTGAATAAGCGAATCGATCTTCTGGTGGAATACCGTCAGTTCTGCGTTCACAGTTTCCCCGGTAGGGCTAATCGCGAGCGTCGCCTGGAGAGTACGGGCCTCTTCGGGGCTGAGCTCGGTGTTGCCTGCCGTGAACACGTCGTCGGCAAACTGCTCTGCGATCGTCGGCAAGCGGAACGCATAAGCGTAACCGAGCTTGAACTTCAGAAACGCCGTGGGGGAATAAATCAGGCCGACATTGTATGAGGGCTGGGTCTGTCGGTTTCTGACAAACTGAAGACGCCCGCTCAGATCAAACCGAAGAGGCAAGCCTGCCCCGACAAACTCGTTAGCTTGCAGGGCAACATTGCCCCAGACATCAAACTGGTTCTGCCTGCCCGACCAGTAATTATACGAGTTGGTGTCTGGCTCCTGCGCGCCACTGACAACGATACTGTCATTGCTGGATGCAGCCAGAGACCCGGACAGCCAGTCGATGCCTCCGGCTGCCGACAGCTCTCCGATTTCCTTCATAAACCGCGCATTGACGCCGGATGACCGCTTGTTGTAAATGCTTCTGCTGTACACATCCGCTGAACCGAACCAGTGTTTGGATAGAGTCTTGTAAGCCAGATTCTTTTTCTCCCAGAACAGATCAAGCTGGAATTCTCCGAAACCTTCGTCAAAGAAACGATATTGGCCATCAAACGAATAATTTTCATCTTCCTGATGCGCCGTGAGACTGGATGACTCTCTGTTTCCGTACACCGGGATGGAAGAGGAATCCGGCACCGGCCCGGGTGCACCGAGACTGTCATCAAAATAACGAGCCGAAAACGAAAGGCGATGCCGGTTATTATCTGAGAGATAGTCCGAGCGCACGCCGATGATCGTGTGTTGCATACCGGCGTTGGCCCGGCAGTTGTCGGTTGAGGCAAACTCGGCAAAGGCGCCGACGCCCACAGCGCTTACTTTGCGCGCAAGATCAAAGCGGTACTGCCGATAGCCTAAGCTCCCGTATTTGGTTGTTACCACGATCCGGTCTACCAGACTGCTTTTTGAAATGAGATTGACCACCCCACCAACGGCGTCCGACCCGTAGAAGGCAGACTGCGGTCCTTTGAGCATTTCCACCCGCTCGAACTCTCCGACGCTGAAATCCGAAAGGTTGAACCCTCCCAGCGAGTAGTCCTTGACCACTCTGCCGTTGTACAGCAGAAGCATGTGCCGGTTGAAAACCCCCCAGTTAGACAGGGTGGCTATTGAGCCGTCCCCGCTGGAGTTGCGGATATCCACACCGGCCTTTCCCTCCAGCGCGGCGTTCAGTGAACTCTGTGCGCCTACGTTTTCCAGAATAACAACCGACACCGGCCACACCGACTGCCCGCTTGACAGTCCAAAGCGATTGGCTGTAACGATTATGCTGTCGGGCAATTCCCAGGGGGAATCGAAGGTGCCTTCTCCGTCACTCGCGGCGGCTCCCGTCGCGCCAACCGCGATGACGATAGACACCCAAAAAAGAGTGCGCCACATAATGGCCTCCATTGGTTGCCGTTGGCGCCGGGTAACCATTGTCAGTCAGCCCGCGCTGACGGCAACAGCATGAGATTTGGCTGCGGCAGGTTTCCTGGCTTTGGCTTCAAACCTCCGGCGAGCGCCTTCCCCATCAATCATCAATGACAGGTGGCCTCATGCTCGCGGAGTAGCCGATACAGTAGCGGGGCTGCGACGGATTCGCACCGTCTTCCCTTTTACCCCGGCATATGCCGGGCACCGCAACGTTGTAGGCAACAAGCTGCGTTTGTCGGCGGTGTTTGTCAAGGGAATAATGCGAGAGGCATTCAAGTTCCTGCGAGGTCAGGAATCCCTTCCTGACCGCATTAGTGGAGCCGTCACGAAAGGATTCGTGACGGCGCATGAAATGAGAGTACCGTTGTCACTCTTTTGCTCCATTCTCCTCCGCCTGATTCGGAACCCGACCTGCAAGCTTTGCTTGCAATGAGGCTTGCGCCTTCCTGTCAAGCAGACGACTTTACAATCGCTGAGAGCGCAACTCGTCAAGTTTTACCTCGACCGGGCTCCATTATCTATTATCTTGGAATTGAAGATGTTTGAAAAGGTAAGAAACACAATAAGTGAACACAGCTTGCTGGCAGCCGGCGATTCGGTTCTTGTGGCCCTGTCAGGCGGACCGGATTCAGTGGCTCTCCTGCACCTATTGACATGCCTCCGAAAGGAAATGAAGCTGAACCTTGCGGCGGTGTATGTAAACCACCGGATCAGGCCGCGGGCCGCCAAAAAAGAGGAAGGATTCTGCAGGGAGCTCTGCGACAAGTTAGGCGTGGAGCTGACCATTGTGCGCGAGGATATTCCGGCCCTGGCTCAGTTAAAGAAAAGAGGTCTGGAAGAAACAGCCCGTGATTTCCGTTACAAGACCTTCGAGAGTCTCGCTGTAGAACATGGCTGCAACAAGATTGCCCTGGCGCATCACGTTGATGACAGGGTGGAGACGATACTGTTTCGCATTCTCCGCGGCACCGGCCGCACCGGTCTGCAGGGAATCCCGATCAAACGGGGAAGAGTCGTGAGACCCTTTTACCATGTCACGAAAAGGGAGATTCATTCTTATTTGAAAAGACGCCGTCTGAAATTCTGTGTGGATCAGTCCAACATGGGCAGCGATTTCGCACGCAACTATATTCGCAACAAGCTGTTGGTCGACATTCGCCGCCGTCTCAGTCCGGGCGTAGATGCTGCTCTGTTGAACCTGTCTGAGACAGCCCACGAGGAAGAAGCTTTTCTGGAAAGTGTTATCCGAAAGGCTCAAAAAAAGACTATCCGAGCTACGGTTGGCGGTAAAATAGAGCTTGATTTGAAACTGTTTGGCGGTTATTATATATGGTTGCGCCGGAGACTGTTAAGGTATTGCCTTACAGAACTTTCACCTGACAGGCAGAGACCGGACAGGAAGGTGGTTGACCGGCTCGATAAGATATGCATGACCGGAGGTAAAGGGCTTTCGCTCCCTGATACAGTGCAGGCGGTTAGAGCGGGCAGCAAGCTGCTTTTATACAGGGGAGAGTGTCGTGCTTATGCTGAGGGATTGGAGCTGGGGAAAAACTGTCGGTTGCCGTGCCTACGGCTGAACCTGCGTTGCGGGCTGCCGGTTGCTTTTGGTGGGTCGCTGGAAAAGGCAAAGCGCTCCCGGCGGATCTGGCTTGACTGGGAGAAACTTTCTGTGCCGCTGGTCGTTCGTAACATCAGGCGCTCAGACCGGTTTGTGCCGCTGGGAATGAAAGGAACAAAAAAGATCGGCAATTACCTGACCGACCGGAAAGTTGCCGGGGTGTACCGCGATGAAATCCCGGTGGTGTGCGATCAGGAAGGAATAGTATGGCTGGTCGGATTTGAGATAGCCGACCGGGTGAAAATTGACACCTCAACGAACAAGGTGATTAGAATTGAAGTCACTGAGCGAAGAAAAAATCCAGCTCATGCCGTTTGAGGTCCTGTTGGACCAGGACCAGATAGCCCGCCGCATAGCCGAGATAGGTGTGCAGATAACCGAAGATTACGCCGATCAGACCCCAGTACTTGTCGGCGTGCTCAAAGGCGGCGTGGTATTTCTGGCCGATCTCATGCGTGAAATAAAACTGCCGATAGAACTCGAATTTGTCTCGGCTGCTTCCTACCGCCACGGAACAACGCCGTCCGACAATGTAGTGCTGGGCGGCAAGTTGTCTATTTCTCTGAAGGGGCGTCATGTCTTGATTGTTGAGGGAGTGGTCGACTCCGGGAAGACGGTCTCAGTCATCTTAAGACAGATACGCAAACTTCAACCGGTTTCGATCGAGGTTGTTACACTCATTGACAAACCGGCCAGCCACAGGATGAAACTGGATATCAAGTACAAGGGATTTTCGATTGGTAATGATTTCGTGATCGGCTTCGGGTTGGACAATACGCAGAAATATCGAAACTTGCCCTTCATTGGCCGGGTAATTGAACAGTAGGAATGGGTGTGTCGTTCCGATAATAAATAAAGTGTCTTTTTCTGGGTATAATATATAGGAAAGCTGGCAAGCTTACTTGGAGTATTTGTGACGGATTCTAACGATAACAAGAAACGATTTTCCCTGCTGGGCAAGAAAAAGGGGGAAAAGTCGAAAGAGTCGATGAGCTGGAAAGGGCCGGGAAAGTCGATGATTTTCTGGGTAACCCTCGCTCTGATAGCCCTCATGTTCTATAGCATATATTCGGGTATGAACTCAGATACGGCTGAAATTACCTATTCGGAGTTTGTGGAGGAAATCGAGGCCGAGAACGTTTCCGAGGTCTCCTTCAAGCAGACGGAGGTCGAGGGAACTCTAACGCAGCCGAAGACGTTCAGCTCCATCGAGTCAACCAAGTCTTTCTCGAAATTCAAAACCAGAATCCCTTTCCCCGATGTTAACTATCACTTGATCGAGAAACTGGAAAAAAGTGGAGCCAATATTGTTGCCGAGGTCGAGTCAAATTATGTCTCGTACTTTCTCTCCATTCTGCCATGGGTGGTGCTGGTGTTTATCTGGCTTTTCTTCCTGCGCCAGATGCAGGGAGCTTCCGGTCCGAAGGGACTGTTTTCGTTCGGCAAGAGTAAGGCCAAACTAATTACGGATGAACGCCCCAAGGTGACGTTCAACGACGTTGCCGGCGCCGACGAGGCCAAGGAAGAGCTTCAGGAGATAATCGAGTTTTTGAGCGACCCCGCCAAATTCCAGAAATTGGGCGGGAAAATTCCTAAAGGGGCGCTGCTGCTGGGACCTCCAGGTTCGGGCAAAACGCTGCTGGCGCGGGCTGTCGCGGGTGAAGCGGACGTGCCGTTCTTTTCGATGTCCGGCTCTGACTTCGTCGAGATGTTTGTTGGCGTTGGCGCCAGCCGGGTGCGCGACCTGTTTGAACAGGGCAAGAAGAATGCCCCCTGCATCATCTTCATAGACGAGATCGATGCCGTCGGGCGTCACCGGGGAGCAGGTTTAGGCGGCGGCCATGACGAACGCGAGCAGACCCTCAACCAATTGCTGGTTGAAATGGACGGGTTTGAGACTAATGAAGGGGTCATTTTGGTGGCAGCGACCAACCGTCCCGACGTCCTCGACCCGGCCCTGTTGCGCCCGGGACGATTTGACCGCCAGATTGTGGTGCCCATGCCTGACATCAGAGGCCGGGAGGGGATTTTGAAAGTTCATGTGCGCAAGGTCAAATTGGCAGATGACATTGATCTCACCGTTCTGGCCCGAGGTACCCCCGGCCTGACCGGCGCGGATCTGGCCAATATGGTCAATGAGGCGGCCCTGCTGGCTTCCCGTCGCGACAAGGATGCTGTCTCTATGGAGGAATTTGAAGAGGCAAAAGATAAGGTTCTGATGGGCTCAGCCCGCAGGTCGCTGGTGATTTCCGATGAAGAAAAGAAGATAATCGCCTACCACGAGAGCGGTCATACCCTGGTGACGAAATACCTCCCCAAGGCCGATCCGATTCACAAAGTCACCATTATCCCTCGCGGCCTGTCCCTCGGCGTCACGCAATCGCTGCCGGTCGACGAGCGGCATACCCATTCCAAGGAGTATCTTGAGGCGACGCTGGCGGTGCTGATGGGCGGCCGGGTAGCGGAGCTATTGGTCTACAATCAGCTTGATACCGGCGCCGGCAACGACCTGGAGAGAGCCACCAAGCTGGCGCGTAAGATGGTCTGTAACTGGGGGATGTCTGAAAAGCTCGGGCCGGTGACGTTCGGCAGAACCGTCGAGCACATCTTTCTGGGCAAGGAGATGGCTCAGCAGAAAGATTACTCCGAAGCTACGGCGCAACAAATCGATCAGGAAGTTACCGCCCTCATCAAAAAGGCCGAGGACGTTGCCAGAGACATCCTGCAAGAGAACTTAGACAAGCTTCACGTACTGGCTGAGGCGCTGTTGGAGAAGGAAATCATTGACGGCAACGAGGTGGACAAGATCATCGGCAAATCCTCCGGCGATGTCGAGCCGGTCAAAGAGCCGACACCGACGCCAAAGAACTGACCGACGGTTGTAATGTCTTTGGTTAGATTCCACTTCTTGATAACAACTTGGCGTAAGATATAAGGGCAGGAGCGCCTCATCCCTGCCCTGTAGCGCTGGTTGGAACAACCTGCACTAAGCGACGGAACGTTTTTCTGAATGGCACGGCTTGTGAAACCTGCTGGAACAATAAGCAGCGGGGCTCCCCCCCTCAATAAGTCAAGTCCCGCTGATTACCAAACCTCTCTGCTATCCGGCCAGTTTCATGCCCCCAAAGGATAGTGCAGCTTCGCCTACACATCCTTATCCAACCAGTGCTTCTAAAATCGGCAGATGTTGAATAACAGTCAATGCGAGTAATTTACGTATTTAATACGGATGTCAGAATGTGTCATCGCACCCGAAGGTAGGTGCCCAGGTTCACATTCTTGTTTGTAATTCCCAGTTTTTTTCTGACATCTTCGCGATGCTTGTGAACAGTGAGAATTGACAGGTTCAAACTCTCGGATATTTCCTTGGAGGACAACCCCTCTTTGATCATGTCGCAAATCTCTAATTCTCGCGGTGTGAGCTTCGCATACCGCTCCCGGAAGACATCGACGTCTTTGGCCAGTATTGCTTTCAGGTTGGCTTCCAGCCCTTCGAAGTCTCCCGCATGCGCCGCCTCAATGCCTTTCTGCAGTTGTTTCAGAACCGGAATGACAGCCTGCTCCACGTCCTGACAAATTTGCTGCTTGTATTCCTGCCGTTCTTCTTCGATATGCTCCAGGATGTGTCTGAGCACTAAGTTTTTCTCGCTTAGTTCCTCTCGTTCGGCTCTCAGTTCATCGGTCGTCTCCCGCAGTGCCTCCTCCGCCTGCTTGCGCTCGGTGATGTCTTGTAATATACCCACTAAGCGAACAGCTTTGCCATCTTTTTTCTCTGTAAGGCTGATAGAAGACAGCATAACGTATCCGCCCTTTTTCGTCCTGAATCTATATTCGGCCGTAGCACGGTCTTTCTTCTGAATAGCCTCTTGTAGAATCGACAAAACCCCGTCTTTATCATCAGGGTGTATCATTTCTACCCAGCCATCAATGTCAACTTGTGCGAACTCTATAGGAGCATATCCTGTAATCTCCTTAATTGCGCCGCCCCATTCTATCTTACCTGTGGCAATATCATAATTAAATGTAAAGGCTCTTGCAGCTTCGATCGCTGCAGATGCCTGTTTTTCACTCTCCCGCAGCGCCTCCTCCGCCTGCCTGCGCTCGGTGATATTGTTAAACACCGCCACAAAATGACCTTCATGGGGACAGTACACTGAGATTGACAGCCATATTTTTAAAGGCTCAAAGAATAGCTCGAACGCCGTCGCCTCCCCCGTCAAAGCGACGTTGCCATAAATCTCGAATAGCTCAGGATGTGATTCTAGTATACCCGGAATTGCATCGGTGACTCGTCGGCCGAGAACATCTTCCCTCTTAAGTCCGGTCAGCTTTTCAAACGCCTCATTTACGTCAAGGTACATAAAGTCAACGGGTCGGCCGGTCACATCCAATATGATTTTGCAGTATGCAAATCCTTCAAGCATGTTTTCAAACAGCGAACGATACTTCTCTTCATTCTTGCGTAGCGCCTCCTCCGCCTGCTTGCGCTCGGTGATGTCTTGTAATATACCCACTAAGCGAACAGCATTGCCATGTTCTTTCTCAGTAAGGCTGATAGAGGATAGCGTAACGTATCCGCTCTTTTTCGTCCTGAATCTGTATTCGGCCGTAGCACGGTCTTTCTTCTGAATAGCCTCTTGTAGAATCGACAAAACCCTGTCTTTATCATCAGGGTGTATCATTTCTGCCCAGCCATCAATGTCAACTTGTGCGAACTCTATAGGAGCATATCCTGTAATCTCCTTAATTGCGCCGCCCCATTCTACCTTACCTGTGGCAATATCATAATTAAATGTAAAGGCTCTTGCAGCTTCGATCGCTGCAGATGCCTGTTTTTCACTCTTGTGTAGCGCCGCCTCCGCCTGCTTGCGCTCGGTGATGTCTAAAGAATACTCTATGAGCTGGATCACATTCCCTTCGGCATCAAGGATGGGATATCCGTGAATCTCAAAGACTCTCGGATTGCCTTCCTCATCATAATGGATATGCTCTACGATTACAGATTCCTTGGTTCTCTTTGCTTCTCTCAGAGGACAAGGGTGTTCGGAGCCTTCGCAAGGTACAGTGCGCCCATGAGTCAATGCATAGCAGGTCTGGCTCGCCAACTCAGGACCGAATCCTGTGGCAGTGTTTGCCATCTTGATCGTGTAATCATTCGCATCAATGACGTAAAAAGGGTGAGCGAGAGCCTCAATCGCACTGCTCAAGAATTCATTTTGCTCCGTGACTCTCGCCTTAGCTTGCACGCGCTCGGTGATGTCGCGGATAATGACCAGGTCGGCTGGCCGGCCCTGGTATTGAATCATCGCCGCAGAGGTCTCACAAGGCACCAGCGTACCGTCTTTCGCGATCAGGTCGATGGTGTTGATTTTTGAGAGTTGCTTTCCAGCCAGCCGCTTTTCATATCGCTGACGAGCTGCCCTCTTGTCCTGCTCCTGAATAGTCTCGAGGAAACTTAGACCTCTATCCAAGTCCTGCCTTGTGTATCCAAAGAGGCGGGTAAAGGCCGGATTGACGAATTGGTAACGGTCGTCTTGCAGGATAACAACCGGGTCCGGGAGCGCATCCGCGAGGTGTTTATATAGCGCCTCGCTCTCAGGCAGCGCGTCCTTCGGCCGCTGGTTTTCGGAAGTTTTGTGCTCAGGGCTCTTCTTTGAAGCCCTCTCCTTTGCAGAGCGTTTTTCCACAGTGTCCTCCCTCACACAGTTTGTGGTGTTAACTCATACCACTTCCCAATTGTGATACCTCAAATTGTAGGGCAGCAATTACGGCAGGTCTCAAGGAGACCTTCCCTACAGCATACAGGCCTGGATCATCGCAAATCACGAGTTCTCCTTTATGGCCAATCATCAGCGCACTTGACAGGTGCACTACATCTAATTAGTCTATCAAACTCAACTGGAAAATGCTGCAAATCCTGCGGTCTACCGTGGTCGGCCTTCGTTCCTAAGGGCTGACCACTCGAATTACGCCCCGTAATATATGCAATCCTATTGTTATAGGATAGAAATCACACCACAATTGTCAAGTGTTTTTTTCGTGGACAGGATTCAGTTGTTTGTCTAAAACACCTGGCTTATAACCTCACGCAGGCGTGGGAGAAGTGATAATGCTTTTCTTAGTCGCCCATACCAATACAATAACTGCCAAAAACCCTAAGTTGAGCTTGCGTCTCATGTGCTAAGTTCGATTCGCTCTATCTGGTCACTTGTTTTTCTTCTAAGCGGCGTCGCGTCGCCTAACTCTCAATCCCGGATATTTACTCCTCCCGCGGCGCCTCCTCCGCCTACTTGCGCTCGGTGATGTCACGAAACACCCCTTGCAGGACTTTTCGACCATCAATTTCAAAGAGGTTGGCTTTTATTGCGACCTCTTTTATTTCACCTCCTTTGGTGATGACTTGTGTCTTCAGAGACTGGCCCTCTTTCTGCTCAAGGTGCTCTTTGAAAGTCCTGCTGAATTCCCCTTCGATTTTTTCTGGTGGGTGGAGAATCTTCTGGTGCTGGCCAACCAGTTCTGTTTTCTTTCTCCCTACCAATTCTGACGCCGCAGAGTTGCAGTCGATTATTATCCCAGTTTCAGCGTCGGCAATAAAAATAGCATCCCAGGCTCCTTCAAATTGCTTTCTGAATCTTTCTTCAGATTTTCTTAGCGCCTCCTCAGCCCGCTTGCGGTCGGTAATATCACGTACGATGGCAAGGATATAGGGCTCCCCGGACAATTCCAATTTGTTGAGACTAACCTCAGCATCAAAGGGGGTTCCATCATAGCGGCAGTGTTGCCACTCAAAGAACTGTGGCTGTCCCTCTAGAGCAGCGTTGATCTTCCCCATCGCCTTTTCTTTAGAATCCCGCCCATCGGGCTGCTGTGAAGGGGAATAACGGTATGGCGGCTGACCAATGATCTGGTTTTTGGTGCAGCCAAACATCTTCAAGGTCATCCGATTGCAGTTGATAAAGGACTCTCCGTCCATGAGAAAGATGGCGTCATTGGCCGATTGGAAGAGCGTACGATACCGCTCTTCACTCTCTCGGATCGCCCTTTCCGTATTTTCGCGTTCTGTGATGTCTATGTCTGCCCCTCTGTACCCGAGAAGATCTCCTTTCTCATCGAGTATGGGAACTCCGCTTGTCGACAGCCAGACCGTTTTGCCGTTCTTGTGCACGTTCCGGTTTATGAATTCGCGGAAAGACTGCTTTTTGGCGAACACTTGAAGCGCAGCTTCCCTCAGCTCTTCTCGGTCTTCGGGATGGAATAGGTCATAGAAATGTTTGTTGAGCACTTCCTCAGGTTCAAAGCCTAGAATCTTCTTAACAACAGGGCTCGCGTAAGTGTATTTTCCATCCGTGTTGACCTCCCATATCCATTCCAAGGCATTCTCTGCGATATTCCTGAACCTCTCCTCGCTCTCCCTCAGCGCCTCCTCCGCCCGCTTGCGCTCGGTGATGTCGCGCATGATCACCAGGTCGGCTGGTTGGCCCCGGTATTGAATCAGTGTCGCAAAGATCTCACAAGGTACCAGCGTGCCGTCTTTCGCGACCAGGTCGATGGTGTTGATTTTTGAGAGTTGCTTTCCAGCCAGCCGATCTTTATATCGCTGACGAGCTGCCTTCTTGTCCTGCTCCTGAATAGTCTCGAGGAAACTTAGACCTCTATCCAAGTCCTGCCGCGTATACCCAAAGACGCGGCTAAAGGCCGGATTGACGAATTGGTAACGGTCGTCCTGCAGGATAACAACGGGTTCCGGGAGCGCATCCGCAAGGTGTTCATAAAGCGCCTCGCTGTCAAGCAGCGCTTCCTTCGCAGGCTTGCCTTCGGCTATTTTGTGCTCAGGGCTCTTATTTGAGGCCCTCTCGTTTTCTGGATGTTTTTCCATAGTGTCCACCCTCAGGCAGTTTGTGGTGTTAACTCATATCACTTCCCAATTATGATACAACAAATTGTAGGGCAGCAATTACGGCAGGTCTCAAGGAGACCTTCCCTACAGCATACTGGGGCTCTGCTGTCTGCATGCTTGGACATTTCAAATCACAAGTTCTCCTTCATGCCAGTCAATAGCGCACCTGGCCGGCTTACCCACTCTAATAAGTCTATCAAACCCAACTAAAAATGCTGTGGGTCCTGTGATCTGTCGTAGCCGGCTCTCATCCTTAAGACCTGACAACTCGGATTGCGCCCTAGAATATGTGCACAATTCTGATACCATAAGTACAACTCAGACCGCCATTGTCAAGTAAATATTTCTTTTCGTGGTCAGGACGAATGACTTTAAATGAAATGTAACCGAAAGGGTGAGGAAAGGATATGTTAGTATTGTGTCTCAGAAACATGCGCTTAGTCAGGTACCCGGCGTGTCTTCGGACCCGACGGGAAAGCCATTGTCATGCGGGACGATCGGAAGATCACCCCGCCACGGAATAGGCAGGTTATTTTACCTGTTATTTCTAAGGCGATACGCCAGGTAGACATGGCAATCCCTATCATGCAGGTCAGGAGTCAGGGATTTTTGCCCTACGATTTGTTCTATAACAATTAGAAAGTGATATTAAACGTTGTTTCTATTACGAAGCACTGCCCTACCGAGACTCGGCTCGATTCTTCAATAATGCCTCGAAGCCCGTCTTTAGGTTTTCGTACGGTCTTGCGCCGATAAAGCGCATCACCTCTCGTCCGTTCTTGTCCAAAAAGATTGTTTGCGGTACGCCGCTGGCGACGCCATATCTGATTATGATATCCCTACTCGCCATAAGCATAACCCACCGCATGCCGTATTGTTTGGAGAAACCGTCCACTCTATCGGGGCGGTCTTTGACGGCCAGACCAAGTATCTCGATACCCTTAGGAGCATACTCATTGTATAGCCTGACCAGGTCGGGCACCTCCTTACGGCAGGGGCCGCACCAGGTTCCCCAGAAATTCAGCACCACCGGCTGTTTTCCGATCCATTCATCGGAGCGATGTAATTTGCCCGTGATGTCAAAGACTTCAAAGTATTGACCGGCGCCGGTCTGCTTGCCGCCGCTACCGCAAGAGACAAGCGCCGCCGCCAATATCAGTAATGAGAAAGATAAGAGAAGTCTTTTGAGCATACGTGGTTCCTCAGATACGAAAACGAATTTAGCACATAATAATAAACCGGCCTGGGGGCGCAAGTATATTGTCTGCCCGCCGGACCGGGTATCTCTTGGCTCTACCACTGTTCAGTTTCCCGATTTTTCCTTTTTGTCGGGTGTGTCGGTTCGGGTGCTGTCGTACTTGTAGTCTTTGACGAATTCAAAGGCTTCCATCATGTAATTTGCTTTCTTGTAGCCGCGAATCACGCCGAGCTTGGTGCCGTCGGGCTTCAGAAACCAAAACGCAGGAAACCCCCTCACACCAAATTCGCGGCGCGTAAGATTTTTCTCCGTGATTTTATAGCCGTCGATGTTCAATTCGTGCTTTGAATCTCCATTCACTTTTACCGGCACAAAGTTGGTGTTGACCATATCGATGACTTCAGGCCTGGAGAAAACATCTTTGTCCATTTTCTTACACCAGCCGCACCACTTGGTCGTGAAATCGATAAAGACATGCTTTTCCTCGGCCTCTGCCTTTGCTAAGCCGACATCGTAGGCCATCCATTCAATCTCTTTTAGGTTAGTTTCCTTTTGAGGTAACTGTTTCTGTTCGGTCTTTTTGTTTTCTTTTGATGCCGCCGTCAACGCGAAAAGAGCAACAAAAAGCAACAAAGATGTGAGGAGTCTTGTTTGTCTCATATAGATATCCAGTGAGCTATGCCTTAGGTTTCCTTTCTGGTGAGCGGCCTTACAAAGGCGCTCGACTCGCCCAACAACTCCTTCAAGTGGTTGAGCAGTTTGAAATCAAGATTCACGGCGTACTTTTTTGATCTGATGTACACCTCGGTACCATTTTCTCTGGTCGCCAGCAGGACCGGAGTAGGGCCTCTAAACTGCTTAAGAGAAGCCAACGCTTCATCTATCAGGGTATCGGAGCAGTCGACATCAACCTTTATAACCAGTTGGCAATTGAATCGTTCCGTCAACTTTTCCAGCGGCAGGACCTCGGCGGCGATGACTTTGGCCGCTTCTCCTTCGCGCGTCGAAACTCTACCGATGACAAGCACCAGCCGATCAACCTCGACAAATTCCCGACTTTTGCTGAAACAGTCGGAAAATAGTATTAGTTCCACCCCACCGGTGTAGTCCTCAAGGGTGACAAAGGCCATCAGGTTACCCTTTTTGTCCAGCATCTCTTTGACGGCGGTGATTATACCTCCGATAGTCACCTCGTGTCCATCGCTGGCCTCGGGCAATCTGCCGGCGGTATAGGTGGTGAAGAACATCAATTCGTTGCGGTACTTATCAAGGGGGTGGCCGGAGATGTAAAAGCCGAGAGTAGCCTTTTCTTCGGCCAGCTTCTTTGAGTTGGACCATTCCTCGACCGTCGGCAACTTGGGAGCGACCCGTTTAATCTCTCCACTCGCAGCGGCGAACAGATCGTGGGTGGCCGCCTGCTGGGCAACCCGGTGCCCGAATTCCAACATCGCCTCAACGGCTCCGTATTTCTGCGCCCGGTTTCCCGTCAGAGAATCACAAGCGCCGGCGGCAATTAGCGATTCCAGCGTCCGGCGGTTGAGAGTACGGCCCGGCACCCGGCTGACCAACTCTGTAAGCGTGGCAAACTTGCTCTCTTGCTCCCGCTGTTCGACAACGGCTGCCGCGACGCTTTCACCGACGTTCTTAATTGCCTGCAGTCCAAAGCGGATCTTGCTGCCGACAACGGAGAAGTCGATGCCCGATTCGTTGATCTCGGGAGGAAGAACCTCGATACCCATGCGGCGGCACTCCTCCAACAGGACATAGATACGGTCGGTATCATTGATTTCCGACGTCATCAGAGCCGCCATAAACTCCCTGGGGTAGTAACGCTTCAACCAGGCCGTCTGGTAGGCGATGTACGCATAGGATGTCGAATGAGCCTTATTGAAGCCGTAACGGGCGAAGGTTTCAATCTGGTTGAAAACTTCCTCGGCTATCTTTTGTTCGATCTTGTTCTTTTGCGCCCCCTCAAGGAACTCTTTCTTCTGCGCGGCCATCAGGGCGGCATCCTTTTTCCCCATCGCTTTACGCAAAAGATCCGCTTTGCCCATGGAATACCCGGCCAGGGCGTTGGCTATTTTAAGGACCTGTTCCTGGAAGACAATAACGCCATAAGTGCTGCCGAGGATCTTTTCCAGCTTGGGATGGAGGTACTTAATGTCTCTGGCTCCCCGCTTACGCTCAATGTAGATGTCGATCATCCCGGAATCAAGCGGACCGGGGCGGTAGAGGGCATTCATTACCGTCAGATCGGTAAACTTCTCCGGGCCAAGTTTGCGCAAGTAGTCGCGCATCCCCGAAGATTCAAACTGGAATATGCCGATGGTTTCCGCACGAGCAAACAGCCCGTACACCTCGGGATCGTCAAGATCAAACGCGTCAATATCAATGGTCTTGCCGGCGTGATTTTTGTGGATCATCCTGACGGTATCATCGATCACCGTCAGCGTGCGCAGTCCCAGAAAGTCCATCTTCAACAGGCCGATTTCCTCGACCATTTTCATGTCGTACTGGGTGGTAATTTCGTCCCTGGATCCTTTGAAAAGCGGGACGTAGTCAGTCAACGCCGAGGGCGCTATGACAACCCCCGCCGCGTGGGTGGAACAGTGGCGCGCCAGCCCTTCCAGCGTTTGGGAGATATTGATCAGCTTCTCGATCCGCTTGTCGCTTTTGACATGCTCAGCCAACTCCGGAGCCTGCTTTAAGGCGCGGTCGAGAGTCATGTCGACGGCCCAGGGTATCATCTTGGCGATCTTGTCCACCTCACTGTAGGGAAACCCCAACACCCGGCCGACGTCGCGCACGACGCCGCGTGCCGCCATGGTGCCGAAGGTGATAATCTGGCAGACGTTTTCTTTACCGTACTTTTCTATCACGTAATGGATGATCTTATCGCGGCCTCGGTCGGCAAAATCGATATCGATATCGGGCATCGATATGCGCTCCGGGTTGAGGAAGCGCTCAAACAAAAGTTCGAAGGAGATTGGATCGATGTTGGTGATTTTCAGTGCATATGACACCAACGATCCCGCCGCCGAGCCGCGTCCGGGACCGACCGGAATGTTTTGGCTGCGGGCGAAGTCACAAAAGTCCTTTACAATCAGGAAATAGCCTGCATAGCCCATTTGCTTGATTACACCTAACTCATAGTCAAGCCGCTGCGTGATCTCATCGGTGATTTTTTCGTAGCGCTCCTTGAGCCCTTCGTGGCTGAGGTGACTCAGATAGGCGTCGGCATCGCCAAACGACTTAGGAATAGGAAACACCGGCAGAAGCAGTCGGCCCAGTTGCAATTCGAGGTTGCAGGCTTCGGCAATCCGCACCGTGTTCTCCATTGCCGGCTTGAAATCGTCGAAGAGCTTCTCCATCTCCTCGACTGACTTGAAGTACAACTGGTCGGTGTTGTAGCGCATACGATCGCGATCTTCGACCAATTTCCCCGTCTGAATACACAACAGGGCGTCATGCGCTTCGCTGTCTTCCTGTCGAAGGTAGTGGCAATCGTTGGTCACCACCAGCGGTATGCCGGTCTCGCGGGAGATGGCGTCAATCTTGGGGATCACCGTCCGCTCGGCCTCAAGGCCGTGATCTTGAATCTCTAAGAAGAAATTGCCCTTGCCGAAAATTTCCTGAAGCTCCAGCGCGGCCGTTACGGCGGCGTCCGTATCCCCATGGAGAAGATTCCAGTTTACTTCCCCTTTCAGGCAGGCGGAGGTGGCAATCAGCCCCTCCGAGCGCTCCCGCAGCAGTTGTTTGTCTATGCGGGGCCGGTGATAAAATCCCTCCAGAAATCCTGCCGAGCAGAGTTTTATCAGGTTTTTGTAACCGGTGAGATTCTTAACGAGCAGAACCAGGTGAAACCCGCCGTCGGGGTATTTGTTGGACGGTTTCTTTTCAAAGCGACTACCCCCGGCGACGTAGGCCTCGCAGCCGATTATCGGCTTGACGCCGGCTTTGGTCGCCTTTTTGTAAAACTCAACGGCGCCGAACATGTTGCCGTGGTCGGTAATTGCCAACGCCGGCATCCGGTGCTGCTTGGCCAACTCGATGACGGCATCTAAACGGCAGGCGCCGTCAAGCAGAGAATACTGACTGTGAGTATGAAGATGAACGAAGTTGGCAAATTTCACAGAGCGCTCGTGTCTTTTTCTTCTTGGGCCAAAACAAGCCGGACATTTACATGCTTAACAGCACTCCCGACAGACAGTTGCCGGGGGATGGCCCACCGCTTGCAGTAGGTTTACGTGCCGTAATGTCGGTGATAATTACGAGAACGTCAATTACTTTCTGCCCCCGCCCGCCCCCAGAAAAACACACGGCGTAAACGCACTTTTTAAAGATATTACCAAGAACCATATATCCTCTAAAAAACACTTAACATATAAGAGGCAGTATAGTATTATTGATTTAGTCTTAAGGGAAATAGGTATAGAGGAGGAAGCGGGATAAGCCAAGTATAAACCGACTAAGGGGAAAAAAATGAGAACACGGGTAGTAGTAGTAGCGTTCGTTTTCACCATTTTGAGTAGTATTCAATTTTCCTCTGCTCAGCATTTTGTAAAGATGAGTGACGAGCAGCGGATCGAGTTGGCGCTGGATATGGTCAGGAAGGGAGTTCAACAAGAAGATACCACCAAGGTTTTTATGGTCTTTGCGCCGCAGGTTTTGGTCAAGGGGAAAAAGATCGAGCAGAAAGAGGCTTTGACCAAGAGACTCCAAGCTGTATTCGATAATTCTTCCGAAAGGAAATCCGCCGTAGGCGGGCCGGAAAGACCCCTTTTCCCAAGAGAAGACAATCCGCTTCGCTTTTCCAATTTCTGGGATTTTGACATCCTTGATCCTGGTATAACTATTAAAGGAGATTCAGCCATTGTCGATTGTGAGTTGGTACTCTGAGGAGCGCCCCCGGATGGGAAAAGTCATGGCCGGGGCCGGAGGGTGAAAGAGAGATTCGTTTTCTATTCGCCCCAGAAGGTTCAACCCGCAACAATTCCTGACAGCAGCTTCCGGTTTCCCACCCCGTCACTCTCGCAAACAACTTTCCTCAGCCGTCCAAGAGCCTTGCAACTGGTGGGTTTTGAAAGCCTTTTGGAGTTCTTAGAAAACCAGGTGAAAACCAAAGCTGGGCCAGATGAAAAGACACAGGGGGAGAAAAGATGAGAAAGGGATGGAGCTACAAACTCAAGCTGCTGCTTCTCCCGTTAGTGATGCTTTTCACGATGGGGAACAAGGGATGTGAGGAATGGTTCTGGGGGAGTCCGGGAGATGTTACCGAACAGCCGCCGGATGCGTGCCCCAGTTGGGACACAGATTGTGACAGCATCAGCAACGCCGTGGAAACAAACGGCGCCAACTCTTATCTATACCTGAACCCAGATTTGTACGACGATAACCCCAGTTTAGCCCGGGGCTGGCCCTGTTCGACCCAATGTGTGGGGATCGAGTGCGGTTGGATTGAGAAGGCCTTGAACATGGTGAACTACGGAACCGGCTACTATCATTACAACCCTGAAAAGAGAGACGTAGATCATGACGACTGGGGCGTGTTGCACTTGATCAACATGATCGAAGGAGCGGGTAGGGATTGGTATGACTATTATGGGGCAACAAAACCGCGAATAGGCGTGGGTGACTTGAGCTGGGGAGATGCGTATTACGAGTCATTCGGGGGTTACATCTGGCCCCATGTTTGCCATCAGAATGGCCTCGAGGTGGATATAAGATATGTGAGGAATGATACGTTCGAAGTGTCATTAGACATCGCTGATAGCACCCAGTGGCAATATTTTGATGAAGAGAAAACCGGGAAACTGATCGATTTTCTTATCGGACATGCCAATGTTCACTATATTTATATTGATACTCTGCACACTTCGATTCGACGTTCCGGCATAACGTATCATCGTGGTGGTCATAGTGATCACTTTCATGTAAAGATAGTTGATCCCGATGGGACGGGGAATTAATTAGAACTGTGTATTAGAGGTTTCATTAGAACGTAGTATTTACGAGGTACAAAAATGAATGCAAAACACTTTGTAATCGTGATAGTGATTCTGGCATTATTAACTTTGCCATTATTTCTCTGGGGAGAGGCTGATAAAAGTCAGCTATTATTCAGGACACCCAATAATAACCGGCTTTACTACATTGATGTCCAAACTAACGAAGAAAAGATACTTTATGAATGCGAAGAGGACAGTTGGCTGCATGATTTGAAAGTTTCTCCAAACGGTCAGCTTACTGGCGTTATGAAAACAAAGAGAGGGATAACTCCTTCCGGAGCGCACGATTATTCTGTTCTGCCCAAGAATTCATTGGTGTTCATTGACGTTGATGGCAAGGAGATTACGACTTTGGATGAGGATGTGCGGAAATTCTCCTGGAGCCCGGATGGTGAAAAGGTCGCCTACATTGCAGGAACCTATTATGAAGGCGGCGTGGGTTTCAAGACCACAGGGGTGGGGATATTTGATTTGAAAGACAGGAGTAAGATCCAGATAAAAAAAGATTTTACTCACAAAACGATACGAGGATTTGAAGGGGGAGGAATTGAGATCAATTGGGCCGAACATGACAGCAATGTCTACATTCAAGATTTTGGCTATCTGGACGGGATTTACAGATATAATACCAAAATCGGCAAATCGGAAAAGGTTGACTACAAAGGGATAGATTTATCGCCGGATGGGAAATATTACAAAGAAATAGTAGTAGGGGAAGGAACAGCAGGGATTTATGTATATCAAACCGCCACAAATGAAGATATTACCTCTCAATTGATAGCGAAATTTGGGCCGGAGTGGTCTCGGGTTTCCCTTAGCTGGGTTTTCGATAAGGGGCACTGTCTACATGTGGTCAACCATAGTCTTGAACCTGTTGTTATAGGTAAGTTCAGCTCGGGTAAGGACAAATGGGGATATCCGGTGAAACACAATGTGCTGTACGATGTTAAGGAAGATCGGGTTGTCAAAGAGGTGACGTTGCCCGTCAGCCGCTGGACCGCCGGCCCGGGCAAGCTGGTGTTCGAGCAAGACGGGAAGTTTGTTGTGTGGACATATGAGGATGTGTATGGGGAATAGATTCACCATTAATTAGGGAGCATGAAGAGCTATGTATAAAAAAGCTAATTTAGCTTGGTTTGTTGCCTTAGCCGTATTATTCCAGAGCGAAATCGGGCTTTGTCAAAGTCAGAGCGAATACGCCCTCATTAGACGGAAGGTATTTGGCAACCCCGTGATCTGGAAGTTGACCAGGAGCGTAACGAATACTTACTGGGACATTGATCTTTTCAGTTCTCCTCGATCTAGTGCCCAGAGCTATATCATGGATCCCTCGGGTGAACTGTATACCGGTGTGTCATTCAAACTGGATCATGCCTGGAACAGGATAGTGTACACCGAAGTCTATGGTAACTGGATCAGAGCCTATGGGTCATACGGATCGGGAACCTGCCAGTTCTGGTGGCCGAAAAGCATTACGTCGCTGGCGCCGTTCAATGATGTATCCTACAGCTGGTACCATTACATCTACGTTGCCGACACCGAGAACGATCGGATTGTCAGGCTTCTCTACGATTGGCGTCCAGGGTATCAATATATGATCTGTAATAACCCGATAACTGGGAATGGATTAGAGCGACCGGCTGATCTTGATCTTAACGACGCTGGTACCTTTTTGACTGAAGTTGACGATAACTACCTCTGGGTCGTGAACGCGCCGAGCGGGATAGGTCCGAGTGAGATCAAAAGATTTACCGTCGATGGCGTGTTACGAAACACCTTTGGGAACTATGGGTGTGAGGGTCAGGTGGGTGACTTCTGTCGCCTCACAGCTATAGTCTCCGGTCGCAGCTATTTCTTGTCAGAGCCGTATGATATGTACGCCAATACTGATCACTTTTTTGTTGCGGACGCGGGCAATAACAGAATCGTTTTGCTGTATAAGGAACCTGGTACCGAAACCGTTTACTGGATATCGGAGATAAGCACGAGTTCATCTATTGTCGACTTAGAAACGGACATCTTTGGCCATCTCTGGGCGGTGGATCAAGACGCTGGAACGATCACAAAATACAGATTTGATCTTTTCCCTCTGTGCACTTTTGGCAGTTCGGGAATAGGCGAGAATCAATTTTTGCAACCAGTCAGTATCACCAACAACGGCGGTTATTATGGGTTCGGTAACATGGCAATAACGGAATGGTGGTCTGATTCCAGCGGCATGCAGTACTTTGCCATAGGCACTGACGTACTGGATTTTAATGTGAGTTCTTCTCCGAGTGAGCATTGGCATTATATTAGCTATGTTTTGATAGATCCCTCAGACGTGAGTATCAAGATATACGATCAACAAAGTGGATTGGTCAAAACTCTTTTTGATGCGAGTCAGTTTTCGGGACCGGCTTCTTTCGTATGGGACGGCACAGATGATTCGGATGAACAGCAAGCCACCGGGGATTATCGGGTGGAAGTGGTGGATACATGCACATACTGGGGTGTGGAGAGCCAAACGCCGGTTAACGTTGTTACCAAGGAGGCATGGTTTCATCATGTTTACAGCCCCACCTGCTGCAACACCGACGGCATGCGCGGCGACGCTGACTACAGCGGTGGGAACCCCAACGTTGGCGACTTAGGCTACATGGTTGCTTACCTATTCACTCAACCCCCGGGTCCGGCACCTCCATGCTTCGAGGAGGGTGATGTTGACGGTAGTGGTGCGATCAACGCTGGCGACGCATCCTACCTGGTTGACTACATGTTCGGTGAGCCTCAGGGCCCGCCACCGCCACCATGCCCGTAGCAGGGTGCATGAGAAGATAGCCGCCTACTCTTGATTTCCCTCAAAGTCTGTAATAACTTAATAGGTTAGAACTCTCAATGCACCCAAGCGCAACGTGGTGCACGTGAGGTAGTACGATTAACCGAACCGGATTACAGGTGGATACAATGGAAGAACTTTTCAGGCAGCTTCTAACTAACATCGGCGAGGATATCAACCGGCAGGGTTTGCGAGACACGCCGAAACGGGCCGCTGAAGCCTGGCGGTTTTTGACACAGGGCTACCATCAAGACCTTGATGAGATTGTCAGCGGCGGCATCTTTGATGACGACACGAACGAGATGATACTGGTCAAGGATATCGAATTATACTCGATGTGCGAACATCATCTGCTTCCCTTTATCGGAAAGTGCCACTTAGCTTACATCCCCAACGGGAAAGTGATCGGGCTGTCAAAGGCGGCCAGAATTGTCGACGTCTTTGCGCGTAGGCTGCAGATTCAGGAAAAACTGACCCAACAGATTGCCGACACCATTTTGAAGTATACACACGCCGCCGGAGTCGCGGTAGTTATTGAGGCCCAGCACCTCTGTATGACGATGCGGGGCGTTCAGAAGCAGAATTCCATAATGACCACTTCATACATGTCGGGGGAATTTCGTGACAACCCCTCGACGCGCGCCGAATTTTTGAGCCTTCTCAAATAACGTACGACAGCATCGGCTAGCTGCTTTTTCCTGTTTTTATAACGCGAAGAAAAGAGCCTCTTAACGAATGGTGTTTGCAGGCTCGGCAACAAGCCACCGTTGACAGAAACTTGCCGGGAGTGATTGAGATCGAGGTTATTTTCACGTCTCACGATATGACGGCGGTTTTTCCCATAAACCATCCCGACCGACCGGAAAATCTCTGATTTTTTGGTCTTTTTCTTGTTTATGCTTGCTTAAATGGTCTGTCGGTAGTATCTTTTAGCCAGTTGATTTTGACTGGGAGAGACAATGCGCAACCGTGTTTTTGAAATCGTTGTTTTTCTGATAGATTACATGCAGGGGGATGCGGCGCGGCTTTCTGACACCGATGATCTCTGGGCGACGTTGGAGGCTCAGGGATATTCGGAAGATGAAATATCGTCGGCCTACTCCTGGCTGCTGAAGCGGTTCGAAAACACCCCCCAGCGCTATTTTTCGAGCTTCCCGGCAACGCCGTCCTCGCACCGCGTCCTGACCGCCTCAGAACGTGGCCAGTTGACAACAGAAGCGTACGGGTTCCTCATCAAGCTGTCGAACACATCGGTGCTAAGCGACGAGCAGTTTGAGATCATTATGGACCGTCTCTCCGCTTTCGGTCCGAAGCCGGCTACGCTTGACCAGGTTAAACTTCTTGCTTCGTCGGTGGTCTTTTCTGATCTGGACGAGTTCGATGCTGTAGAGTTGTTTGACAGCGACGGCGACCACACCAGCTTCGTAAATTGACACCGCATGTCACTCAAAGACAAGAAGATACTTGTCGGCTTGACGGGTGGCATTGCCTGCTACAAGACACCACAACTAATAAGGCTTCTTGGCAAGGAGGGGGCTTCCGTCAGGGTTGTGATGACCCGTGCCGCAACCAGGTTTATCACCCCGCTCAGCCTTGAGACGGTGTCCGGCCACCCGGTTGCGGTGGGATTGTTCCCCGAAGGAGATTTCGTTACCACTCGTCATATTGACCTTGCCGAATGGCCGGACCTTATTGTTGTTGCTCCCGCCACGGCCAATTTTTTGGGCAAGACAGCCAGTGGCATTTCGGATGACCTGTTGACGACCGTTATCTGTGCCACCCCGCGGCCGGTCATGGTTGCACCGGCTATGAATCCCGGCATGTGGAACAACAAGGTCACGCAAAAAAACTACGCCTGTCTGAAGGAACTGGGATACTTCTTTGTTGGCCCGACTGAAGGAGAGATGGCCTGCAACGAGTATGGCGTGGGGCGGATGGCCGAACCGGAGCAGATCTTCGAGGCGGTGAAGTGTTTTCTAAGTGGAAGCTTTGAGAAGAGACTTCTGGCCTGGAAAAAGGTCGTGGTGACCGCCGGTCCTACCCGAGAGCCGCTTGACCCGGTTCGCTTTTTGTCCAACTATTCTTCAGGGAAAATGGGATTTGCCCTGGCCCAGGCCGCTGTCTTGCTTGGCGCCGAGACGACCCTGATATCGGGGCCGACCAACTTTATGCCGCCTGCCGGTGCCAAACTGATTACCATTGAGTCGACCTCTGAGTTGTTTGACTCGGTCAGGAAAGAGTTCAGGCAGTCGGACTGCTTGATCATGGCGGCGGCGCCGGCTGATTTCACTCCAGGCCGCGTCGCGACGCAAAAAATGAAGAAAGCCGCTGTGGATTATACTCTTACTCTTCAACCGACAGTTGATATTCTCAAAGAAGTAGCAGCAAAGAAGAAGGGCTCTCAAATCGTGGTGGGATTTGCTCTTGAAACGGAAAATGCGCTCTCCAACGCCAGAAAGAAGCTGAAAGAGAAGAAACTGGACATGGTCGTGCTCAACCGGCCCGGTAAACAAACGGGGTTTGTTTCTGATACCAACCGAGTAACGCTCTTGATACCAGGCAGGAAGCCTGAAAAGTGGCCTCTGATGGACAAAAGCGAGATCGCCTGTAAACTACTTGAAAAAATTGCCGCTATGCTGTAGGTTGTAGACTCCCGCTAAGGAGTGTACTATGGAAGAAGCGCCGGTCAGTTTGCAGGAAATGCTACGCCGCGCCCTCACGGCACAGGTGGAACTGGGCATGGGGGAGATGATCGTTAAGAGTGAGGGAGAGCGCTCAGGGGATGAGCACTCACAGGAGAGGATACAAATGGTCAAGAAGTCGCCTGAGACGGTGGACCTGTTTGGAGCGGACAAAAAGATTGAACGGGCGCCCCTGTTTGATTCCCTTAAGGCTCACTATGACGCCGTCTACACCTGTCAACTCTGTCCGCTGGGACAAACGCGGACAAAGTTTGTGTACGGCGTCGGCAGTCCCGAGGCTGATTTGATATTTATAGGCGAGGCACCGGGGCGTGATGAAGATTTGCAGGGGGAACCGTTTGTCGGGCGCGCCGGGCAGCTTCTGGATCGTATCCTGGCGGCCATGGGCCTGTCGCGGGAGGAGATTTATATCGGCAATATCCTGAAGTGCCGTCCCCCCAATAACCGCGACCCGCTGCCGGATGAGGCCGAGAAATGCCTGCCGCACTTACTGGAACAGATAACTCTAATAAGACCCAAACTGATATGTTCCCTCGGGCGGATAGCCGGTCAAATACTGCTTAAGACAACGGTACCGCTGGGTAAACTCCGAGGGCAGTGGCACGAGTTCGAGGGGGTACCCCTGATGGTTACCTACCACCCGGCGGCGCTGCTGCGTTTCCCGGGGTATAAAAAAGACCTCTGGGCTGATATGCAAACGCTCAAAAAGCGCTTAGACGAACTTAGGATGGGCTAAAAGACGTAATGATTCATAAACTTGTGGAATAGATCATGGCTTACAGGATGCAAACAGACAAAGAAGTCGAGCGCCTTCAGCCGCCCCAGTCGCTGGATCTTGAGAAGGCTGTACTGGGCTCTATTCTGAAGGACACTGAAGCCCTTCACGAAACAATAGAGATTCTCGACGACGAATCGGTGTTTTATTCCCCCAAACACCAGATCATTTACAAAGCTGTACTTGAACTCTACCAGAATTCGGAACCTTGTGACATCACAACTATTACGGACGCACTGTTGAGAAATGGGAGCCTCGAGCAAATAGGCGGGCGGGTCTATCTGGTGGAGTTGGTAGAGAGCGTTGCCTCTACCGCCAATATCAGAAGTTACGTACAAAAAGTATTAGACAAGTTCCTTCTCCGACGCTTGATACAAACCTCCACTGAGGTTGTCAAAAGCTGCTACTCTTATGAAAAAGAAGTTGATGAGCTTCTGGACCGGGCAGAGCAGGACATCTTCTATATATCTGAGAGAAGACTCCGCAAGGGGTTTACATCAATTAAAGACCTAATTCCGTCTACTTTCGAAGAGATTGAAAACCTTCAATCCCCGGATAGCGCCCTCGTTGGTATCAAAACCGGCTTTGACCAACTGGACATCATGACCAATGGCATGCATAAAGGCGATTTAGTGATAGTTGCCGGCAGGCCATCTATGGGCAAGTCGGCGCTCGCCATCAACATAGCTGAACATGTCGCCGTAGAGCTAAAGAAGGGGGTGGGCGTCTTCTCTCTCGAGATGTCAAACGAACAATTGGCCTTACGGATGCTGTGCTGCCGGGCAAGGATTTCGCAGCAGCGCCTTCGTGCCCGCAAGCTGAGAACCGAGGAGTGGCAGAAGCTGACGTTTGCGGGTGGACCGTTGTCTGAAGCGCCGATCTTCATTGACGACTCAGCTACTTTGTCGGCGCTTGAGATTAGAGCCAAAGCACGCAGGTTGAAAGCCCAGCATGATATTTCTCTCATTATTGTCGACTACATCCAGATGGTTCACGGCTCAGGACGTTTTGAAAACCGCCAACAGGAAATGGCCAGTATCTCTCTCAGTTTGAAAGCATTAGCCAAGGAGCTGGAAATACCCGTGATTGCCTGCTCTCAGCTTTCCCGCCAGGTGGAGCAGCGCGGCGGCGAGAAAAGGCCGCAGCTTTCCGATCTGCGGGAGTCCGGTGCCATCGAACAGGATGCCGACGTTGTCATGTTTATCTACCGGCCCGAACATTATTTCTTACACCTGGAGAAAACCGATCCCAAGTATCTTGAGGTCGAAGGGAAAGCTGAAATCATCGTGGCTAAACAGCGCAATGGCCCGACCGGCGTGGTTTACCTCACTTTCTTGAAAGAGTTCGCGCGGTTTGAGAATATGGCGCCGACCGGCTACCGTGAAGTTCCGGCCGGAGTGGAACCGGTCGAGGGCGGAGACGCTCCCTTTTAAGTATACCCATGGATTACGGATTGCAGGTTATCGGCCGCCGTGGCGTGAACTTCGTCACGAAGCTGGGCGGCCTTTCTCTTATGGTGGGTAAGTTCCTCGCTTCGCTCAAAGAGATTCCCCGATCGCTTGGATTGATCTTCGAGCAGTTGTACGTGCTGGGAGTGAAATCTCTGCCGTTGATCGTGATCGTTTCTATTTTTATCGGAGCGGTTGCGGCTTGGCAGGCGGCCTACCAGTTTAAGTTTATCGGCGCCCCTCTGCGCTATCTTGGGCAGGCGGTGGGCAAGGCGGTGGTTATCGAGCTGGCCCCGGTGCTGTCGGCCATTGTCTTTGCCGGACGGGTCGGCGCTGGAGTAACGGCGGAACTGGGCACCATGCGCGTAACCGAGCAGATCGACGCTTTGGAGTCAATGGGCATCAACCCGATTCGTTACCTGGTTATGCCGCGCGTGCTGGCCTGCTTATTCATGGTGCCGCTTTTGGTGGTCTTTGCAAACTTTGTTGCCATCGTGGGTGCCCTTATCGTCTCCATGGTCGGCGTTGACGTGTCATCGGAGACGTTCCTGAACGGTTTTCGCAACTCCTTCAAGATGGGTGACTTTATCAACGGGCTGATCAAAGCCGGAGTGTTCGGTCTCATTATCGGCCTGGTAGGATGCTACGAGGGATTCAACACCCAGGGCGGGGCGCAGGGAGTCGGCAGGGCAACTACGACGTCGGTCGTTATCTCGTCGGTGCTCATTCTGGTCTTTAACTTCGTCTTTGCGATAATTTTGTTCAGGATTTAGCCATGCCGCCCCCTCTCGTTCAAGTTGAACAGCTGTACAAGAGTTTCAATGGCCTGCAGGTTCTCAATGGCGTGGATATCACCATCGAGCGGGGAGAGTCAATTGTCGTCATCGGGCAGTCGGGCTGCGGGAAAACGGTTCTGATAAAACATGTCATCAAGCTGCTGGAGCCGGACGAGGGCCGCGTGCTTTTTGACGGACAGAACCTGGCTGAGCTTGACACGAGGGAGATCACAGCTGTCCGACAGCGGATCGGGATGCTGTTTCAGTCGGCGGCGCTGTTTGACTCACTCACCGTCGCCGAAAACGTCGGTCTCGGTCTGAAGGAGTCGCACCGCTATGACAATGCCCGTATCAGCGAAATCGTACTTGAGAAACTTGACATGGTCGGGTTAACGGAAGCCGCTCAGAAAAGTCCGGCGGAGCTTTCCGGCGGCATGCGCAAAAGGGTGGGGCTGGCTCGCGCCATAGCCTACGATCCGGAGATGCTTCTCTATGATGAACCGACCACCGGCCTTGATCCCATCACCGCGGATATGATAAACAACATGATTGTCGATTTGAACCGGCAACTGAACGTAACCTCAATCGCCGTCACGCACGACATGAAATCAGCCTATAGAATCGCCAGCCGCATTGTCATGCTCTACGGCGGGAAAGTTGAATTCGACGGTACCCCGGACGAGATCAGAAGCTCCGACAACCCGGTGGTCAAGCAGTTTATCACTGGCAGCGCCGCGGGTCCCATCCACGTACGATGATTACCGGGAAAAAGATAAAAACGGCCTTCTTTTGCTCCCACTGCGGAACGGAGCACGCCAAATGGCAGGGGCAGTGCCGCGGGTGCGGGCAGTGGAACTGTCTGATAGAAGAAAAGGTCCCGGCCTCAAAGTCGTCCCTGCGGGTTGTTACCGCTTGCGAAAAGAAAATGCTCTCTGAAATCAGTCTTGATTCAGTGTCCGGTTATCGATCGGGAATAGACGAATTCGACCGGGTGCTTGGCGGCCAACTGCTGCCGGGAACGACGGTTCTGCTTGGCGGAGAGCCGGGCATCGGCAAGTCAACTTTGCTGCTTCAGGTGGCCGACGCCTATTCGCAGCAGAACATCCCGGTCGCGTATATCACGGGCGAAGAATCGCCTGCGCAGATAAAACTCAGAGCCAGCCGTCTGAAGATTTACGGAGACAACATCACCGTCATCAGCTCCAATTCGCTTGAGGAATCTGTCAACATCCTTGATTCCGGGAATTTCGCGGTCGCCTTTGTCGACTCCATCCAGACGATCTCCTCGGCACAGCTTGAATCACCGCCGGGGACAGTATCCCAAGTGCGGGAAGCAGCCAGCCAGTTGATAGCGCTGGCCCGGTCGAAGGAACTGGCGATCTTTTTGGTCGGTCATGTGACGAAGGACGGGATGGTCGCCGGTCCGAAGGTGCTGGAGCACATGGTCGATACCGTGGTTTACTTCGAGGGAGACAGCGCCCATCTGTACCGGATACTTCGCGCCGTCAAGAATCGTTTTGGGTCGATCAGCGAAATCGGCCTGTTTGAGATGCTGCCCGAAGGGTTGACGCAGGTATCCAACCCGTCATCTTTCTTTTTGTCGAATCATTCAGCCGAACCCAGGACCGGATCGGTTGTGACCGGCATCTGCGAAGGAAGCCGCCCGATTTTAGTTGAGATTCAGGCGCTGGTAACGACGGCCAACTACGGCAACCCGCAGCGCGTCGCGGGAGGGATTGACAACAAAAGGCTCGCCTTACTTTTGGCAATCTTAGAAAAACGATGCGGCTACCCGATGTCCACCAACGACGTCTTTGTCTCCATAGCCGGTGGGCTGAGACTTTCCGAACCAGCCCTCGACCTGCCGATTCTCACCGCCATTGCATCATCCCTATTAAATCGGTCGGTTGACCCTGAAACGCTTCTGGTCGGCGAAGTTGGCCTCTCCGGTGAAGTGCGCGGCGTCACCATGATCGATCGGCGCCTCAGCGAAGCCCACAGGATGGGTTTTACAACCATGATCCTTCCGCAGGCCAATGTTTCTCAAATCAGCAATAGACAGATCAAGCTGGTTGGGGTGACCAACATTCAGTCGGCTCTAGACATTGTGCTTGGATAAAACCGACCGTGAGCGAACGTTTTTTCAAGCTTATCACTACTGAAAACGCCGCGCGGCGAGGGGAGATAACGACACCTCACGGAACATTTCAGACTCCGGCCTTCATGCCGGTCGGTACCACCGGCGCCGTGAAGGCTCTTACCGCCGAGCATCTTGAGGAGTGCGGCGCTGAAATCATCTTAGGCAACACCTACCATCTCTACCTTCGTCCCGGGCCCAAGATTGTCAAGTCCCAGGGGGGACTGGCTCGTTTCATCGGCTGGAACAAACCGACTCTGACCGACAGCGGCGGCTACCAGGTCTTTTCGATGAGAGATATATCACACATCACCGATGAAGGGGTGGAGTTTAAGTCGCACCTTGACGGTTCCCGACATCTCTTCACGCCCCACAAAGTCATCGAGATCGAACATGACCTCGGCGCCGACATTATTATGGTCCTCGACCAGTGTGTCCCCTACCCTGCCGACAAGCAGTTAGCGTCAACCGGTGTGAGGAGAACGTCCGAATGGGCAAAAGCGTCTCTCCCACTCCACAAACGATTCAACGAGAAGAATAAATCAGCCATTCGGCTGTTTGGGATTGTGCAGGGGTCGGTGTATAAAGACCTGCGGACGCAGTCGGCGCAAGAGATTGTCTCGCTCGATTTTGATGGGTACGCTATCGGAGGCCTTTCGGTCGGCGAAAGCAAAGACGAGATGGAGGAGATTCTGGTGCACACTATACAATATCTGCCAGACGACAAACCGCGCTACTTCATGGGGGTAGGATACCCACAAGACATTCTGATGGCCGTCTCGTACGGCGTTGATATGTTCGACTGTGTCCTGCCGACACGCAACGCCCGCACCGGCAACGTGTTTACGTCCGAAGGTCAGTTGACTTACCGCAACGCTGATTATGCCGATGACGACCGCCCGCTGGACCCCAACTGCGACTGCCGAGTATGCCGCCGTTACAGCAGGGCCTATATCCGGCACCTGTACAACCAGTCGGAAATCACCGGCATGGTTCTGGCCACCTATCACTCGATGTACTTTTACCAAAACTTGATGCGCAATATCAGAAGGGCTATCGAGGAAAAGCGATTTGATGTTTTTCGGAAGGAATTCCTATCGCGGTATGGCATGAGAGCGTGATTGGATTGTCAAGTGCATCTCAGGTTTATGCGTGGTCAGGAACCCTTTCCTGACCGAATCGATATAGCCGTCACGAAAGGGTTCGTGACGGCGCATGAAACATGACGGGTGGCTCACCGCTTGCGGTGAGTTTCTATTCCATCTTATACATAGGTTGTAAGAGGAACTGTAAACGCACCTCAAGAGGTGCGCCACCCAGTCTTGTTATGTTTTCTTATGTATCCAGCATATCCCACTCGAAACCAACAACCCACCGAAGAGCAGAAAGCTTGCCATTGAGCATTCCCCATTCAAAATCACCATGTGGGCCAAGGTTTTCTATGCCATATTTTTCCTCTACTTTCTTGGCTGCAGCAAGAGCACTCTTCCAAATATCAGGATCAACTTTTGTTGATTTCTCTTCGACTCTATATTTCAACATTTGATGTCGGTCATACCAAATTTTGTCTGTGAATTCGTCAATAATCGAATGAATTTCATCTTCTGTTCTATCTTTGAAAACGTCACTACTCTCATCATATTCAAAAGATCTTTTGAAAGCATTATAGTCTATCATTAATACTTCAAGTTTCTCACTCAATTGAAATATGGTATTGTCCCTGCTGGCGAAGAAAGAAAGTTGTTCTTCTTTTGTTAATTCAATATCCAAAAAATCCAACCGAATCCCATAGTTAGCAGGTGTGTCAAGTATGCCAGCGACCCTTTCCAGATGATAAATTTCAATTGTATTCGGCTTCCCCAATTTCTTAAGTTCTTGTCTATTGCCAAGAGTTAATTCCTGATTTGTGACAAAAGCCATTCCGCTGACTTTATTTTTCTCAATGCCTTTTGAGTCATCAATGAACTTATCTTTAATTTCTTTAAAGGTCTTTTGTCCTCTTGGAAAATAAGCAGCTCCAATCCATTTAATATTGTCTTTTATAGCAATAATATCCTTGAGACCATCTTTTCCGCCTAATGGATGCGATGGGTCAACCGATTTGAATCCTTCTGCTCTTAAAATGTGTACTGCAAGTCGTTCACTCGGCTTTTGACCTTTAGTCCAAGTTAAAAGGCGATTCCAAGTTTCATCTCCGTCTGTTCTTCTTTTGTTCATTATTATTTAATTGGCACAACGAGCGTATAAAAACAATTGTTTTATAATCCCAAATTAGCAGTATAAACACAATTGCGTTTATTTCTCATTTACCAACACTCCTTTTACATAATTTTTGTTACACATAACAATAATCAGATTGACCCGCATAAGATGCGGAACTTCGGTTTCCCGTCCGTATAACACGCCGTTTATCCAACTGACAGGGTTGCGATAATCCCTTTAACTTCAGTCACTTGAGTCCCATGCAAAGACTTATCTTGGCGTCTTGTACGGATCGGCATAAAAACCCTTTCGATTCAAGCCTTACGAGTGTGGAATATAGCGAACCACAGAAAAATGTCAATGGCTAATTCTCCCGTTTCAGAAAATGAAAGATCCCACCGCAAGCGGTGGGGTACCCGTTACCCGTTTATGAACGTTTATCCCGCATAGCCACCACCAACCGCTCCGGTGTGACCGGAAGCTCTTCAATGCGAACACCCGTAGCATCATAGATGGCGTTGAGCAACTACGGTAATCATTCTTGAGAACGTGAGACTTGGCGCTTGAGCTACCAGCGGCTAAGGGGCCACAGATACCCCAGCGTGATACGGACATCGCTTAATCGTACTCGCTCGGTGGTGACGGAGTAACTTTTTTCGCTCAGTCGTCTGACAAACTTCAGGTTCGGACGGGCCTCCGTGATGCCTATTTCGAGAGAGATGGTGCGATGAAACCTCAGCCCCATAGTTATCCGAAGACCGAACGTTGGCCTGATACCGACGTCTTGGACCTGATGGTTTTCGCGCAGGGAATCGGCGGCATCATTGGTAAGGTGATAGTGGTGAAACGTGTACACCAACCCAAGTCCGAGGTATCCGGTAAGTTTGCGGGTGCCCCGATAGTAAAGGGCGTCAGCCGATACGGCAGCACTGTGGAGGGTCCCCTTGGGAAACAGTATGGAATTCACTTTGCCATACCGGTAGTCAAACGCCGCCCGCACCAGGACTGGATGAATCAGGCGGATTTCGTACTTGGACGTGATTTCCGGTCCGGAGCCGACCAGACTGTTCGGTCCGCTCAGCCCGACAGTAAAGTGCGCATTCACGGAAGCAATCGTATCCTGCGCGATCGGGTTAAGCGGAAAGGCAGGCAGACAAAGCCAGGATGCTAAAAGCAGGGTGTACATCGATCCTCCATCAAGGGACTCTATTAATATAACGTAGAAAAGCCGAAAAAATCAAAAACAATCTTTCAATTCCGCGTGTCGGTAAAGTGGATTATGTCGACCAATTAATAAGACAGCGACCGGCGGCACAATAGTATGTCCGATTTGCCGTTTCAGGAATCCCGTTTAGTATTCCCTGCAACTTATTGCGTCCCAATGAAAAAAACTTAGTTCTCCCCAGTGAAAGCGGTTGACAATGAAAAGAGAACCAATATATTTAAAGTTTGTATGTCAAGTAGCTGTGAATTAGTTCACAATGTCTACTGGGATAATGACCGCAAGTTATTGAAAAGAGAAATCTTTACGGAGTGGATGATGGCCAAGTCTAACGTATTTGAGAACTTTATCAACGGCCGGTGGGTCGAATCCAAATCGGGGCAGACCTTCGAGAACCGCAACCCGGCCGACACCGACGAGCTAGTAGGAACTTTCCAAAAGTCGACTGCTGAAGATGTCAGCATGGCCATCGAAGCCGCCGCCGAGGCTTATAAGAAATGGCGGCTGGTGCCTGCTCCGAAGCGGGGGGAGATCATCTACCGAATAGCATCGCGGCTTACCGCCGAAAAGGAAAGCCTTTCCCGCGACATGACCCGTGAAATGGGTAAGATTATCCATGAAACCAGGGGCGACGTGCAGGAAGCGATTGACATGACCTTTTACATGGCCGGTGAGGGAAGGCGCCTTTTCGGCATGACCACGCCGTCGGAGATGCAAAACAAGTTCAATATGACCGTGCGGCAACCGCTTGGTGTCTGTTGTTTCATTACACCGTGGAATTTCCCGATGGCTATCCCATCCTGGAAGACGATGCCGGCCCTGATCTGCGGCAACACGGTTGTTATCAAACCGGCCACCGATACGCCCCTCTCGGTGGCGCACTTCGTTCGAATCTGCTATGAGGAAGGTCTTCCGCCGGGAGTGTTGAACATGGTCACCGGTTCCGGTTCGGCGCTGGGGGATTCGCTTATCAAGAACCCTCACGTCAAAGTGGTCTCGTTTACCGGCTCGACCGAGATCGGCCGCAAGGTGTCCGAGGGCTGCGCCAGCAGTTTCAAGCACGTCTGCTTAGAAATGGGCGGCAAGAATGTCCAGATTGTTATGGACGACGCTGATCTGGAGCTGGCGGTTGATGGCGCCCTCTGGGGGTCGTTTGGCACCACCGGCCAGCGCTGCACGGCCACCAGCCGTTTGGTCTGCCACAAGGACGTCCTGGACAAGTTTACTTCCGCCCTGGTCAAGCGGGCGCGGAAGTTGAAAATCGGAAACGGCCTTGACGAGTCGACCGAGATGGGACCGCTGATTAACCAGGGGCAGCTTGACACCGTGCTGGGCTATGTCGAGGTCGGCAAAAAAGAGGGAGCGAAACTCATCACGGGCGGTGAGAAGCTGACCGGCGGCGATTATGATAAGGGCTGTTTCATGCAGCCCACTATCTTCAGTGAGGTCACTCAGAAGATGCGCATCTGGCGCGAGGAGATATTCGGGCCGGTGCTGTCGGTTGCTTCGTTCAGCACTTTCGAAGAAGCTATTGAAATGGCTAACGACACCAATTACGGCCTGTCGGCTTCCATTTACACCCGGGATGTCAACAAAGCGTATACTGCCATGCGCGACGTGTACACCGGCATTTTCTACGTGAACGCTCCGACGATCGGCGCCGAGACGCACCTGCCGTTCGGAGGAACCAAAGAGACGGGCAACGGTCATCGCGAAGCGGCCACGGCGGCGCTTGACGTCTTCAGCGAATGGAAGTCGATCTACGTTGACTTTTCCGGCAGCCTGCAGCGGGCGCAGATTGATAACTGAAGTGAAGGAACGACGCTTTGAAAGATATTGTCGGGTTTCTCATCCGCCTTTGGCGGATTCGGAACCCGACCTACCGTTCTGCATGTTTGTAGGGCAGGTCTCTTTGGATGCTGTGCCAAAAGACGGAAACCGCACCCCGCGTAGGGCGGGGGCTTGTCTCCCGCTAATAGACGGCGGACGTAAAGCCCACCGCTACGCGGGATTGGAAAGCATCGCTCCAAAATCGATACGCAGCTCTGAGAGAAGCAACGAACTTATGTCAGAGCCTCCTTTGAGACCTGCCGTCCGCCGCAGGCGGACTGCCCTACAATTTGTCATATTACAATTAGAAAATGAGATGACATGGCTAAAGAGAAAAAGAAAATAATCATTATGGGCGCTGCCGGGCGCGATTTTCATAATTTCAATACCTTGTATCGGGACAATGACACCGTCGAGGTGGTTGCCTTCACCGCCACGCAGATTCCCGACATTGATGGGCGAACCTACCCTGAGGTTTTAGCCGGTAAACTGTACCCGAAGGGGATTCCCATTCACGAGGAAAAAGAGCTGCTCAACCTCATCAAGAAGCACGCAATCGATGAGGTTGTCTTCTCCTACTCTGACGTTCCCTACCAGTACGTGATGGAAAAGGCAGCCTTCGTTATGAAGGCCGGAGCGCGGTTTTCCCTTGAGGGCGGGGCGCCAACGATGATTGAGTCATCCAAGCCACTGGTAGCGGTGTGCGCCGTGCGCACCGGCTGCGGCAAGTCGCAGACGACGCGCAAAGTAGCGCAGGTATTGCAGGGGATGGGCCAAAAGGTGGTGGCGATTCGCCATCCAATGCCCTATGGCGACCTGGCTGAACAAGCCTGCCAGCGCTTTGCGACGCTGGGCGACCTCGACAAGCACAAGTGCACTATTGAAGAGCGCGAGGAGTACGAACCGCACATCGTCAGCGGAGTGACGGTGTACGCCGGGGTCGACTATGAAATGATCGTTCGTAAGGCGGAAAAAGAAGCCGATGTTATCCTGTGGGACGGCGGCAATAACGACATGCCGTTTTACAAACCGGACCTGATGATAACCGTCGTGGATCCCCACCGGGCAGGGCATGAGATATCGTATTATCCCGGTCAGGTCAACCTTCTCCTGGCTGACGTGATTGTAATCAACAAAATCGATTCGGCCGACGGTGAAGACATCGCCGAGGTGCGCGCCAATATCTCGGCCTACAATCCGGATGCCATCGTGATCGACGCTGCCAGCCCGATTGAAGTCGAAAACTGGGAGATGATCCGGGGCAAGAAGGTGCTGGTTGTTGAGGACGGCCCCACCCTGACGCACGGTGAAATGGCCTACGGCGCGGGGGTGGTGGCGGCGGACAAGTACGGCGCCGCTGAATTGGTAGATCCCCGCCCTTACACTGTCAAGTCAATTACGGAAACGTTCGAAAAGTACCCGGATATCGGCGTCTTGCTGCCGGCGATGGGGTACGGCGCCAAGCAGATTAAGGACCTGGAAACGACCATCAACCGGACGGAATGCGATCTGGTCATTATTGCCACGCCGATCGATTTGACCCGGCTGGTCAAGATAAAGAAGCCGACGGTGCGTGTGTCTTACAGGCTGCAGGAAATCGGGTCGCCGGACCTCACCACGGTACTGGCTGACTTTCTGAAAGGTAAACAGCAGAGGGTTTCGGCGAAGAAAGGAGCGCCCAAGTAAAGGTGCATGCGAGTCGGTGGATCGGGAGTGTCCGACCCGCCTTGATTTGTGGCCGCTTGTGCGGGCGATAGTATCGATCTCATGGCCGCTAACAGAACAGCAGTGGTTGCCCTTGGCGGCAACGCCATAACCCAGCCCGGACAGGAAGACACGATTGCCAACCAATTTGCCAATACGCGCCGGTCACTTGACCCAATCGTTCAACTGGCGCGGGAGGGGTTCAATCTCGTGGTGACTCACGGCAACGGTCCCCAGGTGGGCAACGCTCTGCTGAGGATAGAGTTGGCACGCGGCAAAGCCCCGATTCTGCCATTGGGTGTTGTAGTGGCCGACACTGAAGGGGGGATGGGCTACATGATTGAGCAATCGCTTCAAAACAGGCTGCGCATTGAGAGAATCGACCGACCCGTGGTTACCATTATTACTCAGATGTTGGTCGATGAAGACGATCCCGCGATTGATAATCCAACCAAGTTTATCGGGCAGTTCTACAGCGAAGAGGAAGCCGCAGCTTTCACCCGAACACGCGGGTGGCAAATGAAAAAGGATGCCGATCGTGGCTGGCGCCGAGTAGTCCCATCACCGATTCCTTATCGGGCGGTAGAAGCACCCATTATAAAGAAGCTGGTGGAGGATGGAACAGTTGTCATCGCCGGTGGCGGAGGTGGCATTCCCGTTTATATCGACGCCAATGGGAACTACGAGGGACTTGATGCCGTCATTGACAAGGACTTCGCCTCGGCTGTCATTGCACATGAGATCGGCGCCGACGTGCTGGCCATACTGACGCCGGTGAAAAAAGTTGCCCTCAACTTTGGCCGGCCGGACCAGAAGGAGCTCGACACGGTAACCCTGTCTGAGGTCAGGAGGTACCATGAACAGGGGCATTTTCCTCCCGGTTCAATGGGACCAAAGATAGAAGCAGCGATCAAGTTCCTCGAAGGCGGCGGCAAATTGGTCGTCATTTCATCACTCGAAGAGGCCCGAAAAGCGATTTACGGGGAGGCCGGAACACGAATTATACCGGACTGAGAATGTGTAAATTGTCGCGGCAGGCAATCGACGATATACTGCGCCGGGGCCGAATATACGAGGTCGGGGGAGCGGTCCGCGATGGAATCCTTTATGGGGGTGATACCGTCAAGGACCGGGATTACCTTGTCACCGGCATACCGTATGATGAGCTGACGCAGCTTCTCAAGAACCACGGTCAGGTCAACCTGGTCGGGAAAAGCTTTGGAGTCGTCAAGTTCACTCAGGTTGCCTCCGGGAAGCCGCAGACCTTTGACATAACGCTGCCGCGCCGGGAACATTCAACCGGCCTGGGGCATAAGGACTTTGACGTCGCCTTTGATCCGAATCTCAAGGTTGAAGAGGACCTTGGCCGTCGCGATTTTACCGTCAACGCCATGGCCCTGGCTCTCGACAGTGATGAACTGATTGACCCCCTTGACGGACGCCTCGACCTTCAGAAGCGCCGGATTCGCATGGTGTACGAGGCGTCGTTTGAGGATGATCCGCTGAGAATGCTCCGGGCGGTGCAGTTTGCCGCCCGTTTTGAATTCACCATTGAACCGAAGACGTTCGAGGCGATGCGCCGTCACGCCCCCCTGGTCAAGAGCGTATCGAGTGAACGGATTGCCGAGGAGTTAAACAAGCTGCTGCTTCTGGCACAACGGCCGTCGATCGGCTTTAGGCTTATGCTTGACGCGGGCCTGCTGAAAGAATTCCTGCCGGAGTTGGAAGAGTGTGTTGACATCGACCAGCCGGGTGGGTATCATAAATGGGACGTGTTTGAACATACCATCCGCACGATTGACGCCTGCCAGCCGCGCCTCCGGTTGCGGTTAGCGGCCCTGTTCCATGATATCAACAAGCCGCAGCACAAGGACCTGGTTGAGGATGGGGCGACGTTTTACGGCCACGAGGCCAGCGGCGCCGCAACCTCGTTAGTGGCAATGCAGCGACTGAGATATGCTAACGATCTGGCCGAGGAGGTCGCAATCCTGGTGGAGCGCCACATGTTTACCACCGACGTCACCGACAAAGGCCTCCGGCGGCTGTTGCGACGAGTGGGAACCGAGTTGATCTTCGATCTGCTTGACCTCAGACGCGCCGACGTGGAAGCGCAAGGCAGGGGCGGCACAACCGACGACGTGGACCGGTTTGAACAGGAAATCAGAGCCGAGCTGGAACGCAAACCGCCGCTGTGTACGTCGGACCTGGCGGTAGACGGTTACGATGTAATGGAACTTTTCAGTCTCAAACCGGGGCCAGCCGTGGGAAAAATTCTCAATTACTTGTTGGACCAGGTTATTGACAACCCGGACAACAATACCGGCGAAACCCTGCGGTCCTTGGCTAAAGAGTATTACGCGAAGAATATCACACAACTGAACGATCATAAAACCGATGACAATAAAAGCAACGACGTTGCCGACAAGGAAAACCGATAATGAAAATCCACGAATACCAGGCAAAGCAAATCTTCGCTGAGGGCGGCATTCCGACCCTTCCCGGCGACATGGCCACCACCTCGCTCGAGGCGGTAGCGATAGCGGAGAGAGTGGGCAAACCGGTTATGGTAAAGGCGCAGGTTCATGTGGGAGGTCGGGGTAAAGCCGGCGGGATTAAGTATGCCGAAAACGCCGAGGAGGCCAAGTTCCTTGCCCAGAACATACTGGGCATGGACATCAAAGGACTGACGGTAAAAAAGGTCCTCGTCACGGCCGCCGAGGATATTATAACGGAGTCGTACGTCGGGATTATCCTCGATCGTGCCACCAAGCAGCCGGTCATCATGGTTTCCCCGGCCGGAGGGGTGGATATTGAGGAAGTGGCAGCCAAAACCCCCGAAAAAATCTTCAAACTATATGTCGACCCGGTGTTGGGCCTCAAGAGCTACCAGGCGCGTAATCTCGCCTACAAGCTATACCGGGACATCAGCCAGGTGCGTCAGGCAACCGATATTATTATAAAATTGTACGATGTTTTCTGGAAAGTCGATGCTTCCCTGGCCGAAATCAATCCCCTGATAACCAATCCCTCCGGAGAGGTCATTGCGCTTGATGCCAAGATCAATATCGATGACAACGGCCTGTTCCGTCAGCGCGAAGTGGCTGCGATGCGTGACCCGGACGCCGAGGAGCCGTCTGAAGTGCAGGCGCGGGAGGCTGATCTCTCCTATATAAAACTGGACGGCAATATCGGCTGTATCGTCAACGGCGCCGGCCTGGCGATGGCTACTATGGACCTTGTAAAGCGTTACGGCGGCCAACCGGCCAATTTCCTCGACATCGGCGGGTCGTCCAGTCCGCAGAAGGTTGTGACGGCGATGAACATTATTCTGTCGGATTCGAACGTCGAAGCCATTCTGATCAACATTTTCGGCGGCATCACCCGCTGTGACGACGTCGCCAACGGCATTCTAACTGCTTTTCGAGAATTAAAGCCATCGATTCCGGTGGTCGTGCGTCTGACTGGAACCAATGAACGAGAGGCAGCTAATATCCTGAAGTCGATCAATCTGCCGTATGCTGATACGCTGGACAACGTGGTAAAAAAAGCCATTGAGCTGGCCGGGATGGAGTAAAACTGAGTGAGAAGGATGAAAGACCATGTCGATATTCATAAATAAGAAAACTAAGGTTTTGGTTCAGGGCATCACCGGCCGCGACGGCTCCTTTCATGCCACCCAGATGAAGGACTACGGCGCCAACGTTGTCGGCGGGGTTACCCCCGGAAAGGGCGGCACCAAAGTGGCCGACATACCGGTTTTCAACACCATGGAAGAAGCTGTCTCCAAGACCGGCGCCAATACTTCCGTAGTTTATGTTCCACCGGCCTTTGCGGTGGATGCTATCTATGAGGCGGTTGATGCCGGAATCAAACTGGTGGTCTGCATTACCGAGGGCATCCCGGCCAACGACATGATGAAGGTGTACCCCTATGTCAAAGCCAAGGGGGCGCGTCTGATCGGGCCGAACTGCCCCGGATTGATCTCCCCCGACGAATCGAAGGTGGGCATTATGCCGGGGACGATTGTCAAGAAGGGCCACGTGGGAGTCGTTTCCCGTTCCGGCACGCTTACCTACGAAGCGATCTGGGCGCTAACCCAGGCCGGTTTGGGACAGACGACCTGCATCGGTATCGGCGGCGACCAGGTCATTGGCACCAACTTCATCGATTGTCTTGAGGCGTTCGAGAAGGACCCAGCAACCAAGGCAGTGGTGATGATTGGTGAGATAGGCGGCTCCGACGAAGAGATCGCGGCTGAGTATATTAAGAAAAACCTCACCAAGCCGGTGGTGGCTTTTATCGCCGGTCAGACGGCCCCGCCCGGTAAACGGATGGGACACGCGGGTGCTATCATTTCCGGTGGCTCAGGCACGGCTGCAGAGAAAATTGCGGCTCTCAACAAGGTGGGTGTGCCGATCGCCGGTTCACCTACGGAAATCCCGGCCGTCTTGAAAGAGCTGATGGCAAAGGCTGGGAAGAAGGCTGCCGGGACGGTAAAGAAACCTGCGGCAAAGAAGGCAGCCAAAGCAGCAACCAAGAAGACAGCCACCAAAGCGAAAGCGAAGAAGACAACCGCAAAAGCAGCCGCGAAGAAGAAGCCAAAAGCCAAAAAGACAGTCTCGAAAAGAAAGAAGAAATAGTAGTAGAAGCTACTTGCGTATACATATTAGGCAATTTGCTAACCTTAAGGATGTGCTATGGCAGAGTCAAACGTGGTAGGTGAATCAAAAGCCAAACCTGCCGCTCAAAGTAAGTATGATTACTCCAAGGGACCGCCTCCCTTGAATATCGATCTCAGTTGGTGTAAGGCGTGCAACATCTGCATTGCCCTTTGTCCGAAGCAGGTTTTTGAGCCTGACCAGGACGGCAAACCGATCGTGGCTCGCGCCGAGGAGTGTACCCAGTGCACCATTTGCTGGGTACACTGTCCTGATTTCGCCATAACGTCAAATTACAAGTAGGGCATGCTGAGCATGTTCTAAAGGAAGGTACTATGGCTCACACCGAAAGACAACTGCTGCTGGGGAATATGGCCTGCGTTCATGGAGCTATCTACGCCGGAATGAGGTTCTATGCCGGTTATCCCATTACTCCCTCGACGGAAGTGGCCGAGGGCTGCGCCCGGGAGCTGCCCAAGATCGGCGGCCGGTTCATTCAGATGGAAGACGAGATTGCGTCCATGGGGGCTATAGTCGGCGCTTCGATGGCCGGATTAAAAGCTATGACCGCCACCTCCGGCCCCGGTTATTCCCTGATGGTTGAGAACATCGGATACGCGTACATGGTAGAGGCTCCGTGCGTGATTATCAATGTCCAGCGAGGAGGACCTTCGACCGGCCTGCCCACCAAGGTCAGCCAGTCGGACACGATGCAGGCGCGCTGGGGGCCCCACGGAGATTTTACCGCCATTGCCGTCGCCCCCTCGACAGTTGCTGACACCGTCACTGAAACCATCCGGGCCTTTAATCTGGCTGAGCGATTCCGAACACCGGTAACCGTTCTTCTTGACGAAGCTCTGGCCCATATGCGGGCGATGGTTGCGCTACCCAAGCCGGGAGAGTATGAAGTGATTGATCGGGAGAGACCTACCTGCGACCCGGTTGACTATGTTCCTTTCGAGCCGACCGAGCGGGGCGTCAATCCGATGCCGGTCTATGGCGAGGGCTATCGGTACTATGTAACCGGCCTTACCCATGACACCGCGGGGTTTCCCACCAATCGGCCCGACGAAATCGCCCCTAAGTTGGAGAGGCTGAAACGCAAGATTGAAGATTACAGTGATGAGACGGTCAAACTGCGTGTCGAAAAGATGGACGATGCGGAGATTGCTTTCGTCTCGTACGGCTCGGTATCTCGGGCCGCTTTGCTGGCGGTGATACTGGCTCGCCAGGCCGGGATCAAAGTCGGTTCGATTCAATTGTATACGATATGGCCTTTTCCATTAGACCAGCTTCGTGATCTGCTTCAGAACTGTTCCAAGGTGATCGTGGGTGAGCTGAACATGGGACAACTTGTCTATGAGGTAGAACGAGCGGTGTCGCATGAAACGGAAGTACACAGCCTTCAGAGATACGACGGTGAAATCCTGACCCCAGTGCAGCTCTTGGAGAAGCTTGAGGAGGTGCTATAATGGCAACTGCAACGAAAGAGAAAGAGGCGGCCCCAAAACAAAAATCTGACGTCTTTTTTCAGTACTTCCGCCCGAAGAAAAAACTCCCCAATGTCTGGTGCGCCGGCTGCGGCATCGGCATCGTCATGGGAGCTCTGATTCGCGCGATCGACAAACTTGGCCTGTCAAAGGATGAAGTTGTCCTGGTCTCGGGCATAGGCTGCTCCAGTCGCCTGCCCGTCTACCTCGATTTCAATGCCCTGCACACCACTCACGGCCGGGCGCTGCCCTTTGCGACCGGGGTCAAGTTCGCCAAGCCCGATTTGAAGGTGATCGTGATTACCGGCGACGGTGACGCCCTTGCCATTGGCGGCAACCACTTCATTCACGCCTGCCGTCGCAACATTGACATCACCACCATCCTGATAAACAATCACATCTACGGCATGACCGGGGGACAGGGCTCTCCCACTACTCCGGCCGGCGCTTTCTCCACTACGACCCCCTACGGAAACGTTGAGAAACACTTTGAGCCGTGCGAGCTGGCCAAAGCGGCCGGAGCTACGTTTGTCGCTCGTACCACGGTCTACCATACTCCGCAGATGGAAAAGAACATTATAAGCGCTATTGAGCATCGTGGCTATTCAATGGTAGAGGTGATTTCTAACTGCCACACCTACTATGGTCGACTCAACCGTCTCGGTCATGCTATGTCGATGCTTCGGCTGTTCAAAGAAAAGTCAGTGATGCTGGGCAAAGCCAAGAAAATGACGGAAGAAGAACTTCAGGACAAGTTCGTCATTGGCGTCTTGCACCGGGAGGATAAGACAGAATTCTGTGACGAATACCAGAAGGTCGTCGATGCTCACCAGGGAGAAAAGTGACTATGGCACACAAGTTGTTGGACAAAATAGAAATACCCCATGACCGTTTCGAGATGCGCCTGTCCGGTTCCGGAGGTCAGGGGATGATCCTGGCGTCCGTTATCATGGCCGAGGCCATCGGCGCGGATCCCGCAAAGAACGTGGTGCAGACGCAGTCGTATGGGCCGGAAGCTCGTGGTGGAGCCTCCAAGGCGGACGTGGTGATTTCCACCAACGAGATATATTACCCCAAGGCGCTGACGCTCGATTTGCTGTTGGCCATGACTCAGGAGTCAATGGACAAGTATTACGCGGTCCTCAAAGAGAACGGGACGCTTATCATCGACAATGTTTTGGTAACGCAAGTTCCGACCGACAACTATTACGGTCTGCCGTTCACGAGGCTGGCTCGCGAGGAAGCCGGGCATGTCATGGTGGCCAATGTCATTGCTCTGGGAGCTATTGCCGGCCTGACCGGTATTGTTTCCCATGATGCGCTGGTCAAAGCAGTCCTCGCGCGAGCGCCACACGGCACGGAAGACAAGAATCAGAAGGCGGTTGAGATCGGTTTTCGCGAGGCGCTGAAGATTAAGAAGTGATACCAAGTTTCATGCGCCGTCACGAACCCTTTCGTGACGGTTATATCGGTGCGGTCAAGAAAGGGTTCCTGACCGCGCATAAATAGGGGAAGTCCCATGAGCAGGACGCTTCTGATTATCAAACCGGACGCCGTGGAGAGAAATCTCATCGGCCATATCATCAGCCGCCTGGAGCAGGCGCGCTTCAATATTGTCGCTATGCGGATGGTGCAGCTTTCCAAAGAAGAGGCGCGGGAGTTTTACGCCATCCACAAAGAGAAACCGTTCTACGATCCGTTGGTGGCGTACATGACTTCCGGTCTGGTAGTTCCGATGGTCCTGGGAAAAGAGAACGCGATTGACGATCTGCGCGCTCTTATCGGGGCCACCGATCCGGCCCAAGCCGCCTGCGGGACTATTCGTTATGAAGTGGGACGGGATGTGGAAAAAAACTCCGTTCATGCCTCAGATTCGGATGAAAACGCCGCCAGGGAAATCTCCTTCTTCTTTTGACAGAGTCGTATGGAATGTGACCGGCAGCCATGAAGATTGAACTGGCGTATGCCGAAAGCACGCTTACACTGGATATTCCGCCTTCCATTCAGGTAGATGTCTTCTCTCCCACTGCCGTGCAGAATCCCCTCGGCGTTGACGCTTTCTTAAACGGATTCCTGCAGGCCGGCGGTGACCGCTTCCTCTCTGGCGACCCGCCCCTGATAGTCGTCAACGACGGCTACCGAAACACTCCCACCGCCACGATCCTTCAGTGGCTCGATCAACTGCACCCCGGTATTGTCGATTCCGCCCGGTACCTCATTTCGACCGGCGCTCATACTGCGCCCACAGAAGAACACTACGACAAGATATTTAGGCGCCTGTGGGAACGAGTAAGAGACAACGTCTCCTACCATAACGCCGGCGACCGATCCAGTATGACTTCTGTCGGCCGGGACAGTCTGGGTGGAGAGGTATGGGTGAACAGCGCCGTTTTAGAGAACAAAAAGATACTGGTCATCGGTTCGGTGGAGCCGCATTACTTCGCCGGCTTTACCGGTGGGCGAAAAGCGATTTTCCCGGGGCTGACTGATATTGATACGGTAGCCCGCAACCACAACCTGGCCAACTCTCTCAAGGCGGCGCCGCTGAAACTGGCAGGCAATCCGGTGGCAGAACACCTTGATTCTCTCATGGCTAAGCTCGACTCCGACAAGTTTTTTGGCATACAAATCGTCACCGACTCCCGGCAGCAGATCGCCGGTCTTTTTTTTGGCCGACTGAGTACCGCCTTTAGGAATGCAACGTCTATTGCAGAGAAGATATATACCCGCCAAGTTTTTAAGAGATATGATGTTATCATCTGCGAAGTGCTGCCTCCTTTAGACAAAAACCTCTACCAGGCGCAAAAAGCGCTGGAGAATTGTCAGACGGCGGTCAGAGAGGGAGGGACGATTATTATCGTCTCGGCCTGTGAGGAAGGGGTTGGCTCCGAGCACTTTTTCCAACTGGCGGACAGATGGGATCGACGGGCAAACCGCCCCAAAGACGGCAGGCAGCATTTTGGCTCCCACAAGTTGTCGCGAGTGATCTCAATCGGGAAACGAGTTGATATTCGTCTTCATTCGACCCTGCCGGACGACATTGCCCGCCATGTATTTTACGAACCGCTTGACAACCTGCAATTATTTTTGTACTCAACAATAAAAGAATGTGAAAATTATCACTTGGCGGTTGTTCATGACGCCGCCAACATGGTACTGAAGATAGAGAACCACTGAATTGAAAGCATCACTCATATGGAGGCAAAATGAACAAGAAGATCGCCGTCGTTGGCGCCGGTAACGTGGGCGCGTCATGCGCCATGTACCTGGCCGAAGCGAACCTCGCCGATGTGGTCATGGTTGACATCATCGAAGGGGTCCCCCAGGGCAAAGGACTCGACCTGACCCAGGCCGGTCCGGTGCGGGGCTACAATGCGACTGTCACCGGGACCAATGATTTCAAAGAGATCAAGGGGGCCGACATCGTTATCATGACCGCCGGGCTGCCCCGAAAGCCGGGGATGTCGCGAGAGGACCTCTTGAACAAGAATGCCGACATCATCGCTTCGGTGGGCAAAGAAATCAAAAAACACGCCCCCAAGAGCTTTGTCATCATGGTGTCGAACCCGCTCGACTTGATGACCTTTCACATGCAAAAAGTCACCGGGTTTCCGAAAAACCGCGTCTTCGGGCAGGCGGGTATACTCGATTCAACCCGCTTCCGTACCTTCATCGCGATGGAGCTCAACGTGGCCATGTCGGAGATTCAGGCGATGGTGCTGGGGGGGCACGGTGATACGATGGTGCCACTGCCGAGGTATACAACCGTCGCCGGTATTCCCATTTCGGAGCTGATCCCCGAGGATCGCATCGAGGCGATTTCCGAGCGTACCCGCGTGGGAGGGGGTGAAATCGTCAAGCTGCTAAAGACCGGCTCGGCTTACTATGCTCCCGCCGCGGCTACCGTCGACATGTGCCGCTCAGTCTTCAACGATGAGAAGAAAGTCCTGCCGGTTTCGGCCTATCTGACCGGTGAGTACGGTATCAAGGATATCTATATCGGCGTTCCCGTGGTGTTGGGCGCCAACGGCGTCGAGCGGATCATCGAACTCAAGCTGAGCAAGGCGGAGTTGGCTGCGCTGCAGAAATCTGCCGGCACCTACAAAGAACACCTCGAGATTCTTGGCTACTAAAGGAGTATGTATGGCTAAGTATAAACATATCGTTGTCCCGAAAGACGGCCAACGTATTACGGTTAAGAATAAGAAGCTGTCGGTTCCAGACAATCCGATTATCCCCGTCATTGAAGGGGACGGTATCGGCCGCGACATCATGAAGGCCTGTCGCCGGGTGGTCGACGCTGCGGTCGAGAAGGCCTACAAGGGCAAGAAGAGAATCGTCTGGATGGACATCTACGCCGGTGAAAACGCCGACAAGCTGTACGGCGAGGTGCTGCCCAAAGAGACAATTAATGCCATTAAAGACTTCATCGTAGCCCTCAAAGGCCCGCTCACTACGCCAGTCGGAGGAGGATACCGTTCTCTCAACGTAACGATGCGGCAGGTGCTGAACCTGTATGCCTGCATCCGTCCGGTGCGCTACTTCAAGGGGGTCGGTTCACCGGTGACCCATCCTGAGAAACTCAACGTCATCATCTTCCGTGAGAACACTGAGGACGTCTACGCCGGGATCGAGTGGCGCCAAGGGTCGGCCGAGGTCAAAAAGGTCATTAACTGGCTGAACAAAACGATGAAAACAAACATCCGCGCCGACTCCGGTGTGGGTGTCAAGCCGATCTCGATAACCGGCACGAAGCGCCTTGTGCGCAAAGCAATTAATCACGCCATCGACAAGAAGCTCGGTTCGATCACGCTGGTGCACAAGGGCAACATCATGAAGTACACCGAGGGGGCCTTTCGTGACTGGGGTTACCAGGTGGCCACCACCGAGTTCCGCAACAAGGTCGTCACTGAGAACGAGCTCTGGGACACGTACAAGGGCAAAATGCCCAAGGGCAAAATCCTCATCAAGGACCGCATTGCCGACTCAATGTTCCAGCAGGTGCTGACCCGCTCGGACGAGTATGAAATCTTAGCCACTCCGAACCTGAACGGCGATTACCTATCCGACGCCTGCGCCGCGCAGGTGGGCGGTCTGGGGATGGCCCCCGGCGCCAATATCGGCGACTACGTCGGCCTGTTTGAGGCCACTCACGGCACTGCTCCCAAGTATGCCGATAAGGATATGGTCAATCCCGGATCATTGATCCTGTCGGCGGTGATGATGCTGGACTATCTCGGATGGGACAAGGCCGGTCAGCTAATCGAGAAGGCGATCCAGAAGACGATCGACAAAAAGACCGTCACCTACGACCTGGCGCGGCAGATGAAGGGCGCCAAGAAGGTCGGCACCTCGGAGTACGCGACGCAGATCATTAAGAACATGTAGGCGGCATGGTCGCTTTTATGGCATAGTTTAGTAGGGCAGGAGCCTTGTGCTCCTGCCTCTTATTGGCAGGTCTCGGGGAGACCTGCCCCGCGAGAGCTATCGTGTTTATATAATGTCTTTCAGAAAGGAGGTGACAGTGAACAGGTCAAAGTCAATACTCCAGGGCTTATCATGCTTAGTCATCTTATTTGGGATTACTTTAATTCCACCTGGATGTTCAGACGATGAAAATGGTCCAGAACCAGACGATCATGGTCCACCGGAGCATTCGGGAGTCTACCTTTTCCATGAAGTGTGTACTAACAGCACTGGTGAATGTCGGGAAGACATAGGAGGCGAAAGTACTTTTCATGGACAGCTCAAAGTAGAAGAAGATGGAAGTGCTTCACTTACCATTAAATCTCACTCTGAAGCACCTGAGGTCGTCGGTATGGAGCTCACGGGCAATGTTGAGGATTGTCAATTGACGCTATCCTCGAATAACATTCCCTATAATTGCGGGTCGAATTGTAGTGGAACTCCTTGTGATAATGGTACGGTATCAATCAACGTGGAATTTGAGGACCTTGACAATGCATCTGGCACATCGCGGGGAGATAACTGCTGTGGTGATGGTGGGTGGTCAACGTGGACAGTAAATGCACAACGCACTAGTCCCGATCCGACGTGGTATTCGGGGGAATGGGTTTTCCATGAAGAGTGCATTAGTAGCACAGGTGAATGTCGGGAAGACATAGGAGGCGAAAGTACTTTTCACGGACAGCTCAAAGTAGAAGAAGATGGAAGTGCTTCACTTACCATTAAATCTCACTCGGAGGCACCTGAGCTCGTCGGTGAAGAACTTACCGGCAGTCTTGAGGATGGTCAATTGACACTATCCTCGAATAGCATTCCCTATAATTGTGGGTCGGGTTGTAGTGGAACTCCTTGTGATAATGGTACCTTGTTAATCAACGTGGAATTCGAGGACCTTGATAATGCTTCTGGAACAGCACGGGGAGATAACTGCTGTGGTGATGGTGGAGGGTCCTCGTGGACAATAAATGTGCAACGTACCAGTTAGAAAGTTTGAGGTCGAACTGCTTCTTACTAAAGTAGTATTCTAACTAATTGATTAATGACGATTGCCAGTCAGAATGGAAATGCCGGAGCAAAAGTGCACCAAGTGGCGGTCGAAAAGTGTATCACCTGAGTTCAAAGTTAGCCCTCTGAGAGAAGACGATCAACAAAAAGACCGTCACCTACGATCTGGCGCGGCAGATGAAGGGCGCCAAGAAAGTCGGCACCTCGGAGTACGCGACGCAGATTATTAAGAATATGTAGGCGGCACAGCCGTTCTTATGGCATAGTTTAGTAGAGCAGGAGCCTCGTGCTCCTGTCCGCCTTTGGCGGATCTCGGGGAGACCTGCCCTACGAGAGCTGCTCGATCAACCGGCGTTCTGCCGACCGATCCATACTTTCACGACACAGACCAAAAAAAGGGGCAAGATCGAGAAACCACCGGGAAACATTTACGTAAACGCTTACGTAATGTGCATCAGGTGGAAGATGATTACGAATCAGGAACGGGGTGTGGTTTGACGGTCGATGCGATACGACAACTGACTTACTCTGGCCTGATAGCTAATCGAGAACCAGTTGTGTAGGAGGAAAGAAAGATGCGCACGACTATGCTGTTCAAAGTTATCAGTGAAAAACATACCCGTACCAGGGACGCGTTGCTCAAAATGCTGGGCATGACGCTTCTTCTCCTGCTTGCGATGCAGCCGGTGGCCGTTTGGGGACAGAAAACGGCCTCTGACGAACCGACGGACAGGCAGATTGATGCCGAGTTTCAGGCTGAAGTCATCGACAGTGTTGCCGTAGCTCTCAACGAGATTTACGTCTTCCCTGACGTAGCCAAGGAGATGGAGAAACACTTGCGCAAACAGCTCAAAAAGAAAGCTTACCGGGACATGACCAGTTGCCGGGAGTTCGCCAAGCAGTTAACCGAAGACCTGCAGGAAATCAGCAAAGACCGCCATTTGAGAGTCCAGTTCATGTCCGATGAGATGATTAAGGCGTTTGCAGGCGACACCCTTACCGATGACGCCAGAGAACGTGAACTGCTGCAATACCGGCGGCAGAATTTCGGTTTTAAGAAGTTAGAATTGCTGGAGGGGAATGTCGGCTACGTAGATCTGCGCGGATTTCACGAGGCTTCCGGCGGCGGAGCCACGGCAGTGGCGGCCATGAATTTCCTGGCCTATGCTGACGCCATTATTTTCGACCTGCGCCAGAACGGTGGTGGGTCACCTTCTATGATACAATTGATCACCAGCTATCTCCTTGACGAGCCGACGCACCTCAACAGCTTCTACATCCGCAAGGAAGACACCACCAAGCAGTTTTGGACCCAGGCCTGGGTTGACGGTCCGAAAATGAGTGATGCTCTTGTGTACGTGTTAACCAGCAGCAGCACCTTCTCGGGAGCCGAGGAGTTTACCTACAATCTGAAGAACCTCAAGCGGGGCACAATCATTGGTGAAACTACCGGCGGCGGAGCTCACCCCGTGGACGGGCGCATGTTTGCCAATCTCAACGTCGGAATGTCATTGCCGTTCGGTCGGGCTGTCAATCCTATCACCGGCACCAACTGGGAGGGGACGGGTGTCACGCCGGATATCGAAGTACCGCAGGAAAAGGCGCTGGATGTTGCTCATCTGGAGGCACTCAAAGCTCTCATTGAGAAGGCCGATGATCCTGACGTCAAACACCAGCTGGATTGGGCTATCGAAGGTATGAAAGCATTGTTGGAGCCCTATACTCTGCTCGATGGTGTCTTGCAGGATTACGTTGGAGTTTACGGCCCGCGCCGAATCTGGATAGAGGATGGAGAGCTCTACTATCAGCGAGGTGAAAATCCCAGGTACAAGTTGACGCCGATGGCCGCTGATAAATTCATGATCAAGAGCCTCGATTATTTCAGGATTGAGTTTGTCCGTAATGACAGCGGCGAGGTCGTCAAACTGGTCGGCCTGTATGACAACGGCCGGACCGACGCTCATGAACGCGACAATTGATTGGGACTTTATTGGATCAGTTTGATAAGGCAGGACCTCGCGGCCCTGCCTCTTTGTCAATAGTACAAGGCTTTTAGCTTACTTTGGCGCTTCTTCCAACTCGATTAGGACTCCGTTCATGTCCGAGGGGTGCACAAAGGCAACCTTGCTGCCCTCGGCGCCGATCCGAGGTGTTTCATCGATCAGCCTGATACCTGCCGCCTTGAGTTCGGACAGCTTTCGCTCAATATCCTCAACGTAGATGCAGATATGGTGCAGACCTTCACCCTTTCTTGCAATAAACGAGGCAATAGGACTGTCCGGCGCAGTCGCCGCTACCAGCTCGATGCGACCGACCAACTCGCTTTCGTGCCCGTCGGATCCAGAGAAGATGGCAACCCTTACCTTCTGGTCGGCTACCTCTTCAATGACTGGTTCCTGCTGTCCGGTCATCGTCCGGTAGCGTCCAACAGCCTGATCCAAGTCAGCCACGGCGATGCCGATATGAGAGATCAAAGGTCGGGGCATATCAGTCGATCCGTTCGATGGGGCAGATGTGGACATCTGCCGCCCACCATAATTCGCCGCCCGCGATGTGGGGAACCAATAGCCTGGTCATGTCACTCAAGCTCCGCTCACTGCTCTTCGGCTTCAGCCGCGGCAGCCGAGTCCGCCACCCTGATCATGTTGTCATAATTCAGTTGAAGGTCTATAACTGAAACGGTAGGTTTGATCCAACGGCCCTTATGGTAATAGACCACGATTTTGTCACGATGAAACGACTTCTTGCCTGTGATACCCTCGAAATGAACGGTGACATCGACAATGGCGGAATCATGGTCAAAGAAATTGACATGTCTCACCTCCACGAACGTTATCGTATCGGCCTGGGCGGCGCGGATTTGACCCATCCCTAAGTACTCGTCGAAATTCGTCTCATCGTTGGAATACTCAAACTCGTTTTCATACAAGCCGGACTTGTCTCCATACCGCAGGCGGATGAGAACCTCATTGATCATTTCTTCGATGATATCCTCTTCAGAGAGGTCACCCTTTGCGTTCGAGACGACGGTTGCATCCTGTTCGGCATCGCCGGAGTCGCTCTTCTTGCCACAGGACCCGAAAAACCCGAGACCTACGCTTATCAGCATTAATAATAGTATCTTCGATACCTTAGGCACTTTCTTGGTATTCACCCCATACCTCTCGGAAAATATCGGAAATCTCTCCGACCGTTACATAGTTTTCTACCGCCTCAATGACGGGGTTGACAATATCGGCGCCGCTCTGCGCGGTCTCTTTCAGCCGTTGAAGGGAAACCTCGACTGCTTTGGCATCACGAGCCTTCCGCCGTTTTCTTAAGGTTGCAACTTGCCCTCGTTCCAGCTCAGGATCAAGCTTTAAGATGCCGGGCGCCTCGATTCTTTCAGATGTGTATTCGTTGACACCCACTACAATCGACGCACCCTCTTCAACCGCTTTCTGGTGTTTGTATGCCGACCTGGCGATCTCGTCCCGAAAATAGCCGGTCTCGATACAGCGAACGGAACCGCCTGCGGTTTCTATCCAGTCCATCAGCGACATGATCTTCTTTTCAAGCTCATCGGTGAGATATTCAACGTAGTAAGAGCCGCCGAGCGGATCGGCATTGGCTGCGGCGCCCGATTCGTGGGCAAGAATCTGCTGCGTGCGAAGGGCAATTTCGGCTGATTTCTCAGTAGGCAGCGCCAGCGCTTCGTCATAGGAATTGGTGTGCAGCGATTGGGTCCCGCCCAGCACCGCCGCCAGCGCCTGGATGGTGGTGCGCACGATGTTGTTTTCCGGCTGCTGAGCAGTCAGGGTGGATCCACCCGTCTGCGTGTGGAAGCGCAGAAGCAACGACTTGTCGCTTTTTGCGCCAAAACGTTCCTTTACAATGCGCGCCCAGATCCTCCGCGCCGCCCTGAACTTGGCCACCTCCTCGAACAGATCGTTGTGCGCGGCAAAAAAGAACGACAGTCGAGGGGCGAACTGGTCAATATCCAGCCCGGCCTGCAATGCTGCTTTTGCGTAAGCAATGGCGTTGGAGAGGGTAAAAGCGACCTCCTGGGCAGCCGTAGCGCCAGCTTCACGGATATGATACCCGGAAATCGAGATCGTGTTGTACTTGGGCAGATGCTTATTGGCGTAGGCGAAGATATCGGTAACGATTTTCATCGACGGCTCCGGCGGCAGGATGTAGGTTCCGCGGGCAATAAACTCCTTGAGAATATCGTTCTGGACAGTGCCCATCAGCTTGTCGGAGGGCACTCCCTGTTTGCTGCCGACGGCAATATACATCGCCAGCAGGATAACAGCGGTGGAATTGATTGTCATCGACGTAGAAACCTTGTCAAGTGGGATACCGTCGAACAGGGTTTCCATATCATGCAGGGAATCAATGGCTACTCCGGTGCGGCCGACCTCGCCCGTGGCCATGGGATGGTCGGAGTCATATCCAATTTGAGTCGCCAGGTCAAAGGCGACCGACAGACCGGTCTGGCCTTTTTCGAGGAGGTATTTGAACCTTCGGTTCGTCTCGGCAGCAGTACCGAACCCGGCATACTGGCGCATTGTCCACAGGCGACCACGATACATGTCGGGATAGATGCCGCGTGTAAACGGATACTCTCCCGGCGGGGGGGCAAGCAGGCGAGGCCTGTCTTTTTTGACGTCGATGTCTTGTTGCGTCAGGACAATAGGAATCTCAATGTCCGAAGTTGTCTTCTTGGAATCGTGGGGCACTTATTCGAACTCCAGCAATTTGTCGCCCTTTTCCACTGACTGACCGCCGGAGACATACACCGCTTTGACTGTTGTCTCCCATTGCGCCTTGATGATGTTTTCCATCTTCATCGCTTCAAGCACAAGCAAGGGTTGCCCTTTGGTGACCTTTTCGCCGGGCTTGACCTTGACCTCTATCACCAGTCCCGGCATAGCTGCCTTGAGTTGCCTGGCCACATCGGTCTCGGAAGACATGCCGGCTGTTTTGCGCAGTTGAGCCAGATTGTAGTTTTCAATGCGAGCCGGAATTTCCATCCCCTTCATGAAGACGACCTTCCGGTTGTCATAGCCGTTGGAACGGACGTCTACCTCATGCGCCTGATCGTCAATCAGAAGCAGAGATCGGTTCTCGCCCAGGCGGTAGCTCGCTATTTCAACCTTCTTTCCGTTGATAACGGCGAAGTACTTTTCGGAGCGGTACTCAAGCTCGATGTCAAACTCTTTTCCGTCTATGTTGACCAGGTAGCGCGCCATCAGCGGCTCCCTGTAAACGTGCGCTGATTCGAGCGCTTGTGAAATGAAGCCCAACTCGAGATCGACCTGCCCAAGCGGCGCCGATAATCCATGGTGATTTTGCGTTCTTTAGTAAATGTATCCAGCGCCACGGCGATAGCGGCGTTTTGGCGCAGCTTGTCATCGAGGAGGCGATAGGTGTGGTCGGGGTACTCTTCTTCCAGGAATTTCGTGGACAGGTCACCGGCGATGAACTTTTTGTTACTCAGCACCACCCGGTGAAAACCGATCGTGGTTTTCAGACCCGACACCCGGTACTCCTCAAGAGCGCGCTGGGCTCGGCTGATCGCTTCGGCGCGATCCTGCCCCCAGACGATCAGCTTGGCGATTATCGGATCGTAGTATACTGGAATCTCGGAAAAGATCACGACGCCGGAGTCAACACGTACTCCCGGCCCGGCGGGAAGTCGATAGTTTTTGAGAGTACCTGTAGAGGGCATAAAACCCGCTTGCGGGTCTTCGGCATAGATGCGGCATTCGATCGCATGACCTGTCAGGTGTATGTCGCTTTGGGACAAAAGCAGCTCGCTGCCCCTGGCGATGTGGATTTGTTCTTTGACGAGGTCCAAGCCGGTTACCATCTCCGTCACGGGGTGCTCGACTTGTAGTCGTGTATTGACTTCGAGGAAATAAAACGTGCGGTCTTCGTTCACGAGGAACTCAACTGTGCCCGCTCCCACGTAGCCACTCTTCTTGGCCACGTTGACCGCTGCCGCACCCATCTCTTCACGGAGTTCGGGAGTCATAATCGGTGACGGCGATTCCTCGATGACTTTCTGGTGGCGGCGTTGAATCGAGCACTCACGTTCGCCGAGATGAATACAGTTACCGTGCTGGTCGCACAGGATTTGGAACTCAATGTGACGTGGGCGAGCAAGGTAACGTTCGAGGTAGACGCGACCGTCGCCGAACGCCGAGGCGGCTTCACGGCTGGCCGTCTCCAGCGCTTCTTGCAACAGCTCCGGCGACTGTACGATGCGCATCCCCTTGCCCCCGCCACCGGCTGCTGCTTTGACAAGAACAGGGAAGCCGACAAGGTCGGCCTTTTTTAGGGCAACATTTATATCGTCATCAGGACCGAGCTCAGCACCCGGTGTCACCTGCAAGCCGGCTTTGAGCGCCATTTCGCGAGCTTTGAGTTTATCGCCCAAAAGGCGGATCGTTTCCGGTTTGGGGCCGATGAAGACGATTCCCTCGTCAACGCAGCGCTGTGCAAACTCAGCGTTTTCGGCAAGAAAACCGTAGCCGGGATGAATGGCATCCGCGCCTGACCGTTTGGCGACGTCGATGATTTTGTCATGAACAAGATAACTTTCCGTGGATGGTGGCGGGCCGATATGATATGCCTCGTCGGCCATGCGCACATGGTAGGCGGTTTTGTCGCACTCGGAAAAAACTGCCACCGATGTTATCCCCATATCCCGGCAGGCGCGCATCACCCTGACGGCAATTTCACCGCGGTTGGCGATGAGGAGTTTGTTGATTCTATAACTCATTTGACTTTTTCGCACTCAACTTCGTACTCTGGGCGTTTGTATCAAATAAGCAAGGAGAGGTAAAGTTTATCAAAAAACTCTTGATCCTGTTATTGGCAAGCTCCACATATTGTTCCTCCACATCGTAGCCCACAAAATGCCTATGTGACTTTATCGCCGCAAGAGCAGTTTGCCCACTGCCCATAAAAGGATCCAGCACTACCTCGTCCTGATAGGTATAAAGCTGTATTAATCGGTAAGGAAGTTCAACAGGAAAGGGGGCAGGGTGGCCAACCTTGCGAGCTGACTCTGCGGGGAAAGACCAAACACTCTTGGTCAACTCAAGAAACTCTTCCTTTGAAATAGTGTTTTCTCTTTTGCTTAAATTCTTTCTAGAAAATGTGGCTTTAGAAAAAACCAAAATATATTCATGTATGTCACGCAAGGTCGGATTTGCAGCAGATAGCCAACTACCCCAAGCTGTCGAAGGGCTTGCGCTTGAAGCCTTATTCCAAATGATTTCACCCCTCATGAGAAATCCTAGGTCATGCATATCTCGTACGATAAAAGCATGTAGGGGGATATAAGGCTTCCGCCCCAGGTTAGCGATGTTAATGCAAACCCTACCTCCCGGAACAAGTACTCTTAACACCTCCTTCCAGACCCTCTTTAAGAATTCTAAGTACTCTTCCAGTGTAAAATCGCTGTCATACTCTTTTCCGACATTGTAAGGCGGCGAGGTTACCATCATATGCACGCTGTTGTCAGGTAGTTCATCCATACTTTCCGAAGATTTGCAAAAGATTGTATTTAAGAATTCGGAAGGTACCCGTTTTTCGATATATTTGACCTTCTGCTCTTTTGGCAAACTCTCGTATAATTTAGCTGAATAAAACTTAGATGAATCGTGATTAATCCTGCCTGGAGAACCGAAGGAACTTGTCTGGGTTCCTTTCTTCTTATGGACTGTGTTCATTTAATCTTCCTTCCAATAATCTAACCATCTCCTATAAGCGTTAAATGTAACCTCTGTTTTTTCCCAGAATATGTCAATCACATTTGTCCTTCTGTCTGTGGCTAGTTCAGACAATGCTTCTCCAGATATCTCTACTCCTCTTGGATTTGTACCTGGTTTCGGAAGCTTTATATATTTATCTTTCCCGATCTTCTCGAAAAGGTTTTGTTGCCTCTCAAGTGGTATCTGATAAACGCCGCCAATATCACCCCAGTTGATACGTGCTAGCAAAATGTCACAACTTGGATAATATGATTGTCGAAATTCCCGCGCTTTCTCAGTATCTACCGTCCAGATTATTTTGACACCACCAAAATGCCTTCCAGTAATAGTTTTAATTGATATTGGCTCACCGAATAGTTTAAGATCAACCTCTGGTTCCGTTATTGGTATCTCTGTTTCTACGTTCTTTTCACCAAACTTGTATATAAGCAATGCAACCAGTATCCTCTCCCGAAGAGTTCCCACTTCCATTCCGATTCTACCAGCCCGTGAACTCTCAAGCTCAGCGAGTCTAAAAAGATAAGGTAAACGTTTCTTGATTCTTTCTACAAGAGCTTCATCTTTAAACAATTCTACTAGCTGGCTGGCCATCTGATGTTCCTCTATTTAATCGTGAAAGAGCAGATGTGGACATCTGCTGCCCACAAATGACGTGTTACAACGGTATATTCCCATGTTTCTTTGGTGGATTTGAATCTTTCTTCGTTTCTAACATCTCAAAAGCGCGGATCAGGCGGGGACGGGTGGTTTTTGGTTCGATGACATCGTCTACATAACCCCGGGCGGCTGCCGAGAACGGGTTGGCAAACTTGGCCCGGTAGTCTTCGGTTCTCTTTTGCAGCTCGGCTTCCGGGTCGGGCGCGGCAGCAATGTCGTGTTTGAAGATAATCTCCGCTGCTCCCTTGGGGCCCATGACTGCGATCTCAGCCGTCGGCCAGGCGTAGTTCATATCGCCCCGGACGTGCTTGCTGTTCATAACGTCGTAGGCGCCACCGTACGCCTTGCGGGTGATGACCGTCACCTTGGGCACCGTCGCCTCGCAGTAGGCATATAGCAGTTTGGCGCCCTCTTTGATTATACCGCCGTGCTCCTGATCGGTGCCCGGTAGAAAGCCCGGCACATCTTCAAACGTTAACAACGGAATGTTGAAAGCATCACAGAAGCGGATAAACCGCGCGCCTTTTTTCGACGAGTTAATGTCCAACACCCCAGCCAGCACCGCCGGCTGGTTGGCAATTACTCCAACCGACCGTCCTCCTAAATGCGCAAAGCCGACCACGATATTCTGAGCAAACTCCTCATGCACCTCGAAGAAAGAACCGGCGTCAACGACGTGGTTAATGACGTACTTGATATCGTACGGCTGGTTAGGATTATCCGGGACGATGTGATTCAGTTCGTCATCCTCACGGTCCAGAGGATCAGTACACTCAACAATAGGTGGGTCTTCGCAGTTGTTCTGGGGGATATACTGAAGCAGCCGTTTGAGCTTGGCGATGACGTCCGCCTCGTTTTCGCAGGCAAAGTGCGCCACGCCCGACTTGGTGGCATGAGTGGTGGCGCCGCCCAGTTCCTCTGAGGTGACGACTTCATGGGTGACCGTCTTGACCACGTTGGGGCCGGTGACAAACATGTAGGAAGTTCCTTTGGTCATGAGGACAAAGTCGGTAATGGCCGGGCTGTAGACGGCGCCTCCCGCGCACGGGCCAAGCACAGCGGAGATCTGCGGCACGACGCCCGACGCCAGAGTATTGCGCAGGAAGATGTCGGCATAGCCACCCAGCGATACCACCCCTTCCTGAATGCGCGCTCCGCCGGAATCGTTCAGACCGATCACCGGCGCGCCCACCTTCATGGCCATGTCCATGATCTTGCAGATCTTCTCGGCATGCGCCTCGGAAAGAGAGCCGCCAAAGACGGTGAAGTCCTGCGAGAAAATAAAGACCGGTCGCCCGTTTATTTTCCCGCAGCCGGTGACGACACCATCACCGAGGAACTTCTGTTTGGCTAATCCGAAATCGGTGGAGCGGTGCGTGACGAACACGTCGAACTCCTCGAAGGAGTTGGCGTCGACCAGCAGTTCTATCCGCTCGCGGGCGGTCAGTTTGCCTTTTTTGTGTTGAGCCTCGATGCGTTTCTTTCCGCCGCCAAGTTTGGCTTCGGATCGCATCTGCTCTAAACGATTCATTTTTTCTTCAATAGACATAATCTTTCAGTTCACGTGTTGTCATGCGATTCTACATGACAGTTCAATGAGTCCGCCACGTCATTCCTGCGAAAGCAAGAATCCAGGTAACCAGTTCCAAACACAACAAGTCTGGACTCCCACTTTCGCGAGAGTGACATCTTTCGTGGGCGGCAGATGTCCACATCTGCCCCGTTCAAGAATCATTGTCGGGTTTCTCATCCGCCTTTGGCGGATTCGGAACCCGACCTACTTTGATCTTCTTATCCTCCTGCTCAACTCGTCCAAAAGGGAGGTCTATATCATGGTCAAACGCCATAATAATGTTATCACCGATGATCTCCGGCAAGGTCTTGCGCTTGACCTCCATCGACTGAAGTGGAAAAAGGTCCGTTGCCGGTATATACGGCACGCGCATGTGATGCGAGGTGCAGTAGATGTCAGCATAGTACCATACCTTCTGCCCGCCGGATTCCATCTGCAGGCCATAATGGCCTTCGGTGTGTCCGCCAGTGTAGACGGCCATTATTCCCGGAAACAGTTCCGTGTTGGCATCGATCAGTTCAACCTGACCAGCATCCTTGAGGGCAAAATAGCGCTTGGGAACGTATACCGCCGAAGTGCGCTCATCTGGGTGCGTGGCCACTTCCCACTCTTCCTTGCTGATAAGGTACTTCGCGTTCTTGAAGCGCAGTACAAACTCGCCCTCAACCAGCTTCACCGCCCCGCCGGCATGGTCGGTGTGCAGATGGGTCAATATCACGTAGTCAATGTCATCGGTGGTAAGCCCCAGCGATGCCAGCCCTGAGTCCAGATTCGAGACGCCATTGGCGGCATAGATTTTCTTTTCGCGATCCGACAAAGTATCGCCAAGGCCGACGTCAAAGATCATATTCTTGCCGTGCGCCTTGAGTACAAAGATGTTCGTTTTCATCGGGATGAGGTTGTTCTCATCGGCGGGGATCATCCGCTGCCAGAGGGTCTTGGGTATCACCCCGAACATGGAGCCGCCGTCAAGCCGGAAATCCTGCTCGACGAAGCTGTGAATCTCAAAGTCGCCGAATTTCATCAACGCCCTATAACGTTACCTGCTATTACGAGGCGTTGCACTTCAGAAGTGCCTTCATAGATTTCAAGCACGCGCTGGTCGCGGTACAACTTTTCAATCACAGAGAACTCGCCGATGTACCCGTAACCGGCGTGAATCTGCATAGCTCGATCGACACAGAACCCGGCCGTCTCCGCGGCGTACAGTTTGGCGTGGGCCGCCTCAAGCGAGAACCGTTCGCCCTTGTCCTGCAACATGGCGGCTTTGTATGTCAAACAGCGAGCGGCTTCCAATCGGGTGGACATGTCGGCAATCATCCACTGAATCGCCTGCAGCTTGGCAATGGGCGCACCGAAAGCTACCCGCTTCTTGGCATAGGTTACCGACTCATCGAGAGCACGCTGGGCGACGCCGAGACCCTGTGCGGCCACGCCGATGCGGGCCGAGTCAAGGGTGATCATGGCATAGCGAAACCCTTTGCCGATCTCACCCAACAGATTTTCTCTGGGGACCTTCACGTCTTTAATATTGATACCACCGGTCGTAGCGGCGCGCATGCCCATTTTGTGCTTGAGGGTTCGTGGTTTCCAGCCCGGTTGGGCGGTGTCATCGACAATAATCGCCGATAGTTTCGGCTTGTCCTTAATCTTGCAGAACAGGATCGCCAGGTCAGCCACGTCACCGTGCATAATGAAGATCTTCTCCCCGTTGATCAGGTAGTGGTCTTTGTTCTCAACCGCCTCCGTTTGCAGGTTGGCTGCGTCGGAACCGGCGTTCGGCTCAGTGAGCACAAAGGCTGGAATACGCTTGCCGCTGGCACAATCGGGGACATATTTCTTTTTCTGCTCGTCGTTGCCAAAATACAAAATGGGAAATGTCGCCAGTTCACCGACGGCGCAGAGAAGACCTACCGCAGAGTCGTGATAGCACAGCTCTTCGATGAGTGTGATATGCTCAATATGCGATTTGGCTTTGCCGCCGTACTCGACCGGCATCGTGTACCCGATAAACCCCGCCGCGCCGATCTTACGGTAAAGGTCGGTGGGGAACTTCCGCGGCTCGCCCATGCGATCCATCTCTTCGCTGATCGGGTGTATCTCCTTTTCGGCAAAGGCCTTCACTTCATCCCTGACGGCCTGCTGCTTGGGGTCGATGTTATACGGCATTGCTTTTCTCCTATTGGAAACTATGATTCAACTCTATTCTATTGCTATCTACAAATCCTTTTGCTCGGCTTTCTTTTTAGCAACGGCTTCTTTGAGAAACACAATCGCTGCCTCGGTTGGGGCGCCGGGCGTGAAGATTTTGGCCACGCCCATCTTTTCCAGCTCTTCCTTGTCGTCATCGGGGATGATCCCCCCGCCGAAGAGCATGATATCCCCGGCGTCTTTCTTTTTCAGCTCGTCAAGGATGGCCGGAAACAGTGTCATGTGCGCCCCGGACAGAATCGACACGCCGATGGCATCGACGTCTTCCTGGATAGCGGCGTCGACAATCATAGTTGGCGTCTGCCGCAGGCCGATGTAGATCACTTCCATCCCGGCATCACGCAGTGCCGCCGCGATCACTTTGATCCCCCGGTCATGTCCATCCAGACCGGGCTTTGCTAACAGTACTCTGATTTTTTCAGGCATATTTTATATCCGTAGATAAAGCTCCTTTGCGTTGCCTATAATATAAGATAAATGTGGCCTCACCGGCGGAGACAAGCCCCGCCGCTACGCGATGGTTGACGGAGGCAATCCCCATTGCCAAGCGAACGGACGTCGCATCTGATGCCACCTCTAAGCGAAATGGGACACCGGCTTGGTAGTTTCTAACGTAAGGAGAGACTTGCATCCTTACCTCCACGCGGGGTATTCATATCCTTCCCTTCGCGTAGGGGGCGGCCTTGTGTCGCCCCATTAAACATTCCTTCCACGAACAAATACGGATACAACCCTGGCGATGCCACTAGGCTTGCTTTCACCGGATTATTTATAACGTACTGTACTTTCTCTACCCAATCGTTCTCGTTTCTTATTACATGCTCGTGATAACCCCGCTGCCAGAACGTACGATGAACTACATCAGCACTTTTAAGGAGATAGAGGCTCTTCGATTTGAGCTTGCACACCAAGTCGCTCAACCTTTCTGCGGATTCTGTTTCCTTGTGGGTGACAAGGTGAACATGATCTGGCATCACGACGAGAACATCATAAGCAAAACCCGATTTGTCAAACAATCTCAGGAGAGTTTCGTACAATGCCTTGACCACCTCGCCGCTCATTGAATGCACAAACCTCAAAGTGAGGAAGTCGGCTTGACTTTGTCCGCTATAGTCGAACTGCTTCAATCTGGTTGATTTCATCGCTTATTTCTCACGATGGCTGCATCGCCCCCGCCGGCTCCACGTACTCACCCCAGACCTCACGTAGGACATCGCACATCTCGCCGAGGGTGGCGTACGCCCGAGAGCATTCAAGAATCGCTTCAAACGTGTTGCCATTGCCTTGAGTCACTTCTCTGAGCTTTGCCAGCGAAGCCTGCACGGCTCCTTCATTGCGCTCAGCGCGTGTTTTCTTGACAAAAGCAGCTTGCTGCCGCTCGACCTCCGGCTCGATTCTTAAAATTGGTATCTCAATCTCTTCACCTTCCATCTCATACTCATTGATGCCGACAATAATCCGCTCTTTTTTCTCAATCTCCCGCTGGAAGCGGTAAGCCGATCTGGCAATCTCACGCTGGAAGAACCCTTCTTCAACACAGGCAATCACACCACCCCGGCGCTCAATCTCCTCGAAGTATTTCTCCGCCTCGACCTCCATCTGGTCGGTCAGCGCCTCGACAAAGTAGGAGCCGGCCAGCGGGTCGATGGTGTTGGCGGCGCCGCTTTCGTAGGCGATAATCTGCTGCGTCCTCAGGGCAATCGTGACCGCCTTTTCGCTGGGTAGCGCCAGTGTTTCATCCATCGAGTTGGTGTGCAGCGACTGCGTACCGCCCAGCACTCCCGAAAGGCCCTGCAGAGCCACCCGCACGATGTTGTTCTCCGGCTGCTGGGCCGTCAGCGAACAGCCAGCCGTCTGGGTGTGGAAGCGCAACAGCCAGCTTCGGGGGTCCTTGGCGCCGTATTTGTGGCGCATCCGCTTGGCGTAAATCCGCCGTGCCGCCCGGTATTTGGCAATTTCCTCGAAAAAGTCGGAGTGGGCGTTGAAGAAAAACGACAGACGGGGAGCGAAATCATCCACGTTCTGGCCGGCCTCGATGGCCGACTCAATGTACTGAAAGCCATCTGCGAGTGTAAACGCCAACTCCTGCACCGCCGTCGCTCCCGCTTCGCGTATATGATAGCCGGAAATTGAGATCGTATTCCACTGCGGGACGTGCTTGGTGCAGTATTCCATTAAGTCGGTAATCAGCCGGATCGAGGGGCGGGGGGGATAAATGAATTCCTTTTGGGCAATATATTCCTTGAGGATATCGTTCTGGAGCGTCCCGCGCACCTGGTCAAACGGCACCCCCTGTTTTTCCGCCACTGCCAGGTACATGGCCAGGAGTATCGAAGCGGGAGAGTTGATGGTCATTGAGGTGGACACCTTTGCCAGATCGATGCCGTCGAAAATGATCTCCATATCAGCCAGCGAATCAACCGCCACGCCGCATTTGCCGACCTCGCCTAAAGAACGCGAGTGGTCGGAGTCATACCCCATCAGGGTGGGTAGGTCAAATGCGGTCGATAGGCCGGTGCCGCCCTGTTGAAGGATATACTTGAAGCGTTCGTTAGTCTGTTTGGGAGTGCCCATACCGGCAAACTGCCGCATTGTCCAGAGTCTGGTTCGGTACATGGTATGGTGAACGCCGCGAGTATAAGGGTACTCGCCGGGCAGGCCGATATTTTCCCAATAATGTTCATCCCGGTCGGCTCCCTTGACAGAGTCGGGGGTGTAAAGCTCATCAATATCAACGCTGGAAATGGTGAAAAATCGCGGCCTTGATTTTCTGCGGCGAGTTTTGGCCGCTGTTTTATCCCACTGGGCCAGACGGGCTTTCAGGCTGCCCAGAAACTTCTTTGAGAACATGCTTTATTCTCCAACTGACAATTTGACAACAAAGTTAATCAACCGGCCAAACAAAAGCAAGCCGTTAGATGCCACAGGGGTACAGGCGGAAAGGTACCCTGCCAAAGGGCATTGCCACTCAAGAATTTGCTTTCAATCAAGCCGGGCATGTGTTATTATGGAATACGTCAACCAATGATCCTTAATGGAGGAGAAGTTAGATGAAAAAGCTCATCCCCATTTCTGTTGTATTGCTGCTGGGGTTCTGGATCGGCTGCGGCGATGATGAGAGCACCAATGGTCCGGAGGAGCCAACGGTTGTCAGAGTCATTGCCAATACGACCGTAAGTGCGCCCACCTTGTCTTCCGCCGACGAGGATGTGTGGGCCGATGTCGATTCCTTCCTGGTCGGGGTGTCACAGGCCAACAGCCCCAAACTGAGACCTCCTGAAGCCGCTGCTTACCCGCCGGATATCTATGTCCAGGCTATTAAAAAGGACAGCAACCTGTATCTACGCCTGCAGTGGAGTGACTTAACCTTTGACGCCTATCCAAACCATTACAAGGTTACTGGAGATACCATTCCACCTATTGATTTCACCCGCGAATATACCCCCCCAGCATATGAAGATCAGATATTCGTTATGTTTGATAGTCTTCTAGACGGAGGCTATGACGCTTGGAATTGGCGTGTACTGACTACCGGGGGCGGGGGTCTTGGTAAAGGGTGCACCTATCAGGATACTATGACTGCACCCACCGCAGACGCTGTTGGAACGGTGAGTAGTTCAGGAGCGGTTGAGAACCCACCAAAGTTTGGCCAGCCTACCTATGCCCATAAGAATACCAGCGAATTTAATCACTATATATTATTCACTGCTGATACTGTCCATTGGGATTCAGTCCTCTACACTGACATTGATACCATCATCTTTGGCGACCCGCCCGATACTATCTTTGATACCACGGAAGTCCATTTTTGGGAAACAACCGGCTGGAAACTAGGCCAAAAGGTGCCGGGCTGGCTGATTGATTCAAGTTTTGCATCCCGAACTGATGAAGAACGGGGTAGTCGCTGGGACATCAAAGCAGTGTCTGTGTACGATAATGACGCCGCTCAGTATCGTGTGGTACTATGTCGTAAGCTGAACACGGGCTTTGTTGATGATATTAATCTAGCGCCTGTTGACTCGGTGAAAGTCAAAGTAGGTATTTTTGACAATCAGGAGGAGTTTACCCCAAGCAGTAACCGTGGTTTCAGTGACGACTTCTGGATTATACTAAAATAGGTATACTCTTTTTCCCAATAAAAAAGGCCAGGAGGTTTTGCCTCCTGGCCTTAATCAGAAGTCTGAAATCTGTCACGGACACGCCGCAGGATTGACGAGGTTGTTGGCGGAGGCACATCATTTCTTTTGATTTATTGCTCTTAAGTAGACAACAATTTGACCCCGATGATGGATTTCGTGATCCAGGTTGCCTCGAAGAATAATCCACCAGGCGCTGACCTCCCGACCAAATCGGCGATCGAAAATCATTTCCGAAAGCTGAGTATCCGTGATACTTTCAAGCTTTTCAGCCCGACGAGTACCCGCCTGCTCCAGTTCGTCAAGCAAACCCAGATACTGGTCGCGACGCGTCACCTCCACAAGATGTGGCTTGCCAACGATCGGCTCCAGGTTTTTTGTTCGCAACATTTCGAAAAGCCAGTTGTCGGCGTCAATTAGGTGTTGAGCCAGATCCGCGAAGCTCATGGTTTCTTCAGAGAAGCGCCAGTTTTCGTACCCTTCCGGAACAAGCCGGAGTCGTTTCAAAGTGGATTCTCGAACCGCTATGGAAAACTCCGCGAGTCTCTTACCTTCTGAACCAGTCATTGCGCCTCAGGTAACCAACCGTTGATTATGAAGAATAAGCCCCCCCGTCTCCGCTATCAAGCGATCTTTTTGCAGCCCCATTCGGGGTAAATACGCACCACACCGTTAGATTTATTAATGCGCCGGGTGCGTGAGGTTTATTGATTACTATGTCACCAGTCTTATGTTTTCTTAGTTGTGAGGCAACAAATCGTAGGGCGGGAGTTTCAACTGTGGTGTTGGGTGCGCTATCGTCGTCATCAGTCCGCCTTTGGCGGGTGAAGCGGAGTTGCGGTGGGGGCTTTTGTCTTGAGTTTTTCAACAGCCTCCTAAACCAACAGCCGGATATGCCCTATGACCGATTTACACATACCGCTTGACAGGAAGAAATCATCTGTTTACTACAATTTCGCTTGACATTGTTCACACCGAGGCATTATATTAACGTTGTCGAGGGCGCCCAGCGCCCATACATTCAAACTGAAACCTTCGCGTACGTAAAAGCAAGTTTGATGTACATTTCACATGCTGAAAGAGGTAGACCTTTCCTAGGGCAAGGTATAATCTGGTCACCGTCGCTTTCCCGGTACTGTTTTGTTGGTTTAGGCCGGGGTTGCTGTTCGCGCACCGGGTTACTGAGAGATAACCGAAGGGCGGTGTAATTTGGAGATTTCTTTGACTGTGAAAAACGGTAAGCGGGAGGGTGGCCATAAAGGTGTCTCCTTCCATTCTGAAGACCACCGGGCTTGACAGGTCACCCCGGTTGCGAGAACGCAAACGTAATTGATAATAAGTTATAGGAAACAAATTTACAGTCACATTACTTTGCATGGAGGCCTAACAAATGAAACAAAAACTTCTCCTTCTGCTGGAGTTGACCGAGGCGTAAGCCGTGACGAAACCATTATCGGCAGCGTAACCACATTTGAAGGGGAAGAAAAAGGAAGCGTATGTGTAGTATTCACTTACATATCCAAATTATCAACGAGGTAAAATAGGAGTACAAGAATGAAACGCCTCTCTTTTTTGATTGTCTTTGCATCATTGATGCTGTTTTCGTTTGGTCTTGCCCATGCCGCCACTGAGATCACTTTAGACAACATGACCGGTCTTTACACCGGCGACTCAGTGATAATGGGTGAGTCGGTGCGATGGAACTTCCGTTTGACCTACACGCCGGGTAACGGTTTGGATGTTACCGGTTCCACTAACGGCTTCGAGGTGTACACGCATTCAGGCGGCGCCTATACCGACAAATTTACAGCCATCACCTATGATACCTTCTCTCTCGGCTGGCCGGACATGTTCGATCTTGTGTTCAACATCATGACGTACAGCATTGACGGCGTGGGTGCGGACACCGTCGGTTTTGGCGGCGCTAAGTTATTTGGCCCCGGTATCATAGATGGTACAGACGACCTGTGCTGGTGGATTGAAACGGCACCCAGCACTGATGGTGACACCCTCTGCATCGACTCGGCGTTTTATCCTCCGGGCGGTGAGTGGTACTGGGCAACATCGAGCGGACCTATCTATCCGGACTGGGGCGGGCCGTACTGCTTCCATGTCCATGACACAAGTTGGGTACCGCCCATGAATCTGTTGCTCGTACCGGATTCGTTGTACTTTACTGCCGTAGCAGGCGGCTCCAGCCCACCATCCCAGTCTTTTATTGTCAGCTCTGATAATGACCCACTCGATTTCAACATTATTGAAAACATCAACTGGGCTATTCCCAGTCCAATTCAGGGCACAACCGACCAGACTATAACCGTTCTCATAAATATCATTGGCTTGTCTGCCGGAACGTACATTGACTCTCTGAAAGTGGAAGCCCCTGAAGCCGACAATTCACCGCAGTATGTGAAGCTGGTGCTGTTTATCGAATCTCCCCCGCCGACGATAGGCGTCACACCCGGGGCTTTCTTCTTCAACGCCATCGCGGGGGAACCCAATCCCCCTTCCCAGACCCTGACCATAATCAACGAGGGAGGGTCAACGCTCAACTGGAGTGTGTCCAGCGGTGAAAGCTGGCTTGGTCTCAATCCCATGTCCGGTATCGACTCGGGAGATGTCACCGTTTCGGTTGATATTACGGGGTTACCCATTGGAGAGTATCATGATACGATCGTCGTGAGTGACACCAACGCCACCAACGATCCGGCCTTGGTGATGGTTACCCTCAATGTTGCCTCCGACCTGCCGGTCATTGCCGTGGACTCTGCTTTCAACTTCATCGTCTGGCCGGTTGACTCAGTCTTCCTCCCTCCGTGTGAGATTACTATCAGGAATGACGGTGGCGGAACGATGAATTTCTGGCTTGAGGAAAACTCCAATAGGATATTCTCGCTGAACCCGAGTTCCGGGACGGCACCGCAGGTGGTTGAAGTCGGCTTTAAGGGTAGCGGCCAGGCTGGCCAAGACTATCAGGACACGCTGTGGGTTTTCTCGAATCAAGCAATAAACTCACCCTTTCCGGTTGTCTTTCTCTTCCACTATGTCGATGATCCGGCCGAATTGTACCTCAGCAGGGATTCTATTCAACTCAATGTCTTTGAGTGCGATATGGGCGCCGGAGTATATATGCCCTCGGCGACTTTCTTTGTCCACAACATCGGCGGGGATAACCCCCTGCCCTTTTATGTGGTCTATGAGTCTGACTACTTTACCACCAACTATGACTTCGGTGTCGCCCCGGTTCTGGTTACCGTGACGGCCAACGATCTTCAGCTTCCATTGGATGCCTATTATGACACGATTCTAATCGCCGCCCAAAAGGCCATCAACTCTCCGGAGACGCTTATCGTTCAGTTCAACATGATTGCCGGTTTGGATCAGCCGGAAATTTATCTGTCGAAGGACAGCTACGTCATTCCGACACAGGAGAACGCCGGACCGAACCCGCCCTTTGCTTTCGAGATTCTCAACCGGTTTGGCGGCTGCATGCCCTGGGAGTTTGACGAGGACGTTCCCTGGATGTTCCCCGGCCCGGATAGCGGCGATGTACATGGAATAGTCGATTTGTACGTTGACGCGGCGGGATATGTCTTTGGTGAATACACCGACTCATTCTTTGTGGTCGCACCCTCAGCCAGCAACAGCCCCCGCAAAGTGGACTTGCTGTTGAGAGTCTGGCGTTTTCACGGTGACCTTGACTATAACGCCAAAATCAACGTTGTGGACCTGGTCTATATGGTTGACTTTCTTTTCAACTATGGTCCGATGCCGGAACCGGAGTTGGTTGTCGGCGACCTAAACTGCAACCACGCTGTGAATGTGATTGATTTAACATATTTTGTGGAATACTTGTTTTTCAACGGGCCGATCCCCTGTGGGAATCCCTACAAATAGAACCGCCCTTTTCACTCTTGAAGCGCCATTGCGGTAAGTCAATGGCGTTTTTTTTATTGGCACCTTCGGTTCGGCAAGCGACGATGCAGCAGGGCTGACCGACCCGGTGCCTGATGCCGGTCAGAGCTCAAGCCATTTATTTTCGTGAGTATTGACGGTCGTTAAACTTTATGGCGGCGCCGACCGTTATAGTATAGAGGTGATTGCTCTTCGGTTGTGAGTTGCTTAAGACATGAATTGCCTTGACCGAGGACAAAATTACGGTATACTTATAAGTTAAGATAGGTAAAATGTTACTTCAATTTAACGCGCCTCAGAAGCTAATAAAAACGGCCCAGGCAAGCGAATAAGACTTAATATGTTGGAGGTACCAGTGAAAACAGCAGTTGCTCCGTCAAAAACTATCCTCACCGTATTATCTTTGCTTTTCCTTCTCGCTTCACCCCTAACCGGCGCCGACGTGAACGATGACCGGATCGACTGGGATAATGCCTCCCCATCGCAGATCCACCAAAAGTTGTGGGAAGCAAAAGCATCGGCCTATATGGACAAGCAGTTCGCCCGGGGTCTGGCGGTGACGGAAGGTGTTGAGAATACTCAGACCAATTATGACGTTCAGTTCTATGATATTTTCATACGGGTAAACGATACCACCGAGATAATATACGGAGCTGTCAAGTTTGTGGCTCTTGCGGCCGAGGACGGCGTCAGTGAGGTTCAGATCGATTTCTACTACAATATGACAGTGGACTCAATTGTCTCTCCCTCAGGAGCGCTGTCCTATTCGCGCGCCAGCAATGTCGTCACGGTTACGCTGGATAACACCTACAATACCGGCCAGCAGTTTAAATTCGATTTCTACTATCACGGCCACCCCAGCGAAGGTGGGTTCCAGGCCTTCGCCTTCGACACGCGACTGGGGAAAAAGGTCATCTCCACGCTGTCCGAGCCGTACTTTGCCCGTACCTGGTGGCCGTGCAAGGACCGCATGGATGACAAGGCTGACTCCTTTGACATTGCTGTCGAAATCGACACCGTGTTTTACCTTGGTTCCAACGGCACCCTTGATTCGATCGTCTACAATGGCGGCAACACGAACACGTTCTATTACTCGGTGCGCTATCCCATGGTGACCTATCTGTTCTCCCTTGCCATTTCGGAGTATACCGTCTGGTATGATGAATGGATCTACAACGGTGGCCTGGATACTATGCCCATAGTCCATGCCGTCTACTCCGACCGGTATACCTATTCACTCGACAAGTTTAGTGTTACACCGGGGGCTATTACGGTCTTTTCCGACAATTATGGCGAGTATCCGTTTGTCAACGAAAAGTACGGCCATGCCAACTTTCAGTGGGGCGGGGCGATGGAGCACCAGACAATGAGCTCGATGAGCGGTTCCGACTTCGGTTTCTCCACTCCGGTGGTGGTTCATGAGCTTGCCCACATGTGGTGGGGCGACATGATCACCTGCAAGCAGTGGGGAGATATATGGCTCAACGAAGGGTGGGCGTCCTATTCCGAAGCGCTCTATTACCTGGAGTTAGAAGACTGGGACAGCTACCACAGTTATATGAACGGAATGGCCTATTCCGGCGGCGGCACCATTTACATTTATGATACGACTTCCGTCTGGAACATTTTCAGCGCGATTGTCTATGACAAAGGCGCCTGGGTAGTGCACATGCTTCGCGGTATACTTGGCGACTCCCTCTTTTTTGCCGGCGTTGACGCCTATTACAATTCGGAATACCAGCATGCCGCCGCAACTACCGAGGATTTCAAGGGCGTTTTCGAGGACGCTGCCGGGGTAGAGCTTGACTGGTTTTTCGAAGAATGGATCTATGGAGCGTATCGCCCCAATTACCACTGGTCATACTGGCAGGAACTTTCCGACACCGGTGGGTATGACATCTTCCTCCGGGTAGAGCAGGTGCAAACGACCGACCCCCAGGTTTTCATCATGCCGGTTGACTTCTTTTTTGACTTAAGCTCCGGTACGGACGACACTATAACGCTGTGGATCGATAAAGACGTTACTCTCCATAAGTTAAACTTCCCAAGCAATCTGAGTATGGTAAAGCTTGATCCCTCGGATTGGGTGTTAAAGTATGAGATTTACTCACCATGGAAACTGTACATTGTAACTCTCGATGAAGAGGTCAACGATGGCCAGCAGTACCTTGCCTACAATGACACTATTCAGGCCAGAGGGGGGAGCGGATCCAACACCTGGTCAATCATCGGTGGCGCCCTTCCCACCGGCTATAGCATTGACAGCAATGGCATCATCAGCGGAAGCGCGACCGATACCGGCCTGTTTACGTTCACCGTGCTGGTTGACGACAACTTCACCAGCTACGGCGACCAGGCTGAGTTTACGATCTATGTTTCGCTGACTTCAGTACTACCCGGCGATGTAGACCTGAGCGCATCGGTGAACGTGGCCGATATTACATATCTCGTCGCCTACCTGTTTCTAGGCGGCGCACCCCCACCGGTACTTAATAGCGCCGACGTCAACGGCTCATGCGAGATCAACGTCGAGGACCTCACTTACCTGGTTGCCTACCTGTTTCAAGGAGGACCGGCTCCGGTTATGGGCTGCGTTGAGTAAGCGACGTCGTCGGACTTACACATAATGTTTTCAAGCAGCGTAGTCTGTGTCATATTGAATGGGTCTTTTGCCAAAATCCCGTCTGTTTTGTAACAGCGCGGAGCCACCGCCCCAAACAAAGCGATAGACTTGCGGGTGAGGGCAGGGAGCTGTACTGGGTCCATATCCTCCGAAGGCACTCACATCACAAGGCGGCGGTCATGTTGCTCGAAATGGCGTTCATCCGACTTCACAGCTTAAGACCATCGCTTTTTTCTGGTTGGCGCAGTTTTTTGTAAGCGGCCGGTGTCTCAGGATCGGTGTTGGCAATCACGTCACCTTAACTTTATAAGCTTGGGCCAAGCGATGCCACAGAAGTTTCCCCGTTCCACGGGTTTTGGGGGCATCCCAATTCCCGAGTCGAATTCTGCAGGTCGTTGCTCATTGCAATCTACCACCCCTCCGTGAAGTCGATGATCATAACGGGCTTCCTCCGAACAAATAATTTCCTGTCAGCTTCAAGTCTACCTTTGTTGTGTTTAGTGAATGCAAACATGCTAACCATAAGGCGCTGTATTGATTATGGCATTGTATATAGTACCACCTGAAGGCGGTATCGGGCCGTATTTGCAGTGACAATGAGTTGGGGGTTGCCGTCCGGGCAACAGCAGATAATTATTAGAGGTCATCATGGTAAGCGGTTTCTCCGTTCCGCTCCTGGTAACTGACTGGTACTAAAGAACAAACATTGGATTTCTGAAACAACGGCACCCCCTTATTTTTTGCTGTTTAGTATGAAAAGGGGGTTGACATTTATGCAAGATGGTGTAATACTTATATATTACATTGATACTACTTGTGGAACTCCGCAGTTGAAACATATCACGGGTTGTGAGTTTGAGTAAGAGCGGTACAAGTGGAAAGAGGGGTAATGTTGGACAACACGTTTACTTAGTGTTAGTGATGCAGGTCCTATGTCTATTTCGTAAGTACTTGTGATACTTAATATTTACCGTGACAAGGCGCTTGAGGCGTCTTGAGTAACTCAATAATGGAGGATCAATTGATGAGACAAAGACTTCCCCTTCTGCTGGAGTTGACCGGGGCGTGAGTTGTGACGAAGCCATTATCGGCAGCGCAACCACATTTGAAGGGGAAGAAAGAGGAAGAGTATGTGTAGTATTCACTCACATATCCAAATTATCAACGAGGTAAAATAGGAGTACAAGAATGAAACGCCTCTCTTTTTTGATTGTCTTTGCATCATTGATGCTGTTTTCGTTTGGGCTTGCCTCTGCCGTCACTGAGATCACTTTAGATAATATGACCGGTCTTTACACCGGCGACTCAGTAATAATGGGTGAGTCGGTGCGATGGGACTTCCGTTTTAACTACACGCCGGGTGACGGTTCGACGATCACCGCTTCCTCTAACGGCTTCGAGGTGTACACGCATTTAGGTGGCACTTATACCGACAATTTTACAGCCATTACCTACGATACCTTTCCTATCGGCTGGGAGGACATGTACGACCTCGTGTTCAAAATCATGATATTCAGCATTGACGGCGTGGGCGCGGACACCGTTGGTTTTGGTGGCGCCAAGATATTTGGCCCCGGTATCGTGGATGGTACCGATACTCTATGCTGGTGGATTGAAACGACACCCAGCACTGATAATGATACCCTCTGCATCGACTCTGCATTTTATCCTCCGGGCGGTGAGTGGCTCTGGGCAACGAACGGGCCCCTTGGTACTTTCACTCCGGACTGGGGCGGGCCGTACTGTTTTCATGTCCATGACACAAGTAAGGTGCCGGCATCCCTGGAGGTAACACCGGACACGC
>SDBT01000312.1_pt1 | contig 74557 bp, 66 predicted proteins | sample 2277101 | NCBI WGS metagenome assembly SDBT01 (sample SAMN10404973, study PRJNA504765) | marine sediment metagenome | isolation source: marine sediment core GS10_PC15, 103 cmbsf | place: Arctic Ocean: Southern Knipovich Ridge | collected 2010
GCGCCGCGGATCTCGGCCCCTGGTTCCTCGTCAACCCATATTATGTCGGACTCATCGGCGCTGATGTGGCCACGGCTTTGGCTGCCCTCGATCGGTGGTGGCGGACTTTCAGTCATGCGCGAGGGCTCCTTCCAGCAAAGACCCTATAGGGTCAAGTCGGCGTTTTCAATGTTTCGGCTACACATCTAATCGTTGTCCTTATCCTTACTGCGGGGGCTGGCGCGGCCCAGTGCCTTGACGATATCAGCCGCTATCTCCGCCACGTCGGCGACTTGGGCCGCATAGGCCCGCCTGGATCGTGGTACGGGCATAAAGAGCATTACCGTGTTGCCACGGGTCTCCATGCTGACGGGGCGCCCCAGCTTCTCACAGACCTTACCGAGCGCCACCGCAACGGGGCGGCTGCCTTGATAAAACCATCGGCCAAGGTGCCGGTTGGCCAGCCGCAGTGACATGGGCGCCGCAGGTGCGTCGTCTTCGTGCCACATGAGCATCCAATCGGCTTCGTGCGGGGGCTCAATGGCAATGACGCTGTAGTGTCTGGTCAGTCTCTGGGTGCCATGGCCTGCTTCGTATCGAAAGTCGAAGGCGCGAATCGCTCTGCCGTCAAGGCGCCCGTGGGTGACGTTTTCGGCCCTTGGGCTGTGTCCGCTGCTTACCAGTGCGAAGTCCGCAAGGATGCAAGGCAGGTCGAAGGGGTCGTCCGAAGAAAACTGCATTCCCATTTCATGGGCCTTGCGGGCAAGCGCGCTGGCCCGAAGGTGTTGCAGCAACCCCATCACCGCGAAGGATACGGCCGATGCTGCAAGGGTGCCGATCAACAGCACTATGAAGACGGTGTGCACGTTTATGGCCCCCCCGCCAGAATTCCTAGTTGCCCGCCGGGCGTGTGGTGGGGTTCAGTACCAGGGGAGGTTCGGGCTTGGGTCCATAAGGCGCCTGGTACTTCACGTCGTAACTGCCGCCGTAAGGCGGGCCTCTCAGCGACTCGATCCACTTCTTGATGGTTAAGTAATTCTTGGCGGTCACGCTGGCGAACGGCGGGGGCGAGAGATCCTTCTTGCCGGGATGCTTATACTTAACCTTTTCGTCATCTGACGGCAGGCCGTAGTGCAGCAGCAGAGACTCGTCGGCATTGTCCCGGTCCAGCATCCGGCCCTGGCTCTTGAAGTATTGAGTGAGAATCATGAAGTTGGAGTAGTCGATCCTCTCGTTCCTGGCAGCGATATTCAACAACTTGAACTTGCCCTGCCCCTTAGGCGCACCGTGGCAGGTCAGAGATGCACACTTCGAGGCCACTACTGGCCAGATCCTCCCGCGGAAGTCCCTCATGACCATGCAGTCCCTCTTGAGCACAATGTCTTTCCGGATCGACTCTTCCTCAGTCTCGAGCAGGATTGTCTTGAGCCTAATATAGACGGATCTGGACCGGAATTTCTTGGCGTCAAAGTTCTCCAGTTTTCCCTGCATCATGGTAATGAACCGCTCGATCACGTTGTTGCGGAAGGTGACGCCGGTACCGGTGTCTATGTTGCCAAATCGATCTCTCTCAGCCTTGTATTCCGCGAGACGGATGCGAGGGACATCTTCTGTGGTGACCAGCCACTCGTCAGGTATCTGGAAGTTCCCGCCGTTATTACCGGTATTGGTGCTAGTAGATTGCGTGGTGGGCTCCTTGGAAATGCGGGCCAACTCGGCTTTAACGCGCCTGAGTTCCAGTTCCGCCATCTCGAGTCCGGGGTCGATATCCAAGACCGCCTCATATTCCTTCTTCGCAATCTTCAACAGGCCCTTCTTGAATGCCCACTGACCGAGCGCGAGACGCGCCTGGGCATCCTTGGGGTCTATCTTCGCCAGGCGCTGTTTGTATTCGTCTTCGGGCTTGGCCATGCCGGTGATCGAAGCCACCTGCTCCGCGGCAAAGATAAATACAGCATACTTGGTCCTGACTTGGTAACCAGTGGTGGTTTTCGTTACCTCGCCGGTGAATTTCCGCCCGTCTTTCAGGACCACAACCTTTGTCTGGCCCGCGACGGCTGCGGTAATGGCGATGGTCAACACCAATCCTATCAGACCAGTATTTCGCATATTACACCTCTGTGGCGTGCTCAAAGCGTCCCATAACGGCAACCCGCCCGCAAGACGGCCCTCTCGAAAGGCGGCAGTGGGATTCGAACCCACGAATAACGGATTTGCAATCCGTCGCCTTAGTCCACTTGGCCATGCCGCCGCTTGCCCTACCACCCAATATAGCCGCAGCGACTGTAATGTTCAAGGCCGTGACCGCGCGGGCTAAGAATCCGCCAGCAACGCCCTTAATCTAGCCTTAATGAGGTTGTACTCCTCATAGAGACCGCCTTTGTTAGGATCGTCTTTCTCTAATTCCCTCATGCGTCCCTGCAGGTCTTCCAGGGACTCAGTATTCTTTCGAAGCTTTTCCACATTCTTCTGTGGATTCTCTTTGAGCTTCTCCCTGATCTGGCGAAGTCCCTCCATGGCGCACCGGCAGGATGCCAACTGCGCCTGCCAATACTCCTGGCGGTTCTTGTTCGGGTCCAGCCGCTCGGACAACTCGCGGAAGTAGGTCAAGGCCTTGAAGTACTGCCCCAGGGCAAAGTAGCTCTTGCCCAGGCCCCAGAAATTGGCTGGATCCTCCTCTAAGGCGTTCTTGCGAGCCTGCCGCTGTGCATTCATCAGCTTCACGTAGGCATCTAATACCAAGTTCATGGCCTCATTGATTTCGGGACTATTCTTCTGGGTGGCCGGCGACGTTGCAGCCTGGGTCGTGGTGGTGGCTGTGCCGCTGCTCTTGGGCGGGAGCTTCTTCTTGAGGTAAAAGTTTGCCTTGAAGAGGCCAATAGTCTGAGTGTCGTCTTGGGGCACGATCAGCTCCACCTGGCCCGCCGTGAAGGTTTGCGCCCGTGTCTTGAATTGCGGTTCCTTGATCGAGGCCACCTCCCCCGCGAGAAAGGTAAGTACGGCATCCCTGGTCTTGACTTGGTAACCGGTGGTGGTTTTCGTTACCTCGCCGGTGAATTTCCGCTTGTCTGTGAGGGTCACAACCTTCTCGACAATATGGATCTTGACCGCGTACCCGTCGGGAGTTTTTGTGAGCTCGCCCGTGAAGCACTCCCCGCTCTTCAGCGCAATTGCCCTGACCTCACCGGTAGCGGGAGCCCTCGCAATCTCATTGAGCTCCTTGGTGATTTCTTTGTGCAGGGCTCGCGGCCCCTCCTTGTCGGCCTTTTCCTCCATCCCCTTGATCTGATCGTTGATCTTCTTGTCGATTTGGTCGCGTTGGGCCTTGATCTTCTTATCTTCGTCGGCCTTGCACTCAAGGAACAGCTCCAGGGCCTGCTGGGCCTGACCGCTCTCGGCCAGGGCATCACCGTACATCTGCTTGAGCTCGAGCATCCGTTTGGGCGTGCTATTTGGATCCTTGGCGGCGTTGTCATAGAGGAGCTTTGCAAGGTGCTGATAGCCCTTGCGGTACGCCTCCACCTTTGCGACCATTCGCTTATCCGTTCCCAGGCGCTTGATATTCTCCCGTATCTTCCTGATGACCAGGTCGATCAGCTGCGAGCCTCGCTTCGGATGTTTCTTGGTGAACGCTTCGACCTCTTCGCTCGCCTCCGGCGTCTTGCCCTCCTCCACCAGTTTGCGGATCAGAAACTCGCTGCTTTCCTCCAGAACGGGTGTGTCCGGCCATAGTCCCGGCAGGGCCTTGAGCATCTCTATGGCCTTCGCCTGGCGGTCCATGTGGTTGTAATGCACCGTGGCCACATCGAACGCCGCACGCGAGCCCCACGTCAGGAAGGCTTCTTTCAGGTCCTTGTCACTGGGTTTAATAAGTTTACGGGCTTCCTGCTTGGTCCGGACGCTGTATGCGGTCAACCTGCTGACGAGGCCCTCAGCCACGGCCAGGGGTACATCCTTGACTGGGGCCATTATTTCCACCTCCAACGTCAGCGCCTGATGCTGGGCGGCCATATAGTCCTTGAGGTTGGACTGGGGCACCTTCTTGTAAGCTTCGACGGCCTTCTGTTGGTACTTGAGCTTCTGGTCGGCGGGTGCTCCCATGGCCAGCTTCTCATTCTGCCAGCCGAGATCGTAGTATTGGCTGGCGACATCGGTCTGCTTTACCCACTGGTCGTTGCCGAGCAGCACGTTAAGGGCGGCGATGAACTCCTTGCGGATGGCGCTGGTGACCGCCTTCTTGTTTTCGACTCGCTGGGAAATGACCCCGTCGAAGGTTGCGGTGGCGTTCATGGCGGCATCGCGGGCATGTTCGTGAGTGGGGAACTCCTTGGCCAGCCTGGCGAACATCCGCCCGGCCTTGATGTTGTCCTTGAGCTCGTGATAAGCCAGGGCCAGGTACCACATCGCGTCGGGGCGCATCATCGTTGCGGCCGGATCCGGGCGCTTGAGCACCTCTTTCAGCATGGTTATGGCTTCGGTAAAGCCTCTGGCGCCCTCGGTTTTCTGCTTCAGCCGCTGCTGTGAAAGCGCCAGCAGCGCCATCCAGTGGGCCCGCTTGACCGAACCGGCATTGCTGGGATCCACGTCGCTGCCGTACTTGCGGGCGATAATGTCAAACATCGTCCCCCTGACCTCGGGACGTGACCCGTGCTTCTGGATCACCGCTACAAGGGCCTGAAAGCCCTTGTCCAGAAGGGCCTTCTTCTTCTTGCTCATGGTTTCTTTGTCGGCCTGAACCTTGTAAACGTGGCTGCGCAGAATCGCAGAATGCAGCTCTATCTGAAGCTGTTCTGACTTGCCCACAAGCTTGGAGGCGGCTTTGCTAAACTCGTCGACAGCCTGGAGAGCCTCTTGGGCCTTTCCCTGTTCGGCGAGGTTGCGTGCGGTCTCGAACATTGCTTGTATCCGCACATCATTGGGAACGCGGGCCACGTTCAGGCCCGACAGGTGTTTAGCCGCATCAGCGTGCTTGCCCAGCGCCCGGGCCGCGATCCCCTGCACCAGGCGCGAGCGGTAAGGCTGCAGACCTCTTTGCCTGGACTTCTGCGCCGCCGTCTGGGCCATAGCCAGAAACTGCCTTTTGTCGAGCCCATCTGGCAGGGCCAGTCCGCGATAGAGGTAGACCCACGCCGCCTGGTACAACATTCTGCTGTGCAGTTGCCTCAGAAGCGGCACTACGGTCACGAGCTTGTTCAGGTCTGCCCGCCACTCAACCAGCAGGTCATTGGCTTCGTTCTCCACTTCGATCATCAGGTTGGCCGCTCTGGCGGTCAGGCGTACCACGTCCAGGCGGTCCTGCTCGGAGGCCCGGAGATACATCAGGCGCAGGGCATACGGTTCAACCCGAACCAGTCCGGCGGTAGCGGCCAGCTTCAGCTTGTACTCGAGGTGCTTGATCTGCGCCATGTCGTCCGGCGTGTTTTCCGTGCCCGACACGACCTCTCTGAGGACGGCGATGGCCTGATTGAGCAGCCTTCTGCGATCGGGAAGAGTGGTGCCCTGCAGAGTCGCCTTGCGGATGAGAGCGTCGGCTCTCATCCGCTTCACGGCGATCGACTCGCCGCTGCGGCCAAGCTGGTCTATCAGGTAATCGTTCACCTCCCCCATCCGTAACTCGAGCAACGCCGCACTGAGAATCGCGGGGTCCAGGGATTCATACGGGCTGGGGCCCTTGGGCTTGGGCTTGTCCTGGCCCGGCGCCGCCGCGGCGCAGAGCACGACCAAGGCTGCAGCGAATATGCGGCAGCCCTTCGGCATGCGCCGAATCCTTCTAACTGCTGATCGGGCCAAAGGTAACATTCTCCAGCTTCGCGCGCACCGCCGCGTTGAATGCCTCAACGACGAAGCGCCACTTCACATCTTCGGTAGGCTTTATTATCACCGGTACCTTGTTGGTGCCCGCGGACTTTCTCCGGGCCTGCAGTACGTCATAGACTTCGTTGGGGTCGGCCGTCGGCGTGGGGTGCCGGTCAATTACGTAGAGGGCATCGCTATCTCCCACGGGTTGTATCACGATATGGATCGGGAGTGGCAGAAGCCTGTCATCGGGCCCGCCGGGCAGCGATGCGGGGATTGGGCCCTCCGGCTGGCGAAGCTGGAAGGCCAGGAGGAAGAAGATGAGCAACTGGAAGGTTACGTCGATCATGGGCGTCAGAGGCGGCTGCATCTTCTGCTTAGGCCGCGCCCGCCGCCCGTGCGGCGCCGCGGCGCAGAGCATAGCCTTGGCTGCAACGAATATATGGCAACTCTTCGGCATGCGCTGGACCCTTTCAACTGCTGCTTGGGGCAAAGGCAACATTCTCCAGCCTCGCGCGCACGGCCGCGTTGAATGCCTCAATGACGAAGCGCCACTTCACATCTTCGGTAGGCTTTATTATCACCGGTACCTTGGGGCCCATGGAGTCTTTGCGGGACTGCAGCACGCTATAGACTTCGTCGGGGTCGGCCGTCGGCGTAGGGTACCCCCCAATTTCGTAGAGGGCATCGTCGTCTCCCACGGGCCGTATCACGATGTGAATCGGTTTGGCCAAGCGTGTGTCAACTTTCGTGCCGGTGCCCGTCTGCGGCAGCGATGCGGGGATCGGGCCCTCCGGCTGGCGCAGCTGGAAGGCCAGGAGGAAGAAGATGAGCAACTGGAAGGTCACGTCGATCATGGGCGTCAGAGGCGGCTGCATCTTCGGCTTGGGCCTCGGCCGTCGCCTGCGCGGCGGGATGTAGTGAACCGACTCTTCGCCCTCAATTTTCTTTGTGGACTTTGCCACGGTATCATTCACCCCCGGCCAGTAATGCGGCGATATGCATCTTGGGGATTTCCGCATTTACTGCAGCTGCTATCACCGGTTCGACGTGCACGTAATCGACCCGATTGTCGGCGCGTATCACCACGGTAAACTCTTTTTCATTCTGGCCCTTGGCCTTTGCGTTTTCCTTGAACTCCCTGAGCCTGCTGAGCAGATCGGAGAGGTTGGTGACGTCGATCACCGTACCCATGATTTCGTAGTGAGAGGCCAAGCCTCGCAGGGATGGGTCGAGAGTCTGACCTTCCGGGGTCGTTGCGGCCCTTGCTACCACGTTCACGACCACGCGGTTCAATGCCTGTTCGGGCACATCCTTGCGGGCCTGGCTCCGGTAGGGCATGGAGAGCTTGATGGTGCGAGCCAACTCCTGAGAACTCATCTGTCCGGCAAGGATAAAGAAGATGATCAGCTGGAAGGTCACGTCGATCATCGGCGTCATGTTGAAGTTCAAATCGCCGCTGCCGCCGGTCCTGAATGTTGCACTCCTGGCCATCTTTCAAGCTCCTGTCCCCTCTCGGCAACAGCCTCAGAGGCATCCGTCGCCCTAGACGTCGCCCTTGCCGGCCGGACGGAAGGCGGAGATCAGCTCCTGGCTGACCATCATCGCCTCGCTCGTCAGCGAATCTATCTTGTTCCGCATGATCGAGAAGATCGTCAGAGCCGGAATGGCCACGCCCAGACCCAGCAGAGTGGTCACCAGCGCGACGCCGATGTCCCCGGCCAGATCCGCGGCGTTCACCGCGCCAGCCTTCTGCACCATCGTGAAGAATGCCTGGATCATGCCCCAGACCGTGCCCATCAGCCCCAGCATCGGGCCCACGTTGCCCAGCAGGTTGAGCCACTCTATGCTCCTGAGCAGTTTGGTGGTGCGCTCCTCGGCGGCTTCCTCCATTGCCCTTTCCATTGAGGGATAACCGTGGGCCGCCTCAGCCAGCGCCGCGTGAATCACATAGCTCAGAAAGCTCGGCTCGGTCTCTGTCAGGTCGATTACCTCGCGATACTGTCTGTTGTCGAACATCCCTTGAATCTGCTCGTGCAGAATACCGGGCAGAATGTTGGCGCGGCGAATCGTGATCAGATATTGCACGATCAGTGCAACGGTCACGACACTCAAGGCCCATAGAAGCCAACCGATAGCGCCACATTGCACGAACAGTACTTTAAACATACTGAAAGATTCAGCCATTCCTGCATCTCCCTAATTCTGCATGTTTGCCTTTAGCCACCCCCCCTGAGCCGCAATACTATACCAGCCTGAACCGTCAGGCTGGGAACTACTTCCCTTTCAGGGCCGCCAGGGCCTTAGCCGCCTTCTCCTTTGCCGGCGTTCCCTTGTAGCGTTTGATCACTTCTTCGTATGCCGCCCTCGCCGCCGGGATGTTCGGCTTGGCCAGCGATTCGCTGACCCGCCCGGCCCAGTACAGCGCATCGGAGGCCTCCTCGCTCGCGCTGCCGAAGAATGCCGCGACCCGCACGAAGTTCAATCCGGCCTCGCACAACAACTTGTGCTTTTCCTCCCCTGTGCTCTTGCTCGCAAGAATCAACTGCGTCTTGCCAAGAAGCAGCATTACCTTCGGCAGGTCCTCCCGGCCGCAACGGGTGACGATCGGCGAGAGCAGCTTCATGGCCTTGTCAGTCTCACCTGCCTTCAGAAAACCTGTAACTGCGGCCAGCATGGTCGCGATATCATTGTGGCCGCCTGACAGCTGGCCGGCCATCTTGCTCGCCAGTTTCTTGGCCTCTTCCAAGCGTCCCTGAAGATTGAGCAGGGCGATTTGCAGCTGGTTGGCCGTGGACGCATACGCCTTGTTGGCGATATCTTCTTTGGCCTTGAGGAGCTTGATGGCCTGGTCATTGGCGTTGGACTTGGTGGTTGGGGCTTTGGGCCGAAGCCCAATCGCGGCTTTCGAGGCGTTGTTCGTATCCATGATTGCCAACCACGCCGTAGTGGCATCGAGGATCATGCCGGCTTTCTTGGCCGCAGCCAGCTTGCGATGGGCCAGCAGGTTCTTCATCCAGCTCTTGCCCAGGGGAGCATCGGCTGCTTCGACCTTCCTGTAAGCGGCCACCGCCTCGGCGGCCTTGCCGCTTGCCACCAGCCGCTCAGCCTCCCCCAGTTCCGGAAGGTCGCGAATGTCTATCATCGTCACTTCCGAGACTAACTTGGTCACGCTCCTGTTGCTGGCCAGGCGGAAGGTGATTTGACAGTTCTCTACCTTGGTGATCTGAACCTGTGCGTAGGTAATCCTGCCTGTTGTTACGCTGTCGGCCTTTGCGGCGGATACGGCCGCCGCCAGGGTCATCAGTATCGCAACAACCTTTCTCATGCTTCTCATCGTCTACTCGTCGCCACTGACGTACTTGTATTCCCCGCCGTTTTCCTTGGCTATCATCCTCATAACCTTCTCGGCGACCGGCGGGCGATTGCCGTACAGTAAGGTGTTGATGTGTATTTCCTTTTGTCGGTTCAACTTTCGGATTTCCTGAAGGGCCGCTTTGTTGTCCGGAAAAACACCGTCGGTCAGCAGGTAGATCAGCTTGCCGGGGTACTTGCGATTCGCCATCTTCAGTACCGCAAAGGCCCTCTGGAGAGCGGGGACCGGGTCCGTCTGGCGAAGGGCACGCTTATCCCTGAGGAAGGTAACCGCCGTGAGCTTTGCCTTTTGGGTGGCCGTCACCAGACGCTTGGTATTAATCTCAATCGCCGGGCCGTCGGAGAAGAGAATCACGTGAAAGTCCTGGGTGGTCTTCAGCTGCCCGATCGACGCGGCCAGCTCGCGCTTGACCATCTCGAAGGTGTCCATCATCGAGCCGGACCTGTCAATCACGTAAACGACATGATGGACGTTTCCTCCGCCGGTGCCGAGGAAGCTGGAGCTGGCGCCGGCTCCTCCCGCCAGGCCTTGTATCGGGCTGCCGGCGCCCGCGCTGCCTCCGTGGGCGTAAAGCTGGATCTTCCTGGCGGTCTTGCCGGTGTCGGTAATAATGGCCGACTCCTGCTTCGACCACTTTCTCGCCGCAACCCGCCGACGCTCGCTCATTGCTTTTGCCGTCCTGTCACGCGGGTTCATCATGCCGCCGGGATTCTTGCTTAGTTTCGCCGAAGGCACCACCACCTCGGGTGGTAAATCGGTGGCGATCGCCAACATCACTATGAATGCCATTATCAACGCCAGCGACGCATGCAGGAACACGCTGACCACCCACGGCATCACACGGGCCATCACCGCCATCACCGCATCGTCTTCCCCGCTCACTATCACTTCCTCTTCCTGTGCTTCCTGGCCAGGCCCGGCTGTGGCATCCTGACCGGGCACGTGCGGGCGAGGCAGCGAGGCGAGGGCGGCGGGAACTGTCACGGATTTCTTGCAGTGCGGGCACTTGACCGAACTGCCCGGCTCGGCTTCCACGTCCAACATCTGACCACATTCTTCACAGCGGAATTCAGCAGCCATTCTTACACTCCCTCTTCGGCGGCTTAGGGCATGGTCTGCAAGTACACACAACACAACCCTTCCAGACTCAGCCTATTCGGCCAAAGGTACATAATTGTACACGCCTTTACTTTCCAAAGCAATCTTTTTCATTACCATATCTGCCGCGGGCGGGCGGTACCCGCACAGGTATGTGTTGATCCGGATGTCTTTACCGGCCGTGCCCTGGCGGATCAACGCCAGCACCTTGTCATTATCCGGGAAAACCCCATCGGTCAGCAGGTGGATCAGCTTGCCGTCCTTGCTTTTCGTGCCGCGCAGCACATTGAAGGCTCGCTTCAGTGCCGGCAGCGGGTCCGTCCGGCCGGTGGCCCGGACGGGTTCCAGGAACCTTACCAGATCGAGCTTCCGTTTCTCGGTGGCAGGGATCAGCCGGCGCGGGGTGTTCTCAATCGGCGGGCCATCGGAGAACAGGAGCACGTGAAAGTACTGATCCTTGCTCATCTTGGCCACAGTATCGAGTATCGCCACACGGACATGCGGGAATGTATCCACCATGGAGCCGGAGCGGTCGATCACAAAGACGATGTGTTTTGCGGCCTCGTGGTCGAGTGGCACCGGGGGGCCAGGATCGAATATGGGCCTGTCCCAGGGACCTGGCGGCGAAATCGGCTTCCTCTTCAGCTTGGGCTTCCAAGGCAACAGAACCAGGCGTTTCTTGGGATCGGGCTTCCGGATCATCACGTCGCCTTTCCTCTGAGACGTGCTGTGTTCCTTCGGGGGCTTGGGCTGACGCAGGTCTCTGCCGTCCGACTTGTTCGGTACCGAGAACCGTAGGCCGGGCATGCGGTACACACCGAGTACTACTGTATGGTCCTTGTCAGGGTTCTCGGCCGCAGTCAACATCACGATGAATGCCAGGATCAGGGCAAGACTCACGTGAAACATCACGCTTACGATCCAAGGCAAGGTCCTGGTGATGGCCTGCTGGTGGTAGTCTTCCGTACTCATGGCGTGTCTCTCCTCTTGTTGGGATTGGCCCCAGCCGGCCCGTTGTAGCTGGGACTTGGACTGCGATAGCGCGTGGGCCAACAGGTGTGCTGTCGCAGGTTGGCAGTTCCAGCCTGGTCTGGCCAATCCACCGCTTGTCTTTGCCGCTTGCCCTGCGGTGCTCTTGAGTAGGTATGGTATGAAAGCGCTGACAATCCGCACCAGTTCTCTATAATATTAGACAGCCGACCGGCGAAAAAGTTCCCGCGAGGGTGGCGGAATTGGCAGACGCGCCAGGTTTAGGTCCTGGTCCCGAAAGGGGTGTGGGTTCGAATCCCGCCCCTCGCATTACGATATCAGCCGGTACTCAGTGGCCGGTGCATGCTCTCGGATTGCGGCAGGGGGGGGCTATCTTTCCTTGTGGGTCGATGTGCCGGGACAGCCGTCCAGCCTGGGGTGCGGAAAACGCTGCGGTTCCTTCAGGCGGCGACCTTTGCCTCTGACTTGACCTGCTTGCGGAAAACGAAGCCGACACCCTCCGCCTGGAGGCTCAACACGGATACGTAGAAGAATCCGAAGGCAAAAATGATCAGGAACGGGGCCGTCAGCACGCCGTTTAAGGTTACCATGGCCACTATCGCGCAGCCGGCCATGTACAGGCCGAAGACCATCTCTATGTAGGGAAGCAGCTTGGTCTTGTGCTTCTTGCCGGCGCGGTGCGCCCTGGCCATTTCCGCGGCGACCTGTCCTCGGCCGTACTTCGGCGTGCGAACGAATTCGGAGCGTTTACCGAGCACAGCCTCCGTAATGGCTTTGGCGTTGGAGACACAGAGGCCCACGCCGATGGCCATTATCATTGGCATGTACTTCAGTGCGACCCTCCAGTCTCCGAACAGTTCGAATTGGCTGGCGGCATAGAACACAGTGGCGGACAGTGTAGCCAGTGAGAAGACGGTGATGTCGAACATCCCTCTCCAGAGGGTCCCCCGCTCCATGGGCACGCACCGCATGCACAGGGCGGGGAACAGCAGGACGACCAGTATCATCATGTACAGGTGCATGGTGAAGCTGGTCAGGTGGAAGAAGCCCTCGATCTTGATCTTGAGCGGCAGCTTGGACAGCAGCAGTCGCGGCAGCAGCTTCAGGGCCGTTTGGGCCCCGCCCTTTGTCCAGCGGAACTGCTGGGCCTTAAAGGCGCCCATCTCCGGCGGGAGCTCCGCAGGGGAGGTCAGGTCTGGCAGGAAGATGAACTTCCAGCCCTTGATCTGTGCCCGGAACGACAGGTCCAGATCCTCCGTAAGCGTATCATGTTGCCAGCCGCCCGCATCGTCGATGGCTGTGCGTCGCCACGTTCCGGCCGTACCGTTGAAGCTCATGAACCTCTGGCTCCGGTTGCGGGCAACGTGCTCGATTGCAAAGTGCCCGTCAAGGAACAAGGCCTGCGACTTGGTCAGGAGGCTGTCGTTGCGGTTCAGGTGCTCCCAGCGGGTCTGGACAACGCAGACCCTTGGATCGGTGAAGTAATGGATCGAACGCAGGAGGATGTCAGGCGACGGGATGAAGTCCACGTCAAAGATCGTGATAAACTCGCCCTTGGCGGTCTCCAAGCCGTTCTCAAGCGCGCCGGCCTTGTAGCCCATGCGATTGTCGCGGTGAATGTAGCTGATGTCAACGCCCGTGGCGCGGATCTCCCGGACGGCCTCACGCGCAATCTCCACCGTCTGGTCGGTGCTGTCATCCAGCACCTGTATGTCGAGCTTTTCTCGCGGATAGTTGATCCGGCTGGCGGCTTCGATGATGCGCCTGGCAACCAGGTGTTCGTTATACATCGGCAGCTGGATCGTGACGCGTGGCAGCTCATCGAAGTGCCTCTTGAGCCTGGGTACCTTGTTTCGATGGCGGTAGTACAGGTAAACCAGCACATAACGGTGAAGACCGTAAAGCGAGACCATTACCAGCGCAAAGGTATAAAGTACTATCAGTATGGAATGTGCCAGTCCCAGCCAGTCCACTGAGATCTCCCGCGATGCTTACGCGCCCTCCATGGCGCTAATTAGGCGACTATCCGCCTTCGACCTATCTCACAATAATACCCCCGGCATGGCTGAACGTCAAGCGCCTTTGTCCATACCGGGCGGAATTACCCCAGATTCTTTCGTACTTCTTCTGCGAGCTGTTCAATTCTGCCTTCAGCGTACCCGCCCGCGGGCCAGTTGAATCTGAACGCGTCGCCGCTGCTGCGCGGGATGATGTGAAAATGCACGTGCATAACCACCTGGTGGGCTACGCTGCCGTTGTTCTGGAGAATGTTAACCCCTTCACAGCCGGTAGCGGCCCGGACCGCCTTGACGAGGGCCGGCAAGTGCTTGAGCACCGCACCGGCCTGTTCCGCGCTGAGCTCATCGATGGTGGCTGCGTGGGCTTTGGGAATTACCAGCAAGTGCCCTTCTGCCAGAGGTGCTACGTCGAGGAAGGCTACGGCTGCGTCGTCTTCAAGGACCTTCGCAGCGGGGATCTGGCCGGCGACGATCTTGCAGAAGATGCAGTCGGGATCAGCCATTATTTTTCTGACTCTTCCTGGTCCTGTTTATCCTCGGCGTCCTGCTCGTCGTCTTTTCCTCCGGTCTCTTCGACTGCGTCATCTGTGTCGTCCGCCTGCTCCTGGTCTGTTTCTTCTTCCGTTTCTTCTTCTGTTTCTTCCGCCTGGTCTTCTGCCAGGTCAGCGGCACCGGCGGCTTCAAGCCGCTTTGCGGCGCGTCGCTTGCGCCGGGACGTGGTCTCGGTGGTCTGATCCCCACCGGTTGGCGACTCCTCAACCAGTTGCAGCAGCACCTGCCGCCCGCTGTCGCCGATTCGCCGATCGGCAAGCCGGATGATACGGGTATAGCCGCCGTTGCGGTCGGCGTAGCGTGGAGCGATCTCGTCAAAGAGCTTCTGGATGACGGTCTTGTCGGCCAACTCCGCCTCGTCGTTAACCATGTCGCGGTCGCCGATTTTGGCGATGACCTGCCTGCGAGCGTGGAGCGTGCCCTTCTTGGCGATCGTGATCAGCTTCTCGACAAACCGCCTCAGATACTTGGCCTTTGCTTCGGTTGTGCGGATGGTTCCGTGCTGGATGAGCGATGCGCCCATGTTCCGCCGCAAGGCCTTTCTATGGCTAGTGGTTCGGCCAAGATGTTTGCGAGATATTCTGTGGCGCATGCTACACTCTCAAGCCTCATTCGTATGGTTTGGCTGGGTACTACTCGCTTTGCTTCTCGTCGACCTCTTCCTGCTGAGTTTCCTGGCCTGGCAGGGTCATGCCTAACGACAGCCCCAACTCCTCGAGCTTGCGCTTGATCTCTCTCAGCGAGGTTTTGCCGAAGCTGCGGATCTTCAGCATGTCAGCTTCAGTGTGGGTAACCAGCTGCCCGACAGTTTCGACCTTGGCGGCCTCCAAGCAGTTGTTGCTCCTGACCGACAGATCGAGCTCGTGCACGGTCATATTGAGCTTTCGTTGCAGCTCAGCGTCGATCTCCTGGGCACCCTTGCCCGGGGCGGACTCGACAATCTGCTCGCCGAGCTCGAAGTACTGAACGAAGGGGTTCAGGTGCTTTCGGAGGATTTTGGCCGCCTCGACCATTGCCATCTCGGGAGTGATCGTCCCATTGGTCCAGATATCCAGCACGAGACGATCGTAGTTTGTCTTTTGCCCGACACGCGTATCTTCGGTGCGGTAGCGGACGCGTGTGACCGGCGAGAAGGAAGCGTCGATCCAGATCCGCCCCAGTTCCTGGTCCTGCTCAGGATCCGTCAGCTCTTCGGCGGGGATATAACCCCTGCCCTTCTGGATCATCATCTCCATGTCGAGGGCCACGTCGGCGGTCAGGGTCGCCAGGTGATGGTCGACGTTAATGATCTCGACTGCCGGGTCGGCTTCTATCATGCCGGCGATGATCGGACCTTTGACCTCGCTGTGAACGCGGACCATCCTGGGCTCATCGGTGTGAGACTTAACGATGATGCCCTTGACGTTCAGAATGATGTCCGTGACATCTTCCAGAACGCCCTTGAGCGAGGTGAACTCGTGTTGTGCCCCGACGATCTTGACACTCGTCACCGCTGCACCTTCGAGGCTGCTGAGGAGAACACGCCTCAGGGAATTCCCGACCGTGGTCCCAAATCCACGCTCGAAAGGCTCCACCGCAAATCTGCCGTACGTGGGCGTGGATACATCCTCTTCGCTTACCACCCGCATGGGTAATTCTAGGCCGCGCCACCTGACTCGCATGAACCCTTGCTCCTTATCCCGGAATCTCGTTCAGATTTTCCGACACCATTCTGAGCTTGCTTACTGGCTGCACAGCTCAACGATCAATTGTTCTTCCACTGGTATCATCACGTCATCGCTGGTCGGCAGGGCGGTAACCTCCGCTTCCAGCTTACTCATATCAAGCTTTAGCCAGTTCTGCAGCTGGGGCTCGCCAAGTTCTTCGAGACAGGCCCGGACCAGCTTCCTGGACCGCTCGGAGTCTTTAATAGAGATCTTATCGCCGACCCTCACGAGGTAGCTCGGCACGTTTACCTTCCTGCCGTTGGTATACACGTGGCCGTGGCCTATCACCTGTCTGGCTCGTGCACGCGACTGGGCGAAACCCAGCTTCTGGATCACATTGTCGAGGCGGCGTTCCAGCAGGCCGAGCAGTGCGACGCCGGTATTGCCCTTCTGCTGCTCCGCAAGACGGAAATACTTGCGGAATTGCTTCTCGTAAACACCGTAATACCGCTTAACCTTCTGCTTCTCCCGGAGGCGGACGCCATACTCGCTGGTCCTGCCTCGTCGCCAATGCTGCTGGCCGGGAGGAGAGTTTCGCCACTGGCGTTCCATGGGGCACTTGGCCGTTTCGCACCGGGTGCCTTTGAGCATCAACTTGATGCCCTCTCGTCGGCAGAGTCTGCATGATGGCCCAGTGTAGCGTCCCATATTCGATTATGCTCCTTCGCTTGCCTTTAAGGCGTTAGACACGCGGTTTCTTCCTCGGTCTGCAACCATTGTGAGGAATCGGCGTGACATCCTCTATCGATATAATTCTCAGACCCGCAGCCTGGAGGGAGGTGATGGCGCTTTCCCGTCCACTGCCGGGGCCTTTTACCCTGACCTCTACCTCTGCCAAGCCCATTTTCCGGGCCTTGACCGCTACGGCTGCCGCCGCACGCTGCGCGGCAAACGGGGTACTCTTGCGCGAACCTTTCAGACCGATGGTCCCGGACGACTCCGAACAAAGTGTCTGACCGTCCATGTCGGTGATCGTCACCAGCGTGTTGTTAAACGTAGCCTTGATGTGGGCAATGCCCCTTGAAATGCTACGCTTGATTTTCTTGCTCTTTCTTGCTTCGGCCATGACTTTATCGCATCTCCTTGACAGATTTCTTGCCTGCCACGGTCTTACGAGGGCCCTTGCGGGTCCTGGCATTGGTCTTGGTCCGCTGCCCGCGAACAGGCAGGCCTCGGCGATGACGCAGACCTCGATAGCTGTTAATGTCGCGCAGGCGGAGTATGTTCTGCTGGACCTGGCGGCGAAGCTGGCCCTCAATCACGTAGTCGCTTGCCAGCAGCGATGCAATCCTTGACAACTCATCCTCGGTGAGTTCCTTCGCACGCCTCATGGGGTCCAGATCGAGGCTGTCACAGAGCTTCTTGGCGCTGGTAGCCCCAATGCCGTAGATATACTGAAGAGAGATTATAGTAGGCTTATCGTTCGGTATGTCAACACCTGAGACTCGTGGCATACGCCTGTCTCCTTTGTCCGGGCAGCTATCCCTGGCGCTGCTTGTGCTTCGGATTCGTACAAATCACCCGCACCACGCCCTTGCGCCGGACGATCCTGCAATTCTCACATATTCGTTTTACCGAGGTTCTAACTTTCATCATGCGATCTCGTTGGTCCGTCAGTCAACTAAGAATTTAATCATATCCTTACCAGCCGGTCGTCAGCGCGTCGGCTCCGCCGGCTCCCACCGCCAGCGTGTGCTCAAAATGCGCTGATGCTTGCCCGTCGCGGGTCACGACCGCCCAACCGTCAGGCGCGTAAAGCACCTCGCGAGAGCCCAAGTTTACCATGGGCTCGATGGCCAACACCATGCCTTCGGCCAGCACTATGTCGTGCGACTCCAACTCCCGAGAGACGAAGTTGGGCACCTTCGGTTCTTCCCACATACGCCTTCCTATTCCGTGGCCCACAAATTCTCGCACCACCGAGAGACCCTCTCCCTCGATGTAGCTCTGCATCGCCCTGGCGATGTGGGACCACTTTCGCCCTGGCAGCATCATTTCCATGGCCATCACCAGGGAGTTCCTGGTGACCTCGACCAGGCGTCGCACTTCCGCCGCCACCTGCCCGACAATGAACGTCTCGGCCGCATCCCCGCACCAGCCGCCCAGTTCCACGCCGAAGTCCACGCTGACAATATCTCCGTCGCGGATCACCCGCTTCGAGGGCATCCCGTGCACCACCTGCTCGTTTATCGAGACGCAGATGGAGCCGGGGAACGGTCCGGCCTTGCCGCGACCGGGCACGCCCTTGAACAAGCACTGTCCACCCGCCGCCAGACACAGCTTCTCGGCCTCAACGTCCAATTCTTCGGTTGTCACGCCCTGGGCTATCATCTTGCCCAGGCGGTCCAATACTTGCCGGACAATTCGTCCGGCCTTGCGCATCCGCTCGATCTCCTCGCGCGTCTTGAGGCTAATCGCCACGTCTGCGCCCTTTAGTCTTCTGCTGTCCGCGGCCGAAGTGCCGCGGTCATTGCGGCGGTCACCTCGTCAAGCTTGCGATCGCCGTCTATCTCGATAACTCTCATGTCCGGGCGGCTGCGGTAATACGCGATTACCGGTTCGGTCTGTTCCCTGTAAGCGGCCAGGCGTTCGACGACGAGCTCTTCGGTGTCGTCTCCTCTCCGCGTCAGCCTGGTATCGCACAGATCGCACAGTTCGTCTCGTTTGGGAGGCATGGATGCCATGTTGTACGCCTTGCCGCACTTGGGACAACTGCGGCGCCCGACAATTCGCCTGATAATGGCCTGGTCGGGCGTGGTAATGATCACCACCACATCCAACGGCTTGCCCATTTGCGCCAGCTGGGCGTCCAGGGCCTCCGCCTGAGCAACGGTCCTGGGGAAGCCGTCCAGCAGCAGCCCGGCTTCGCCGTTGGTGCCGGCAATAGCCTTGGCCATTATCTCAACCACGGTGTCGTCCGGCACGAGCCGTCCGGAGTCCATATACTCGGCCAGTTTCCTGCCCAGATCGGAGCCGCCGGCCTTCTCCGCGCGGAAGATATCCCCGCTGGACAGGTGCGCCAGGCCGTAGGCCTCCACCAGACGGCCGGCCTGCGTGCCCTTGCCTACACCGGGAGCTCCCATCATCACGATTCTCATCCGTAGGCCCCCTTGATCCTGGCACTTCCCGTGAGGAAACCGCCATAGTTGCGCATCACCAGGTTGGCTTCGATTCTCTGCACCAGATCCAGCGCGACCGAGACCATGATAAGCAAACCGGTACCCCCGAGGAACGCGGCAATCTGGTAGTCGATCTTCAGCCATGCGGAAATCGTCGATGGGATAACGGCGATGACCGCCAGGAACGCGGCGCCGCAATAGGTAATCCGCTCCATGACCCGCTCGAGGTAGTCGGTCGTTCGTTTGCCGGGGCGCAGGCCCGGAATAAAGCTTCCGCTGTCGCGCAGATGCTCGGCCAGTTCCTTCGGGCGGAACTGCACAGTGGTCCAGAAGTAAGCAAAGAAGAATATCAACGCGATATAAACGATAACGTACGTGTAGCTGCCCATCTGAAAGGCGCTGTGCAGCGTAAACGTGAGCTTATTGTGCCAGCGATCCATTATCGTCTTGAAGATAATGCCGGGAAAGATCATCAGCGAAGAGGCAAAGATGATAGGCATCACCCCGCCGTGGTTGACCCGAAGTGGCAGGTACTGCCTCTGCCCGCCGTAGACCTTCCGCCCGCGGGTGTGCTTGGCCTGCTGCACGGGAATGCGCCTCTGGGCCTGTGTGATTAGGATCGCACCTGCGACCACGAAGACAAACGCGCCCATCAGGAACAGTATCCTCCCCGGCCCGATCTGATCGGCCATGGTCGCGCCCGTCAGGCTCAGATTCGCGTTGCTGACCAGATTTATGATCGCGTGCGGCAACCGGGCAACGATGCCCGCCATGATCAGAATGCTTATGCCGTTGCCGATGCCGTACTCATCGATCTGTTCCCCCAGCCACATCAGGAATATCGTCCCGGCGGTCAATCCCATCACCCCCATCACGAATATCCCGGTTCTGCCCACGTACTTGTCATAAACCAGCGGCTGCGACATCATTATCCGCATCCAGACCGTGGCCTGGATTATGCAGAGCAGGACCGTCGCATACCGCGTGTATTCCTGTATCTTCTTCTGACCGGCCGGGCCTTCCTTCATGAGCTTCTCAAGGGAAGGGACAACCGTTGTCAGCAACTGGAAGATGATTGAGGCGGAGATGTACGGCATGATCCCCAGCCCGAAGAGTGTGGACTGCTGGAGGTTACCGCCTGTGAACATACCGGCCAACTGAATAGCCTGGCCCCAGGCACTTCCGGCTTCCTTGATCCAACTGGCGATCTTTTCCTGGTCCAGCCCGGGCAGCGGTACGTGGAAACCGATGCGGTAGATGCAAAGCAGCGCCAGTGTGAAGCCGATCTTGCGGATTAGTTCGGGTATGGAGAAGATGTTCTCCAGCACCTGTTTGATCCTGGAATCACTCCACAGGCCGTAGTAGCAGACCGCCAGCATCAGCAGGACCGCGAGTATCTTCAGACCGGGCATCACCAGGGCCTGCGCCTCGAAAGGACCGGGACCGAAAAAGGCATCCCAGATGGCTGGCGCACTGTTGCCGATCAGCCACAGTCCCGTCGCGCCGATAACAAGGCCAACGGCCAGTCTGAATATTTTGAATGCCATTGCTCGCGCAACCCTTTCCTAACGGGTGCGATTACTTCTGCGCCTGCTCCACGGTGCCGCCGGCCTTGGTTATCTTCTCAGTCGCTGACGCTGAGAACTTGGCGGCCACCACCGTCAGTTTCTTCTTCAGCTCACCGTTGCCCAGGACCTTCACCGGCTTGGCCGCGTCCTGGATCAGCCTGGCGGCTGCCAGGGTCTGGCTGTCCACGCGGGCGCCGTCTTCGAACCTTTCCAGCAAAGCAACGTTGACTATCTGGTAATCCTTGCGAAACCGGGCATTGCTGAACCCCCGCTTGGGTATCCGTGCCAGCATCGGGTTCTGCCCGCCTTCAAAACCAAGTAGGCTGTTGGTTCCACTCCTGGCGCCGTAGCCCTTGTGCCCGCGGCCGCTCGTCTTGCCTCGGCCGGAGCCCACACCACGACCCACGCGCCTGCGGCGCTTGTTCCTGCCTGCAGTGCTGAGGATCTCGTCCAGTTTCATTCCAGTTCCACTCCTCGCAGGGCGCTGACGGTTTCTCGCGTGCGTAGCTTCATTAACGCCGCCATGCCCGCTTTGATCAGATTCTTTGGTGACGTCGAGCCGTAGGCCTTGGTCAGGACGTCATGAATGCCGGCAAGTTCCAGCAGCGGCCGGAGCTTCTTGCCGGCAATTACGCCGGTGCCTTCGGACGCGGGGACAAGCACAATCTGTGAGGCGCCGGACTTGGCCTTCACCTCGTGCGGAATCGTCCGCCCCCTCAACGCCACAGGCACCAGAGACTTCCTGGCCTCTGCAATTCCCTTTTCCACCGCCATAGGCACATCGTTGGCCTTGCCGTACCCCAGGCCAACCTGCCCGGCGCGGTCGCCCACGACCACCAAGGCTGCAAAACTGAAACGCCGTCCGCCTTTAACAACCTTGCTGCAGCGGTATATCTGTACCACAGCGTCTTCCAGACCGCCTTCGGCCTTCGTCTCGCCTGAAGTATCCCTGCGACCACGTCGTTGAAACGCCACCTGCATGCTCCTTTGTCGTAATCAGGACTCGGAAGTTTCTCTAGTCAATCTCTCTCTCGCCTGCCGGCTGCGGGTCTAGAACTCAAGCCCGCCCTCCCGGGCCGCCGCGGCCAGTTCCTTTACCCGACCATGGAAGGTGTACCCGTTGCGGTCGAAGACCACCTTCTTTATCCCTGCCTTGGCTGCTTTGGCCGCCAGGGCCGATCCGACCGCCTGGGCCGCCTGCTTGTTGCCGCCGGTGGGAACGGCCTTGCTGATTGATTTTTCCAGAGACGAAACGGCCACCAGCGTACGCCCTGCGGCGTCGTCTATAATCTGCGCGTGGATATTTTTGTGGCTGCGAAACACGGTCAAACGAGGCCGGTCGGGTGTTCCGTGGACAATCTTGCGGATGTGTCGCTTACGCCGCCGGCGCTGAACCATCTTTTTTATAATCGCCTTCATGGTCTTTTCACCTCGTTCCACCGAAGGGTTGCGCTGATCCTTACGCTCCGGTGCCGACGAAGGCCTTGCCAACCTTTCGCCTGATGTACTCGCCGACGTACCGGAGACCCTTGCCCTTGTACGGCTCCGGCGGGTGGGCCTTTCGGACCCTGGCGGCGAATTCACCGACGGCCTGCTTATCGGCGCCCTTGATGAGGAAGCGGGCTGGTTCGTTGTCGCCGCGGGCCTGCGGCGTGGTCACCTCCACCGTCAGCCCCTGCGGAACCTCAAATGGCACCGGGTGGCTCTTGCCGCAGGTCAACACCAGCTTCGTGCCCTGCAGCCGCGCTCCATAACCGACACCGTAAAGCTCCAACTCTTTAGTAAAGGCCTTGGCACAGCCTTCCACCATGTTGGCAATCAGGCTGCGAGTCAGGCCGTGCAGACTCCGCGAGAGCGTCTGGTCGTCCTTCCGCTCAACAGTGATCTCCTTGCCCGATTTTGCCAGGCTGACGGTGATCTCCGAGCGATGCGTCCAGGACAGCTTGCCGGCAGGACCTTCTACGGTAACGGTCCGATCGGCCAGCGCCACCTTCACGCCGTCAGGCACGACGATCAACTTTTTTCCTACACGCGACATACGTTCACGCCCTCATCAGAAAACGATACAGAGCACCTCGCCGCCGATGTTTTCCTTCCGGCACTGGCGGTCACTCAGAACACCCTTGGATGTCGAGACAATCGAGATACCCAAGCCGCCAGAGGGGCGAGGAACATCCTTAACGCTGCTGTAGGTCCTCAGTCCCGGCCTGCTCACGCGCTTAATCTCCGTGATAACGTCCTCCCCATCCAGGCCGTACTTCAGATACACTCGCAGTATGCCCTGCTTGGTGTCATCTATGCGCTTGTAGTCGCTGATATAGCCTTCATCCTTCAGCGCCTTGCAGATGCCCTCGCAGACGTTTGACGCGCGGATGTTGACAACCTGGTGCTTGGCCCGCAGGGCATTGCGAATGCGGGTCAACATGTCAGCAATCGGATCTTGCAGGCTCATCTGGCTTACTCTCTACCAACTGGCTTTCTTCATTCCAGGAATCTTGCCCTGGTGGGCCAAGTTCCGCAAACAGATGCGGCAAATGCGGAACTTGCGGTAAACGGCGCGAGGTCGCCCGCACAACTGGCACCGGCGTACGGAACGCGTCGAGAACTTCGGTGGCCTCTTGGCCTTCGCTATTTGCGCCTTTGTTGCCATAATCAATTCCTGCCTAATCTCCTCTGAAGGGCATGCCGAGCATGCCCAGTAAAGCCTTGGCCTCTTCGTCGCTCTCGGCAGAAGTTTCGATGGCTACGTTCATTCCCTGAGTGAACGTAACCTTCGAGGTGTCGATCTCCGGGAAGACGGTCTGCTCGTCCAGGCCCATGTTGTAGTTGCCTCGTCCGTCAAACGCTGAAGGCGGCAGGCCCCGGAAGTCCCGCACTCGTGGGATCGCCAGTGTGATCAGCCGGTCCAGAAACTCATACATCCGCTCTCGACGCAGAGTGACCTTCAGGCCGACCTTCATGCCCTCACGCAGCTTGAAGTTACTGATCGACTTCCGTGCCGTGGTGGCCACGGGCTGCTGCCCCGTGATCTGCGCCAACTGCTTGGCTGCGGTTTCCAGCTTGTTCTTCTCGGTGTCAGCGTCGCCGATACCCATCGAGACCACAATCTTGGCCAGCTTGGGTACGGCCATCGGGTTCTTGTAGCCGAACTGACTGGTCAACGCCGGGACAACTTCGTTTCTGTATTTTTCCAGGAGCCGTGCAACCATTACACCAAACCTATTTCTTGACCTTACCTACCGTTCCGAGCGACTGCCCGGACTTCTTTGCAATGCGCTCTTTTGAGCCGTCTTTGTTGATTCTGAAGCCGACCCGCGTGGGCTGGTTCGTCTTCGGATCGATCGGCAGGACGTTGGAGATGCTAATGGGCATCTCCTTCTGAATCCTTCCGCCTTGGGGGTGTCTGCGCGACGGGCGGAGATGGCGGTAAACCCGATTGATGCCCTGGACCAGCACCTTCTGGCCTTGGGAGAATACGCGAATTACCTCGCCGGTCTTGCCTCTATCGTTGCCGGCAATAACCGCCACCATGTCGCCTTTCTTGACGTTCCTTGCCATCAGTTCTAGACCACCTCTGACGCTAGTGAGACAATCTTCATGAAATTCTTCTCGCGCAACTCGCGGGCCACCGCCCCGAAAATGCGCGTGCCACGCGGGTTGCCGTCGGCGTCCAGAATCACCACCGCGTTGTCGTCGAACCTGACGTAACTGCCGTCCGAACGACGCACCGGATACGAGGTCCGGACAATCACGCACTTGACTATCTGGCCTTTCTTGATCTCCCCGCCCGGCAGTGCCTTCTTGATCGAGCACACGATAACGTCACCAATACCGGCCGAGCGACGAGTATAGCCCCCACGCCGCGTCGAGCCGCCAAGGACCCTGATGCAGCCGACAATCTGGCCGCCCGAGTTATCTGCCACGTTCAAGCGTGATTCCGACTGAATCACTAAACCTTACCTCTATCGCCACCAGCCGCATCGCTGGGCCGGGTGACTCGCACGAGGCGCCAGCTCTTTGTCTTGCTCAGTCGGCGGCAGGGGACGATTTCCACCAGGTCGCCGACAGCCGCCAGACCGCGCGGATCGTGCACGGCCAACCTGCCTTGCCGCCGGACATACTTGCCGTACTTCGGATGCTTCACAAGTCGGCCGACGGCCACGTTGATCGTCTTGGTCCCGCTGATTGACCGCACGGTGCCCACCAACGCTCGCTTGGGCTTTCCTCGGGTTTGAGTTTGATCCTGTGTATCGCTCATGCGTTTTGTTGAGCCTCTGCTGTGGTCTTGTCTTGCTCGTTCTGGGCTTGCGCTGCGGCAATCTGGCGTTCCCGCATGGCCGTCATTATGCGGGCGATATCGTGTTTAGCACCGGTGAGCATGCTGGGATCTTCGAGCTTCTCAGTTACCGACTGGCTCCTGAGGTCGAACAAGCGTTGCTTCAGCCGGTCGAGCTCCGACCGAAGCTCCTCGTCACTAAGCTCACGTATTTCGGTCATCTTCATGGCCTGTTTACCTTAGAACGTGCGCCGCCGATGTACCAGCCGGCACCTCACGGGCATCTTCTGCGCTGTGCGCCTCAGCGCCGCCTTGGCTGTTTCTTCATCAACGCCGCCGATTTCGTAAAGCACCGTTCCCGGCTTGACGCACGCGACCCAATCCTTCGTTTCGCCCTTGCCCTTACCCATACGCGTTTCCAGCGGTTTGGAGCTCACGGGCTTGTCGGGGAAGATCCGGATGTGAACCCGCCCTTCACGATGCAGAAAGTGGGTGGCGGCGACACGTCCGGCCTCAATCTGTCGTGCGGTGACCCAGCTGGTCCCGAGGCTTTGCAGACCGAAGTCACCGAAGGCAACCACGTGTCCACGTGTGGCATTGCCTCGCATCTTGCCGCGTTGCTGCTTGCGGTGCTTGATTCTTTTTGGCATTAACTGCACGGTAATATACGTTCCTTACTCTTGGGGTTCTTTGGACTCTTTGGGTTCTTTGGTGTTGCTCTTTTTGGCCTTCACCGCGGGCTTCTCAGCGGCTGCGGGCTTCTCAGCGGCTGCGGGCTTCTCAGCGGCTGCGGGCTTCTCAGCGGCTGCGGGCTTCTTAGCGGCTGCGGGCTTCTTAGCTTCTTGGCCCTGCTTCTGGTCGGTGGGGGCCGTCTGCTCCTTCGCTGCGGGCGCTACGGGCGCTGCGGGCGCTGCGGGCGTGGCGGGCGCTGTGGGCGTGGCGGCGCCTTTAGCACTTCCGGGCTGCTCGCGACGACGGGCGCTGCGGGCAGGGCGGCCTTGGCCGGGCCCGCCGGGCCCGGCGGGCCCATCGCGCGGCTCACGGGCCTGGTGGCGTCGGCGTGGACGCGTCATTCCAAGTGCGCCTGCGCCTTGCTCTTCCTCGGCGGGCTCCTCGCCGAACATTCCCCGATATATCCACACCTTCACGCCAACGGTCCCGTAGGTGGTGAAGCTGGGCGCGAAGCCGTAGTCCACGTCGGCCTCCAGGGTGTGGAGGGGGATGCTGCCCATGATCTTGGTCTCGCTGCGGGCGATCTCGGCGCCGCCCAGGCGCCCGGCGATGGTGATCTTGATACCCTTTGCGCCGGTCTGCATGGTCTGTTCCGCTCGCTGCTTTAAGGCCCTGCGGTAGCTGGCGCGGCGCTTGAGCTGCTCGGCAATGGCCTCCGCCACCAACTGGGCATCCAGGTCTGGGGAGCGAATCTCCACGATATTGATGCTCACGCGGCGGTCCGTCAGCTCCTCCAGGGTAGTCCGAAGCTTGTCAACTTCGGCGCCCCTGGGTCCTATCACCAGGCCCGGACGGGCCGTCTTGATTATTACCTTCACTTCCTCGCGGGTCCGCTCAATCTCAACGCAGCTTATCCCGGCATACGGAGGCTGGCGGTTCAGGCGACTGTCGATGAACCGACGGATCCGCTCATCCTCTACCAGGAATTCGCCGTAGTTGCTCTTTGGTGCAAACCAGCGGCTCTTCCAGCCGATTGTTATCCCGGTGCGAAAACCAATGGGCGATACCTTTTGTCCCATAGTGTGCCTCGCCTAGTCTTCTGGTTCTTCCTCGACGGCCACTACAATGTGGCTCGTGCGTTTCAAAATCGGGTGAAACCTGCCCCGATCCTTCAGGCGGCCCCTTTTTATCGTCGGTCCTTCATCGACCCGCGCCTCGTTTACGATCAGGCGGTCGACGTCCGCCTCGGCCTCGTTGGCATTTGCGATTGCGCTGGCCAGAGCCTTGGAGACGATCGAGGCCGCACGGTGTGGCATGAACTCGAGGATATTCATCGCATGCTGCACGTCCAGTCCGCGGATCATCTCCGTGATCAGCCTTGCCTTGCGGGCGCTGATCCGGGCGTATTTATGTTTTGCCTGCCATGCCATCTGCCGGACTCCCGCCGGTGGCTATCGCTCTGTCTCCCGCCTGGCGCTGCTGTGCCCGCGGAATATGCGTGTTGGGCTGAACTCTCCGAGCTTGTGACCCACCATGTCCTCGGTAACCAGTACCTTGTTGAACACCTTGCCGTTGTGCACAAGGAAGGTGTGTCCGATGAACTCGGGCACTATGGTGCAGGCCCTTGCCCATGTTTTAATGGGCTCGTGCGAGCCGACCTGGACGGCTCTCTGGATTTTGCCGAACAGCTTTTCGTCAACATACGGACCTTTTTTTGCGCTTCTTGTCATTCTCGAAATTCCTCAGGTTACAGCACGAGCTGCCCGCTCCGCTTGTTGCGCCTTCGCCTCAGGATCAGCTTGTTCGAGGTCTTGCGCTTCTTGCGCGTCTTGCCGCCCTTTGCCAGTTTGCCGGTGGGCGAAACCGGATGCCTGCCGCCGGCGCGGCGTCCCTCGCCGCCGCCCATCGGGTGTGCGACCGGATTCATAGCCGAGCCGCGAACGTGAGGTCGGCGACCCAGGTGACGCTTGCGCCCGGCCTTGCCAAGCCGAACGCCCTGGTGCTCCGCATTACCCAACTGACCGATCGTCGCGCGGCAGTTGGCGTTAACAACTCGTATCTCCCCCGAGGGCAGAATTAACTGGGCCGTTTTGCCCTCCTTGGCGCCCAGCCGGGCCGAACCTCCCGCCGCACGCACCATCTTGCCGCCCTGGCCGGGACACAACTCGATATTGTGGACCTCCAGCCCCCCTGGAATATCCTTCAGCGCCATGCAGTTTCCCACGCGCGGCTCGCTGCCCGGGCCGGAACGAATCTTCATGCCCACCTTCAGTGACACCGGCGCCAGGATGTAGCGATTCTCGCCGTCGGCATACTCGACCAGCGCGATGTTGCAGCTGCGGTTGGGATCGTGCTCGATGGTCTTGACTTCGGCCTCCTGGTCGTCCTTGTTGCGATTGAAGTCGATGACCCGGTACATCCGCTTGTGTCCGCCTCCTCGGTGCCGACACGTGATCTTGCCGCTGTGGTTGCGCCCGCCGGTCTTGTGCAGCGGACGCAGCAGTGACTTGGTCGGCTTCGCGCAGGTCACTTCTTCCTTGGTGTTAACCGAGCTATTGCGACGGCCTGCGGAAGTTCGTTTGTATACTTTGATTCCCATTTTCTCACGTTCCGGCTAGAACAGATCGATCCGGTGATCCGGGTGCAGAACGACCACCGCCTTCTTCCAATGCTTGGTCGAGCCCCACCTCATGCCCGTACGGCGGGGCTTGCCCTTGCGAAGGGCCGTCCGAACCGCCAGCACTTTCACGCTGTAGATCTTCTCGATTGCCTGCTTGATCTGCGTCTTGTTGGCCTCCGGGGCCACCTCGAACGAATAGGCATTGCGGGTCTCGCTCTGGTGCGTGCCCTTCTCAGTGATCAGGGGACGGACGATCACGCTGTAGATGTCGTTCTTCACGCCTTCTTCTCCTGAGACATCAATGCCGTCATCGCCTCGGTGGTTGCCAGCATCTTCTGCCTGGTGGCCACGTCAAAGGCGTTCAGCTCGTCCGCGACCATCACCGTCAGGTCCGGAATGTTGCGCGAGCTCAAATACACGTTCCTGTCACGCTCACCAAGCGTCAGCAGGCACGACCTGTTGATCTTCAGGTTCTTGAGGATCTGGGAGATATCCCTGGTCTTCGGTTCGTCGATCTTCAGGCCGTCAACCACCAGAAGATCGTTACCGATGATCTTGGCCAGGATCGCCGAGTTCAGCGCGGCCTTGCGCATCTTCCGGGGCAGCTTTCTGCGGAAATCCCGGGTTTTCTTGGCGAAGGCGACGCCGCCACCTCGAAGAATATTCGTCCGCACGTTGCCCCGCCTGGCGTTGCCTGTGCCCTTTTGGCGGAACAATTTTCGGGTCGAGCCGGTCACCATGCCGCGCGACTTCGTCGTGGCCGTGCCCTGGCGCTTATTGCCGTGATAAATCACTATCGCCTGCTTCAACAGCGCCGCGTTGACCCTGCCGCCGAATAGCTTCTGGTCAACCTTCAGGGCGTCTATCTTCTTGCCGTTCGTATTGTAGACCGGGATTTCCAGCATAATCCGCGTCCGGTGTGCCTACTCTTTAGCCTTTGCCGTCTTGCTTGCCCGAATAAAGAGCCAACTTCCGTTCGGCCCGGGCACCGGGCCTTTTATGAGCAGCAGGTTGTTTTCCTTGTCTATACCGATCAGCTTCTTGTTGCGTGTCGTGCGCCGGACCGAGCCCATATGCCCGGCCATATGCTTGCCCTTCTTGATCGTCGGGCCCGTGCCCGCGTTCGACGCGTGCGAGCTGATCGAGCCCGGCGAACGGTGCTTTCGCTCCACGCCGTGGCTGGCTTCCAGGCCCTTGAAGCCGTGGCGCTTCATCCCACCGGCAAAACCTTTGCCCTTTGTCGTGCCCGTCACGTCAACGCAGGCAATTCCCTCGAACACCTCGACCGTGAGTGTCTGGCCTTGCTCGATGTCCGTGGGGGCCTGATCGACCCTGACCTCACGGATGAACTTCTTCGGCTTGGAGCCGGCCTTGGCGGCATGCCCGATCTGCGGCTTGGCCGCCCGCTGGGCCTTGACGTCTTCAAGGCCAAGCTGCACCGCATTGTAACCGTCACTCTGGTCGGTCTTGACCTGCAGCACGCTGCAGGGACCTGCCTCAACGACGGTGATCGGCTGAAGCAGGCCTTGCTCGTCATAGACCTGGGTCATGCCGATTTTCTTGCCCAACAATGCCGCAATCATCACCGGTTCCTTAAGCCTTGATCTTGATGAATACGCCAGCCGGTACCACGAGGCGGTTCAGCGCCTCAACGGTACGAACGGTCGGCTCGTAGATATCGATAATCCGTTTGTGCGTCCGCATTTCGAACTGCTCTCTGGACTTCTTGTCAACGTGCGGGCTGCGAAGCACCGTGTATCGCTCGATGCGTGTCGGCAGAGGAATAGGCCCGCTGACACGGGCACCTGTTCGCTCCGCGTGATCGACTATTTCCTTAGCCGAGGCGTCCAGCGCCCTGTGGTCATAAGCTTCCATTCGAATGCGTATCTTGTCTTGTACCATTGATTGTTTCTCCCAAAGCCGTCTCCGACTTGGGCTAACCTACAAAACTGTCCTAGTTTACGGATAGTTTCGTCTCTGTCAACGATTCATCTGTCCCTGTTGATAATTTTCTTGTTCACACATATCGCAACACTCCCTTGGCCACATCCGCCGGCATAAGGGAATATGAATGAGGTTCCATCGTCTGCGTCGCCCGTCCCTGCGTCAGGGAGCGAAGCTGCGTTGCGTAGCCGAACATCTCCGCCAGAGGTGCCTCGACCGAAAGCACCCGATGCTTTCCGTGATGCGCCATCTGCTTGATCTCCGCACGCCTGCGGTTCAAGTCGCCGGTAACCGCCCCGAGGTATTCTTCCGGCGTCACCACGTCCAGCCGCATAATCGGTTCCAGCAAGGCCGGATTGGCCTTCCTCACTGCCTCGTTGAAGGCCAAAGCGCCCGCCTGCTGGAACGCGATGTCGCTGCTGTCCACCGGATGGTGCTTGCCGTCCAACAGTGTGATCTTGACGTTCAATATGGGGTAGCCGGCCAGGGGCCCGCTGCCGGCTGCGTCCCGAATACCGCGCTCAACCGAAGAGACGTACTCCCTGGGGATGGCCCCGCCCTTGGTCTGGTCGACAAAGACGATCGCTTCGTCGGCCGGCCCTTGCTGGCACGGCTCGACCTGCAGTTCGACCACCCCAAACTGGCCGCGCCCGCCCGTTTGCTGGACGAATCGCCCGACCGCTGTAGCCTTAGATCGGACGGTTTCCTTGTATGCCACAGACGGCTGGCCCACCCGCACGCCCAGGTGCATGTCCCGGATGAGCTTGTTGCGGACGATCTCCAGGTGCAGTTCGCCCATGCCGGAAATTGTGGTCTGCCCGGTCTCGGCGTCGTAGCGCCACCGGAAGCTCGGATCCTCGCGATGCAGCGTCTGCATGGCTTCGCCCAGACGGTGCTTGTCAGCGTTCGTCTTGGGCTCGATGGACATTGTGATGACCGGCTCGGGGAACACCAGCCGCTCCAGAATGATCTGCTTTCGCGTATCGCAGAGGGTGTCGCCGGTGATGCTGGACTTAAGCCCGACCAGGGCGACGATATCGCCGGCGACGGCCTCTTCGCGACGTATTCGCTGCTTGGCATGCATCTCCCAGATGCGCGAGACAATTTCCTTTTTCCCCTGGGTGCTGTTGAGTACTCGCGTACCGGCTTTCAGCCGCCCGCTGTAGATGCGCACAAAGTTCAGATCGCCGTGCTGGTCAGAGGTGATCTTGAATACCAGTCCGGCAAGAGGCTCGTCAACATCAGCTTTGCGCTGGATGATCTTGTCCTCGGTGAGGTCCTCGTGGCCGGTCACGGAGGGCACATCGAGGGGACTGGGCAGGTAGGCAACCACGCCCTCCAGCAGCGGCCTGATGCCCATGTGCTTCAGCGCCGAGCCGCAAAACACGGGATGCAACTTGCCCGAAAGTGTGCCGGTGCGAATGGCCGCGTGGATCTCCGCCTCCGAGATCTGCTCATCGTGAAGGAACTTCGCCATCAGCTTGTCGTCAAAATCGGCGATCTTTTCTATCAGGTCGTGCCTGGCGGCGGCTGCCTGGTCGAGGTATTCGGCTGGGATTTCCGCTTCCCGTAGTGTTGTGGCGATCTCGGCGGCGTCGTAGAAATATGCCTTGCGCCGGATCAGGTCTATCTGCCCCGCGAACGTGTCCCCGCTGCCCATTGGCAGCTGCAAGACCGCGGGGTTTGCATCGAGCCGGGAGGCGATCTCACTGACGGCCATCTCAAAGTCCGCCCCGTTGCGATCGAGCTTGTTGATGAAGCACAGGCGAGGGACGCTGTACTTCTCCGCCTGCGCCCAGACCGTTTCGCTCTGGGGCTCGACTCCACCGACGCTGCAGAACACCGCAATCGCGCCGTCCAGGATGCGAAGCGTTCTTTCAACTTCGATGGTAAAATCAACGTGCCCCGGCGTATCGATGAGGTTTATCGTGCAGGAGTCCCATTTGAACGTAGTAGCCGCCGAAGTTATGGTGATGCCGCGCTGCTGCTCCTCGGTGAGGTAGTCCATAACGGCGGTGCCATCGTGGACCTCGCCTATCTTGTAGGTCCGGCCGGCGAAGTAGAGTATCCGCTCGGTCACCGTGGTCTTACCGGCGTCAATGTGGGCCATGATGCCGATGTTTCTAACTTGTTGCAGGTCTCTAGCCATTGTCCACTTATAATGCCGCTTCAACTTCAAGCCATTGCGCAGAGGCATTTCATCCCATAAGCACATCAATAGGGATGAGCCATTCATCTGCCGGTGGTCCCGGCAGGTGCCAGCCTTTAAGGCCGCTGGGTCCCATGAGGACCCGGCCCGTGAGCAGACTGGCCCGGTTGTCCTATCTCAAGCGGACGCCAACCGCTATAAGAACCATACGGTCGTGCGTCTTCTCTGAGCCCCGGCCAAAAGCTAATGACCGGGGTCGCCCGTCCATTGGCGTCACGGGACACCACACATCGAAATCCCGTGCGCTGCGGACGATTCGACCAACACCGTTCTATTCGGCCCGACGATCAGGCCGACAGGTGTATTAATCTCAGTTTAACTCTACCAGGCGAAGTGTGCGAAGGCCTTGTTGGCCTCGGCCATGCGATGCACGTTCTCGCGCGTTCGCATGGCGGCACCTTCACCGTTGTAAGCAGCCATCAACTCGCTAGCCAGTCGCTGGGACGTGGGCTGTCCGCCGGCGGCGCGAACGGCATCCCGAATCCACCGGATGCCCAGCGACAATTGCCTCTTGGCATTGACCTGCATGGGCACCTGGTAGTTGGCTCCGCCAACTCTCTTGGAGCGTACCTCGACCATGGGTTTAACATTGCCAACAGCCTTTTCGAAGACTTCGAGTGGCTGGGCGTCCTTGATCTTCTTGCCAATGGTGTCCATGGCATCGTAGAAGATGCGCTGTGCCACCGATTTCTTGCCGTCCCACATGATGCTGTTGACGAACTTACTGACCAGCTTACTGCCATATCGCGGGTCGGGGGCTAATTGCTTTGTCGACGCTGTGAACTTTTTGTATGCCATGGTTCTACTTGGGCTTCTTAGCTCCATACTTGCTGCGGCTTTGCCTGCGCTGTTCGACGCCAAGCGTGTCCAGCGAGCCGCGGACTATATGATATCGTACGCCGGGCAGGTCGCGCACGCGCCCACCACGTACCAGCACAATGCTGTGTTCCTGAAGATTGTGGTCGATCCCAGGAATATAGGCGGTAATTTCCTTCCCGTTGCTCAGTCGCACGCGGGCTACCTTACGTAGTGCCGAGTTCGGCTTCTTCGGCGTTACAGTCTTTACAAGAAGACACACACCACGCTTCTGAGGGCAGCCATCGAGGGCCACCGTCTTCTTCTTCGCCTTCTGCTTGTGCCTGGGCTTTCGTACCAGTTGGTTAATCGTGGGCATCTCTTTCAACCTCTGTCTTCTGTGGCCCTACGCCACCGCCGGGCCACTCAGCTCCGACCCGTCAATGCCTGCTGGACCGCCTGCGTAATCTCCGATTCCGTGAGCTTTTCCTCTTCCGTGCCAATTCCCGCGCCTGTCAGATCCATGAGGTCCACGTTCCGCTTGATACGCATCCCCATGTACGGGCGGAAGCTCGTACCGGCCGGTATCAAGTGGCCCAAAATTACGTTCTCTTTCAGCCCGCGAAGTTCATCGACCATGCCGGCAAGCGAGGCCTGGGTGAAGACTTTCGTGCTTTCCTGGAAGCTCGCGGCCGACAGAAAACTCTCGGACTGAAGCGACGCCTTGGTAATGCCGAGCAGCAGTGTCTTTGCCGTGGCAGGTTTGGGCCGGCGGGTCTTGGCAATCTTTCCACGGCTCCCCTTAACTTGCGCGTTAGCCTGCTCGATCTTTTCCTTGTCTACGGACTCGCCCTCGACCAGGTCCGTGTCGCCGGGATCGACGATCTTCATGGACTGGGCGAGCCGTGTGTTTTCATCGATGAATCGGAATCTACCGATCACCTCGCCGGGCAGCAGGTTGCTGTCGCCGACCGACTCGACTTTTACCTTCCGCAGCATCTGCGAGAGGATCACCTCAATGTGCTTGTCGTTGATACCTACGCCCGAAGAGCGATAGACGCTCTGGACCTCGGCGAGCAGATAGCGTTGCAGTTCCTCTTCCCCGCGGATGTTCAAGATATCGTGAAGAACCAACGGTCCTTCGGTGAGCGCCTGTCCGGCCTCGACCTGGTCACCCGTGTGAACCAGCAGGTGCCGATCGTGCGGAACGTGATGCTCGCGTTCCATGTCCGACTCGCTCGTGACGGTTATGGTCATCTTGCCGCGGCGTTTGTCAGTGCGCAGATCCACTCGGCCGGAGATTTCGGCCATAGCCGCAGGCTCCTTGGGTTGGCGGGCCTCAAAAATTTCCGTCACGCGTGGCAAGCCGGCGGTGATGTCTTGGGTCCCGCCTACGTCGCGTGGCTGGTGGGCAAGCAGTCGCCCCGGTTTGACGGACTGGCCTTCGGACACCTCGAGCCTGGCCTTTGCCGGCAGATAGTGGAAGTCGAGGACATTGCCGCTCTTGTCCTCGATGACAATACGGGGATGCATCTCCCCCTTGTGCTCGATGACGACGTATCGTTTGGCCTTCTTGTCGGATTCGGCACGAACCGTTTCTCCCTCTTCGATGTCCTGGAATCTCACGGTGCCGGCTGCCTCGGCGAGAATCGGCATCCGGTGGGGATCCCACCAGACCATGAGCTGGCCGGGCTTTACCTTCTCACCGTCCTTTACGGCCAGGTGTGACCCATACTGGACCTTGTACTTTTCCAGTTCCCGTCCCTTGGCATCCACGATCCAGATTTCGCCGTTGCGTTTGAGAGCAACCCAGCCAAGCTGGATAGGCCCGGTAGTTGCCATGCCCCTTCTGCGTCTCTTGGTCGGCCTGCCGGCAAGCTCATCTCCCGCCTTGTCGGACAATGCCCTTTCCTTGACGGCGTTCAGATCGTGATATTTGATCAACCCGCCCACAGTGGCAACGGTTTCGGACTCGATCACTGCGCGGGTGGCAACCCCGCCGGTGTGGAACGTACGCATGGTCAGCTGCGTGCCCGGTTCGCCGATGGACTGGGCCGCGATGATACCCACCGCCATGCCTTCCTCAACCAAGTCCTGCGTGGACAGGTCCAAACCGTAGCACTTGGCACAGATTCCCAGAGAAGTCTCGCAGGTAAGCGGACTGCGAACGCGGATGCTCTCCATCCCGAGCTGCTCGATCTGAACGGCCATCTCTTCGGAAATCACCTGGTTCTCGCTGACGATCGCCTCGTCCGTGATCGGGTTGACGATGTTCTCCCTGGCTACCCGACCAACGATAACCTCGCGAAGCGGCACATCGACCTGCTCGCCCTTGTAGATGGCGCTCTTGGGGATACCTCTTCGAGTGCCGCAGTCAAAGGTGGTGACGACCACGTTCTGGGCCACGTCGGCCAGCTTGCGCGTGAGGTAACCGGAGTCGGCCGTCTTCAGGGCGGTGTCGGCCAGGCCCTTCCGCGCGCCGTGCGTCGAGCCGAAGTACTCCAGCACCGTCAGGCCTTCCCGGAAGTTGGCCTTGATTGGCGTCTCGATGATTTCCCCGGACGGTTTGGTCATCAGCCCGCGCATTCCAGCAAGCTGACGAATCTGGTCGATATTACCGCGGGCGTTGGAATGAAACATCAGCCAGATCGGGTTGAGGTAGTTGGGGTCGTAATCGCGACGGTCGTGCTCCAAGGCGTGCAGCAGGCTCTTGGTGACCTCCTCGCGCGCGTGAATCCATACGTCCACGACCTGGTTGTACTTCTCTCGCTCGGTGATGGCATCGGAGTGATAATCCTTTTCGATCAAGCCGACCTGCTTCTGAGCATCAGCCAGGATTTGTGCCTTTTCCTTGGGGATCGTCACGTCGGTGATAGCGAACGACAGGCCCGCCAGTGTCGAGTACTTGAAGCCCAACTCCTTCGTGTCGTCCAGCAGATCCAGCGTTGCCGCCCGCCCGACCGCCTGGAAACAATCGCTGATGACGCGGTTTGCGCCATTTTGCCCCAGCGCGTAGTTGTAGAAGCCCATGCCCTCCGGGAGGATGTCGTTGAATATGCACCGTCCGGCGCTGGTCAGCACGCGGCCGGTCTCGCTCTTGTAGGTCTTGTCTTCCTCGATGATTTGGCGGTCCTTGCCTATGCGGATAAGTATCTTGGCATGTATGCCGATCCGCCCAAGTTCATATGCGGTGATCGCCTCGTAAGGATTGGCGAAGACGGGATACTCGTTGCCGTCGGGATCCGGAACCTTCTTGACGGCCGGATTGATAAACTCCACGCCGTGCTCGGACGTCAGGTAGTACATTCCCAGCACGATATCCTGCATCGGCATTGTGTTGGGCGAGCCGTTTGCGGGCGAGAAGATATTGTTCGTCGAGAGCATCAGCACGTGGGCCTCGGCCTGTGCCTCCACGCTGAGCGGCAGGTGCACGGCCATCTGGTCGCCGTCGAAGTCGGCGTTGAAGCCCTTGCAGACCAGCGGGTGAATCTTGATTGCATTGCCCTCGACGAGCACCGGCTCGAACGCCTGGATGCCCATGCGGTGGAGCGTCGGGGCGCGGTTCAGCAGCACGGGATGCTGGTAGATAACCTCCTCCAGAATGTCCCAGATTTCCCTTTCACGCCGCTCCAGCATCCTCTTGGCGGACTTGATCGTATCGGCCAGGCCGCGATCCTTGAGCTTGCGGATGATGAACGGCTGATACAATTCCAATGCGATCTTCTTGGGCAGCCCGCACTGGTGAAGACGCAGCTCCGGGCCAATTACGATTACCGACCGCGCTGAGTAGTCCACACGCTTGCCCAACAGGTTCTCACGGAAACGTCCCTGCTTGCCCTTGATCATGTCTGTCAGGCTCTTGAGGGGACGATTGGCGGTGCCCTGCACAGGCCTGCGGCAGCGGCCGTTGTCGAACAATGCATCCACCGCCTGCTGGAGCATCCGCTTCTCGTTGCGGATGATGACCTCCGGGGCGTTGAGGTCCATGAGCTTCTTTAGTCGGTTGTTGCGGTTGATGATCCTTCGGTAGAGGTCGTTCAGATCGCTGGTGGCGAAGTTGCCGCTTTCGAGCAGCACAAGCGGGCGAAGGTCGGGCGGGATCACCGGGATCACTTCCATCACCACCCACTCCGGACGGTTCCCGGACGTACGGAGGCTTTCGACGAGCTTCAGGCGCTTGGTCAGGTCCTTGGTCTTCTGCTTGGAGGAGGTCTTCTGGAGATGATCGCGGATACCAGCAGCCTCCTCGCTCAGGTCGAGCTTTTCCAGCAGGGTCTTGACGGCGTCGGCGCCCATTTCGGCCTTAAAGTCGTCGCCGTACTCTTCGCAGGCGAGGCGATAGTCATCTTCGCTCATCACCTGCTTGTGCTTAAGCGGTGTCTGGCCCGGGTTCGTCACTACGTATTCCTGGAAGAGAATGATTTTTTCCAGGTCGGAGGTTTTCATGGCCAGCAGCGTTCCGAGCCGGCTGGGCAGAGCCTTGAAGTACCAGATGTGGACGATCGGGGCGGCCAGATTAATGTGCCCCATACGCTTTCGCCGCACTCGAGAGTGGGTGACTTTTACGCCGCAGCGGTCGCATATGATGCCTTTGTGCTTGGTGCCCTTGTACTTGCCGCAGGCGCATTCCCAGTCCCGCTCCGGGCCGAAAATACGCTCGCAGAACAGCCCGTCTCTTTCCGGGCGATACGTGCGATAGTTTATCGTCTCCGGCTTCTTCACCTCGCCGAACGACCAACTGCGGATGTCGTTTGGTGAAGCGAGGCGGATATGCACCGACCCATAGTCGTTGATACGATCGTAAACACTCTCTGCCATTTCTCGTTGCTCCCTGGCAACCCAACTCCGGCGATATTTCTTCGCGGCGGAGTCAACGAGTCAACCAGTTGACCAATCTAAATCAGTCTCTTTTTCTCAAGCTGTATGTTCAGGCCCAGGCCCCTCAGCTCGTTGCACAGCACATCGAAGCTTACCGGCGTGCCCGCTTCAAGCGTGTTGGTGCCCTTGACCATCGATTCGTATATCTTGGTCCTGCCTTCGACGTCGTCGCTCTTTACGGTCAGCAGCTCCTGGAGAGCATAGCTGGCGCCGTAGGCCTCCAGGCCCCAAACCTCCATCTCGCCAAACCGCTGCCCACCAGTCCGGGCCTTGCCGCCAAGCGGCTGCTGCGTGATCAGCGAATACGGGCCTGTCGCGCGGGCATGGATCTTCTCGTCCACCAAGTGGTGAAGCTTGTTCATGTAGATGTAACCCACGGTCACCTTCTGCTCCATCGCCTCGCCTGTCCGCCCGTCGTACAGCGTGATCTTGCCATCCTCCGGCATCTCCACCAGCAGCTCGCGCGTCTGGCCGGCCTGCTGCACGGCGTCGATGTTCTCCTTGCGCTCACGGGCAAACTCGTTGGCCTCTCGGATGGCTTCGAATATTTCATTCTCTTTGGCCCCGTCGAAGACGGGGGTGACGGCCTGGAAGCCGAGCACAGCCGCAGCCCATCCGAGGTGCGTTTCGAGGATCTGGCCCAGGTTCATCCTCCCGGGCACGCCCAGCGGGTTCAGCACGATGTCAACAGGCATACCGTCCTCGAGGAAGGGCATGTCCTCTTCAGGCAGGATGCGGGCGATCACGCCCTTGTTGCCGTGCCGACCGGCCATCTTGTCACCGACGCCCAGCTTGCGCTTTGTCGCCACCGTGACCTTAACCATCTCGAGCACGCCGCTGGGAAGCTCGTCCCCTCGCTTCATGTGTTCGAGCTTCCGCTGCATTTCGGTTTCGGTTTCCTGGATCAGCGGCCAGTACTTCTCATAGATGGCATGGGCCTGCTGCAGCACCGCCCGCTTGCTGGTTTTAATCCACCTGAGTTTGAAGCTTTCGATCTGTTCGAGGATGATGGTGGAGTCTCCGCTCTGCCCAACCTTCTGGCGGCTCGAAGGGTCGACCATCTCGGTTCCGGTAACCTGGTTGATTTCGGACGCCATCACTCGGAAGATGGCAACCTTCCGCTTGTTCATCGCATCGCGGTACTGCCTTATCTCACGACTGATCTCCTTCTTGCGCTCGTCACCGAGGTGCATGCGCCGGCTGAAGCGCTTGGTCTCGATCACCACGCCCTCCTCGCCGGCGGGCAGCTCCAGCGAATCGTTCTTCACGTCCTCTCCCGCCCGGCCGAATATCGCATGCAGCAGCTTTTCTTCCGGTGAGAGCTCGCTCTTGGACTTGGGCGCGACCTTGCCGACGAGGATGTCGCTTGGCCCGACCTGGGTGCCGATAGAGACGATCCCGCTGGCGTCGAGGTTGCGCAGCGCCCGTTCGGAGACATTGGGAATGTCCCGGGTGAACTCTTCACGCCCCAGCTTGGTCTCCCGGACCTCCACCTCGTAGGTCTCCAGGTGTATGGAGGTGAAAGCGTCTCTCTTGACGAGGCGCTCAGAGATAAGGATGGCATCCTCGAAGTTGTAGCCGTCGAAGGGCATGAAGGCGACCAGGACGTTTCGGCCCAGGGCCAGTTCGCCTTTGTAGCAGGCGGACCCGTCCGCGATGATCTGTCCCTTCCTTACTCTCTGGCCCTCACGGATGAGAGGTTTTTGGTTCAGACAGGCCCGCTCGTTGAGCTTGCCGAATTTCCGCAGCGCGTACTCATCGGTGTTATCGATGATGATTTTGAGTGCATCCGCATAGGTCACCAGGCCGTTCTTGTTGGCCTTGACGACCATGCCGGAGTTTTCGGCCACGGCCCGCTCCATGCCGGTTGCCACAATGGGCGGCTCGGTGCGCAGCAGCGGGACGGCCTGACGCTGCATATTCGAGCCCATCAGCGCCCTGTTGGCGTCATCGTGCTCGAGGAACGGGATGAGTGAGGCGGAGACGCCAACCGTCTGCTTTGGGGAGACGTCCACGTAATCGAGTTCCTCCCCGTCGACCTGGACTACCTCTCCCTTGGCCCGGGCCAGGATCTGCTGAGTCGGGACGCGGACCCGCTCGCCCCGAGAGTCCTCTTCCAGCGAGTCCGGTGGGCCAAGGACGGCCAACATCTCCTCGTCGGCCCTCAGGTCGACCACTTCGCCTGTGGCCCGACCGCGCATAACCTTGCGGTAAGGGGTCGTCAGGAAGCCGTACTGGTCTATTGCGGCGTAGATGCCCAGCGAACTGATAAGCCCAATGTTGTTGCCCTCGGGTGTCTCGATCGGACAGATTCGCCCGTAGTGCGAAATGTGTACGTCACGCACTTCGAAACCCGCACGTTTGCGGTTCAGCCCGCCCGGGCCCAGTGCCGACAGACGACGCTCGTGAGTCAATTGTGCCAGGGGGTTCTGTTGGTCCACCACTTGGCTCAACTCGCCCCGGCCGAAGAAGAACTCAATGCTCGACGAAACGCTCTTGGAGTTTATCAACTCCGAAATCTTCGTCATCTCCTGCGCATCTTTCAGGCTCATGCGCTCCTGCACGGTCCGCCGCAACTTCAGCAGTCCCTTGCGGATTTCATCGGAGGCCAGTTCGTCGATGGTGCGAAGCCGCCTGTTGCCGAGGTGGTCGATGTCGTCAACCGTGCCCTCGCCGCTGCGCAGCTTCAGCATGTACTTCAGCGTGTTCAGGAAGTCCTCGGGGCGAATGGTCATTGCCGACTCGGGAACGTCCTGGTTGAACTTGCGGTTTGCCCGGAACCGTCCGACCTTGCCAAGCCGGTAGCGGTTCTCGTCGTAGAACTTCTCGGCGAAGAGCGTCTTGGCCTTGTCGAGCTTGGGCGGGTTGCCCGGCCGCAGTCGCAGATAAAGCCGCAGCAGGGCCTCATCGTGGCTGCTGGCGGCGTCTTCAGCCAGCGTGTTCAGTATCAGCGGATCGGAGACCTTCTCGACCACCTCAAACCGGTCTTGCCTTGCGACCTGCGTCTGTTTCGGTATGGGCAACGTGCCCTTCCAAGCATCCTTGATGGCGCTTGGGTCCTCCTTCGGCATGTCCCGATTGAACCTCGGCAGCGCACAGCCGTCCGGATGGTGTTTTTTGTCGGGCAATTCCACCATCAGCCGATCTTCCACATATCCCAGGAGCAGTTCGACGTCATCCTTGGTGGTTTTCTTAGGGGTGAGGGCGTTGCGCATTGCGGGGGCACACTTGGCCAACTCGTCCTTGGTGAATTTGGCGCCCACAAAAACGCACTCCAGGTTGGCCTCCATCCAGTCTGTTATCGCTTTGGTCGCCTCGTTGTCCTTCTTGACCTCATTTTGGGTCCGCCTGTCGCCAGAAGGTGCTACCTCTTCTTGCCAGATCTGCCAGCACAAACTGCTTGTGACCACGTTGCCGCGCCAGTGGCGGTCCAAGCGGTCGCGAAGGTTCTTCGCTGCGGCACCCACATAGACTACCGGTTTCTTCGTCTCGCGCTTGTGCCGAAAAACGTAGATACCCGGCCTTTTTGGTGCTCCTACGCCCCCGGCCTTCCAGGTGGATCTTCCCACGGCTTTCTTTTTCGCATCGCCAAACACCCGTTGAAGAGCATTAGGGACAATTGGGATTGCGGCAGGCTTACCGCCACCGGTGAGAATCGTGGTCAGGGCTTCTCCGATCTGGCCTCCGGCGGGGACGACTTCCTCGCCGGTCTCGGTATCGACGAAGGCCTCCACCAGGTACATATGCGGGCGGAGCTTGTTGATCGGCAGGATCTTGGTCTCGTAAAACTCCCGGATAATTTCCGCGTCTGTCCCGTAGTGCTGGTCCATTGCCCTCAGGAACGTGGTGGCGGGTATCTTGCTCGACTGGTCTATCCGTATGGTCAACACGTCCTTCTTGGTGACCACCAGCTCAATCCAGCTTCCGCGTTCGGGGATGATTCTGGCCCCGTGCAGCGGACGGTCGGTTTCCTTAGTCTCGACGGTGAAGTCCACCCCCGGCGAACGGTGAAGCTGCGAGACGATAACGCGCTCGGCCCCGTTGATGATGAACTCCCCGCCGCCGATCATTATCGGGATCTCGCCGATGTAGATGCTCTCCTCGATGACCTCCTTGGAGTCCTTTCGGCTCAGTCGGCACCGGATGCGGAACGGCATGCCGTAGGTCAGCCGCAGGTCCCGGCATTCCTGAGGGGTGTACCTCGGCTTGCCCAGTTCGTAAAGGAGGTACTCCAGCTTGGCCTGCTCGTCGTAGCTTACGATCGGAAATATCTCCCGCAGCAGCGACTCCAGGCCCATCTTCTTTCGGGAATCAGGCTCCACGTTCTGCTGGAGGAAGCGGCGGTAGCTCCTGACCTGGATGTCATTCAGATTGGGAATCGGCGCCGAGTCCCCAACCTTCGAAAAGTTCCTGACTTTGTCATATGTCAGCATCTAGCAATCCTTTTGTCGTTAACTCGTCAGTTCCTATATCGCTCCAGGCCCTTAATTCCCGGCCGAAACCTCAGCCAACTGACGAGGCTACTTGATCTCCACGGCACCGCCGGCTTCTTCCAGCTGCTTCTTAGCCTCGTCGGCCTCTGCCTTGGCCACACCTTCTTTGACCGGCTTCGGTACGCCCTCGACGAGGTCCTTGGCCTCCTTGAGGCCGAGGCTCGTCATGGCCCTGACGGCCTTGATTACCTGGATCTTCTTGTCGCCGGAACCGGTCAGAATAACATCGAAGGACGTCTTCTCTTCCTCGTCGGCGCCTTCAGTCACGGCCGGGCCCGCCATCATCACAGCCCCACCGGCCGCCGGCTCGATGCCATGTTCCTCTTTCAGGTAGTCCGCAAGATCCACCGCCTGCTTCAGCGTCAGGCCGACAATCTTGTCACCCAGTTTCTTGATATCGGCCGAGATTTTCTTGGCTTCCTTTACGGGTTCCTTTGTTTCTTTCACTTCTTTCACTTCTTTCACTTCTTTCGCTTCTTCTGCCATTTCTGAAAACTCCCTATCTCTCGTGCCGGCCTGATAGGCGGGACCAACCGATCCCATTTAATCCCGGTTAATCGGGACCAATCCGCAGCCGGCTAACTGATTTCTATTTCTCTTTTTCCTCGGCGGAGGCCTGGCCCGTCTCCTTCGCGGGCGCCGCCGCCTCGGTGCTATCCTGCCCGTGATCCTGTGCCGGGGCCGCCTCCTTCGCAGGCACCGCCGCCTCGGTGCTATTCTGGCTGTCGTCCTGTGCCGGGGCCGCCTCCTTCGCAGGCGCCGCCGCCTCGGTGCTATCCTGGCCGTCATCCTGTGCCGGGGCCGCCTCCTTCGCGGCCGCCTCCTTCGCGGGCGCCGCCGCCTCGGTGCTATCCTGCCCGTGATCCTGTGCCGGGGCCGCCTCCTTCGCAGGCGCCGCCGCCTCGGCGCTATCCTGGCCGTCATCCTGTGGGGGGGCGTCGCCTTCTGCCTGGTCCTGGATGGTCTTGACCAGAGAGGCAACCTTGCGTCCGGGGCTAAGCAGGCATCCGGCCAGCAGAGCGCCGGGCCACATAGCGCAGCTCACCAGCTTCCCAATAGCCTCGTCATGAGTCGGGTACTGGCTGAGTTCCTTGATCCTGTCTGGACCAAAGGCGTCCCCTTCGAGGACGGCAGCCTTGACCGTCAGTTCCGGTATCTCCTTGCGGATATCAATCAGCTCACGGATGACTTCGATAACGCTGTCGCCGCCGGTGGCAATTGCACACGGGCCCTCCAGCAGCTGCACGGCTGCTTCCAGCCCGACGGTCTTGAAGGCCTGCTTTGCAAGGGCGTTCTTGACGACCATAACCTGCATACCCTTGGAAACCAGTCGCTTGCGAATCTGGCTGGTGTTCACCGCGTCAACACCGGTGAAGTCGACAACGGCCATCGACGTTATGCCGTCAAAACGTTTTGCCAGCTCCTTCTGAACAAGTTCTTTTACCGCTTTGCTCATGTCGTATCCGTAAGGTTTCTCAGGTCTCCAGTTGCACTGACGGGCTCATCGTCGTGGACAGGCATACCTTCTTGATATACGCGCCTTTGGTCGAGGTTGGCTTGGCCCGCTTGACGTGGGTCAGGAACGCCTCGATGTTCTCGGTGAGCTTGTCCGGCTCGAAACTCGCCTTGCCCATGGGCACGTGCAAGTTCCCACCTTCGTCGTTTCGATACTCGACTTTGCCGGCTGCGTATTCCTTGACCCCACCAACGATATCATCCACTACCGTTCCCGCCTTCGGTGACGGCATCTTGCCTTGCGGGCCGAGTACTCGGCCCAGGCGAGAGACGCTCTTCATCATTGCCTTGGTGCTCACGGCGACGTCGAAGTCCACCCAGCCGTCCTGGATTTTCTTTATGAGTTCGTCGCCTCCGGCCTCGATGGCTCCGGCAGCCTTGGCCTTTTCAACGTCTTCGCCCTCGCAGAAGGCAATCACCTTTTTCGTGACGCCTATGCCGTTCGGCAGGGATATCGACCCTCGCAGGGCCTGATCGGCCTGCTTGGCGTCAATACCAAGGTGCATGACCAGCTCGATGGTCGGGTCGAACTTGGTGGTCTGGAAGCTCTTGACGATCTTTACCGCTTCGTTCACCGGCAGCTTGCCTTCGGGTACCTTTTTCAGGTCCTGGCGATATCTCTTGCCTCGCGTCTGCGTCATGAAGCATTTCCTTGTCGCCCGAGGGCGCGCACTATTTCTCCACGGTAATTCCCATGCTGCGAGCGGTGCCCTCGATTATTCGACATGCCCCGTCAATGTCGTGGGCATTGAGGTCCGCCATTTTCTTTTCCGCAATCTGTCGAATCTGCTGGGACGTCACCGAGGCTACCTTTTCCTTGTTGGGCGTGGGCGAGCCTTTGACCACCTGCGCGCACTCCTTCAACAGCGCCGCCGCAGGCGGGCTCTTCGTTATGAAGCTGAATGTATTGTCGGCGTAGACACTGATCACCACCGGAATCGGGGTGCCGTTGTACTCCTTGGTCCGGTCGTTGAACTGCTGGACAAACTGCACGATATTCAGGTTGTGCTGGCCCAGGGCCGGACCTATCGGCGGCGCAGGAGTGGCCTGTCCGCCCGGCGCCTGAAGCTTGATCTTTGTTACAACTCGTTTGGCCATTGCTTAGTCCGCCCGTAAATCCTATCAGGCGCTCTCCACTTGCCAGTATTCCAGCTCGACCGGAGTAGGACGCCCGAATATCGTGACGATAACCCGGATCAGGCCCTTGTCGGCCAGGACCTCATCCACCGTGCCCTCGAAGTTCTCGAAGGCCCCTTCCTTGACCTTGACCAGATCGCCCGACGCGAACTCAACCGAGATGGGCGCGCCTCCTTCCGCCTGGTCGACCTGCATGAGCATCTTGGCCACATCTTCACTCTTCATTGCCGTGGGCTTGCCGGTCTCGCCGATGAAGTCGCCGACGCCGGTCGTTTCCCTGATCAAAAACCATGCATCTTCGCCGATCCGCCCATCCTCATCGAGCTCCATCTCAATGAAGACGTAGCCGGGATACATCTTACGCGCAACGTACTTCTTATTACTGGAACGTCCCCGCGGGCTGGGGCGCCGCTCGGTCGGTACGAGAATCTGTCCGATACGGTCCTCAAGGCCCTCTATCTTGACCTTCCGCTCCAGCGCATCGCGGACCATCTCCTCCTTGTTGGACGCTACCCGCAACACGTACCACTGTTTGGCCATACCGCTGCTTACCTCCCCGGCACCTAGCTGGTGACCTTCATGATGCCGAGCCAGTCGAACAGAAAGATAAAGACCATATCCACTGTGAAGAGGATCGCCGCCATTATGAAAGCGGTAACGATGACCACTTTCGTCGAACCCACTATTTCCTTCTTGCTCGACCAGGAGACCTTCTTCATCTCGCCTTCCGTGGCGATCAGGAAGTCCGCCGACTTCTGGCGATTCACAATCCGAAACATCAACAGGCCCAACAGCGCTACCAGCACGGTGGGAATCCCGTATTGGAGATATATCTTCAGCGCCGGCAACGTGCCTTGGTCGCTCCCGTCGGACCGGTCCAGCCATATGGGAAGAAACTCGCCCAGATTGCTACTCAGCACGCGCGCACCCATGATACCCAAGGCCATCGCACTGACGAAGGTAACGATCCGGGTGTATTTTCCCTGGCCGCTCTTGTATATCTCGAACATAACCGCTTCGGTCCTAAGCCCTCAGGCGTACCGCAGTACCCGCCAAGCGTGGCGGGTAACAAGCTCAATAACTCCTGTGTGCACGGCAGCCCTCCCTTTCCGGGCACTCCTCTTCGGCCCCATCAACACGGCAGGGAGGACTTGAACCCCCAACCTGCGGTTTTGGAGACCGCTGCTCTGCCAATTGAGCTACTGCCGTATGCAGTCTATTCTCTCCAGGGTGCCAAACCAGCCGCAGGTGCCCGCTCCCGTATGGGGCTGATGGGGCAGCCGACACCATCTTATTCATCCCTTGCCTGACCGGCCGAAGCCGGCACTGGCCTATTTCCGTTTGAGCTTATGCTCAGTATGTTGCCGTGTTCTGGGGCAATACTTCTTCAACGTCAGCTTGGGCGCACCGCCGGCCACACGCACCTGCGTGCGGTAGTTCAGCGACTTGCAGTCGCTGCATTGCAACCACACATATTCTCTGGCCTTTGACTTGCCCATGGAGCATTACTCCAGGATCTTGGTAACAACGCCGGCGCCGACCGTCCGACCGCCTTCACGGATGGCGAACCTGAGCTGCCCTTCCATGGCGATCTTGGTGTTCAGCAGCTCCACCGCCATAGTCACGTTGTCGCCGGGCATGCACATTTCGGCCCCGCCAAGCAGCGAGATCGTTCCGGTTACGTCGGTCGTGCGGAAGTAGAACTGCGGACGATAGCCGGTGAAGAACGGGCTGTGACGCCCGCCTTCCTCTTTCGTCAGCACATATACCTCGCCCTCGAACTTTGCGTGCGGCGTGATGCTGCCCGGCTTGGCCAGCACCTGCCCGCGCTCCAGCTCGTCCTTCTCGATGCCTCGCAGGAGGCAACCCACGTTGTCGCCGGCTTGGCCTTCGTTCAGGGTCTTGTTGAACATTTCAACGCCCGTGACGGTGGTCTTGCGCGTCTCGCCCAGGCCGACGATCTCAATCTCGTCCCCAATATTGACCATGCCGCGCTCAATCCTGCCGGTGCCTACCGTGCCGCGTCCCTTGATGCTGAAGACGTCCTCGACCGGCATGAGGAAGTCCTTATCCACCTCACGCTCCGGTATGGGGATGTACTCGTCCAGTGCCTGGATCAGCTCCCTTATCGGCTTGGCGTCTTCGCCGTTGGGATCCGCGATGGCCTTGGTGGCCGATCCCTTGATCACCGGAACGTTGTCGCCGTCGAACTCGTACTTGGACAGCAGCTCGCGGACTTCCATCTCGACCAGCTCCAGAAGCTCCGGGTCATCCACCAGGTCCGCCTTGTTCAGGAAAACCACCAGGGCCGGCACGTTCACCTGCCTGGCCAGCAGGACGTGCTCCTTCGTCTGCGGCATCGGGCCGTCCGCCGCCGAGACCACCAGGATCGCACCGTCCATCTGGGCGGCGCCCGTGATCATGTTCTTGACGTAATCCGCGTGCCCCGGGCAGTCCACGTGGGCATAGTGTCGGTTGGCTGACTCATACTCGACGTGCGCAGTGGAGATGGTCAGAATTTTGGTCGGGTCACGGCGTCCGGCCTTCTCCGAGGCCTTGGCGATCTCGTCGTAGCTCTTGTACTTGGTGAGACCGTCGACCTCGAGGACCTTGGTCATTGCCGAAGTCAGAGTCGTCTTGCCGTGGTCAACGTGACCGATCGTACCTACGTTAACGTGAGGCTTGGTTCGTTCAAATACTTCCTTGGCCATCGCTAATGCTCCTCATGCCTGCTTGTTCTGTAAGTACCTAATTAGCAAGTTTCACAAAGCTTCCACACATCGGCGCGCAGGCCATCGCGCCTTGCCGTTGGGCTGACTGTCCATCCGCAGGTGCGGGGCGAACAGCCGGCCCGCAAGCTGCTGGTGGGGCTCGAACCCACGACCTCGTCCTTACCAAGGACGCGCTCTACCACTGAGCTACAGCAGCACAAGCAACGCTCCGCTAGCGCAGTGCCCCCCTGCTGGGCAGAGCGGCCCGGTCTGGATACACCTATACCATCTCTGCGGGGTAATTAGTCAAATATAGCTGGAAAAAATCTCCTGTCAAAGGGTTTTTTTGGCCCCCAACAAAGTTTTTTTTTCTCGCCGCAATTCCCCTCTCCCCACCCGGAACCGAAACCCGGCTCTTAGACGGCCCACTCACTCCACCGTCACGCTCTTTGCCAGGTTTCTCGGCTTGTCGATATTGCAGCCTCTGGCTACGGCCGCGTGGTAGGCGAGCAATTGCAACGGCACCACCGTCAGAAGCGGCTGGAGAGCTTCGGGGCAGTCCGGAACATAAATCACGTGGTCAGAGTACTTTCGGATCGTTTCATTGCCTTCTGTGGCCACCGATATGACACGCCCCTTTCGAGCGCGGACCTCTTCGATGTTGGAGAAGATCTTTTCATAGATGCCGCTGCGCGGGGCGATACAGACCACGGGCATCCCATCATTTATCAAGGCGATTGGCCCATGCTTCATCTCCGCCGCCGGCAGGCCCTCGGCGTGTATGTAGCTGATTTCCTTGAGCTTAAGTGCACCTTCAAGGGCGATCGGATACTGATAGCCCCTGCCCAGAAACAGCCAGTTTTCCCGTGTGGCGTACTCTGAGGCTATATCCTTTATATAAGCGGACTGTTCCAGCACGGCGGCGATCTTCCCGGGAAGCTCCGACAGGTCGGCGATGTACCGTTCGGCCGTAACCTGTGACATAAGCCTGCGCCTGCCCAGCATCACGGCCATCAATATCTCAACGGCAAGCTGGCAGGTGAAGGCCTTGGTGGAGGCAACGCCGATTTCCGGTCCGGCGTGGAGATAGACTCCGGCGTCGGTCTCGCGGGCGATAGTCGAGCCGACCACGTTTACGATGCCCAGTGCGGTGGCGCCTTTTTCCTTAGCCTCTCTCAGGGCGGCCAGCGTGTCTGCGGTTTCGCCGGACTGGCTGATGGCGATCAGCACCGTGCCCTCTTCGAGGATTGGGTTTCGGTATCGCAGCTCGCTGGCGTACTCGACCTCCGTCGGGATCCGCGCCAGGTCCTCAAAGAGATACTCCCCCACGAGGCCCGCATGCCAGGCCGTGCCGCATCCGGTGAAGATTACCTTTCGCGTCGTGGCCAGCTCTCGGGCGATGGCGGAAAGCCCTCCCAGCTTGATGCGCTTCTCGCGCAGGTCGAGCCTTCCGGTCAGCGACATGCGCACCGCGTCGGGCTGCTCGAATATCTCCTTGAGCATGAAGTGCTCGTATCCGCCTTTTTCGATCTGCTCAAGCGAGCCCTCAACCTGCTCGATCTCCTTGGTGACCGTCACGTTGTCCGTGGTCATCGTGTGGATGCCCTCACGCGAGATGACCGCTATCTCGCCGTCGTCCAGGTACATCACGTTCGCGGTGTGTTCCAGAATTGCCGCCGTGTCAGAGGCCACCACGTACTCATCCGTTCCCACCCCGATAATCAGCGGGCTGCCCCTCTTGGCCACCACGATCTTGTCCGGCTCATCCTTGCACATCACCGCCAGGCCGTACGTCCCAGTAACTTCCCGAAGCGCCGCCTGAACCGCCTTGGCCAGCGTCTCCGCGCCGTCCTTGTAGAACTCGCCCACCAGTTGAGCCAGCACCTCCGTGTCCGTATCGCTGACAAACACATGCCCCTTGTTCGTCAGGAACTGCTTCAGCGTAACGTAGTTCTCGATAATCCCGTTGTGCACCAGCGCGATCCGCCCGCTGTCGTCCGTGTGAGGGTGCGCGTTTACCTCGTTCGGCTCGCCATGAGTAGCCCAGCGCGTGTGCGCAATGCCGATTGTGCTGCCGGCGATGGACGGGTCGGCCTCGACTATCTGCTGCACGACCGAAACCCGGCCGGCACGCTTGTGTATCGTCAGCTTGCCGTCCTTGAAAACGCAAATACCGGCCGAATCGTACCCGCGATACTCCAGCCTCTTGAGCCCCTCGATGAGGATGCCGCAGACATCCTTACTGCCGATGTAACCCACGATCCCACACATGAACCTACTCCGCAGATGCAACCACGCCCAAACGACACACCACCGTATAGCCTCCAGGCGAGGATCACAACAACGATTTCATTGCTACGGAGGAGCGGTTCGGCGCGCGGGCGCCATGGCATGCATCATTTCAGCATGGTCAGGGGATTCTTGCGGTTCTTGACCGGCAGGGTCACCGGCCCGCCGGTCCGGTGCGACTCGAAGACGCCCACGATCATCTCCATGGCGGTGCGCGCCTCGTAGATGCTCGAGACGCACTTGCGTCCTGCCTCTACGGCGGCGATCAGATCTTTAGCGGCCAGCACGTTGCCGGCGTGGAGCCCGCCGTTTTTCAGCGGCTCGGGCTTTCCCGGCCCGGCGGAGCTGACCGGCGTCCATCTTCTTCCGGTCCGTCCCGGCGACCAGGAGGAGTCTTCCAGCAGGTGCACGGTCGGCAGGTACCCGGTGTCGTACAGTTCGATGATGCCCTTGGAGCCGTAAATGACCAGGCCGAACCGGGACGGGCGCCCGCCCGCGCCGCGGACCGAGTCGAAGTGGCCCGCCGCCCCGCCCTCGAGGCCGTACACCGCGTGCACCTCGTCGCCGGCCAGTGGGCCTATCCCCTCGTTGCCCGGCCGGACGTCCTTTTTCGCGATCGCCCGCCCGTCCTGGCGAACCGTGGCAAAGCACCACAGCGGCTGTCCGCCGAGCACGTTCATCATGTTCAGCACGTGCGTGCCCAGCACCCACAGGTCCTCGCCGCCGCCGCGGCGGTCCTCCTTGCCGCGCGCGCGGAACTCGACCACTCGCCCGATCCGCCCATCCTTGATCAGCTTCTGGATGACCGCCAGCTTCGGGCTGTATCGCGTCTGGTGGGCCACAGCCGCGACCACCTTGTTCTTTTCGCAGGCGGCGATCATCTCGTCGGCCTCGGCCAGCGTGCGGGCCAGCGGCTTCTCGATATAAATGCCCTTCACGCCGCGCTCGGCTGCGGCCACGACCATGTCGCGATGCTGGTCGGGCCAGCGCGGGCAAACAGACACCAGGTCGCACTTGGCCTCGTCGAGCATCTTGCGGTAGTCGCTGTAGCCTTTGGGGGCCTTGACGCGTTTGACGGTCTGGGCGAGGCCCCTTTCGTCGGCATCGGCGACGGCGACGATTTGCGTGTTGGGCAGGTCGAGCCAGACGCGGTCCAGCCCGTGGCCGTAGTTGCCGCGACCGGTATGGCCGATCACGCCCACGCGGTACTTGGCCGGGGAGTCCTTTGCGGCGCGGGTGAGCTGCGCGGCTGTGCCCGTCATCGCCAGTGCGGCCGCACCGGCCAGCAGATCACGCCGGCCGAAAGCACCGTCACAATTGCGGTTCTCAGTCATCGGCTCATCTCCTGCTGACTTCTCGACCGCGGCATCCGCGGCGGGGTCGGTCCGTCGCCCTACAGTGTCCATCCCTTGCGGTACGGGGTGCGAACGTACTTGTTCGCTTGCGGCAGGTTGGTGACTTTCAGGTTTGCGGCGTCCCATTCGATTCTGGCGTCCACGCGCTTGGCGATGTTGCCGAGCGTGCAGATCTCCGTAAGGGGCCCGGAGAAGCTGAAGTCCGCCCCGGCAGGCTTGCCGCTCTTGCACGCCCGAATCCAGTCCTGCTCGTGGCCGCCCTTGACCCTCGGCAGCGTCTTTGCAGGCCGCTTGTAATCCTTCATCCTGCTCTCGGGGATCAGCCGCGCCCCGCCCCCGTACGTGCCGCACATCAGCTTGCCCTTCGTGCCCTTGAAGACCACGCCGCCTTCCCGATCTCCCATGATGCGCCCATCCTCAAGCTCCTTCGGCCGCGGCGGCCGCAGGCCCTCGTACCACGTTAACTTCACCGGCGGCAACTTCCCTCGGGCCGGGAACTCGTAGGTCACGATCGCTGACAGCGGGTGCGTATCGGGATTCAGGCCCGTGGAGGTGGCCTCGATGCTCGTCGGGGCCGTCAGCTTCAGCGCCCAGAAGACCGGGTCCAGCGTGTGGGCCCCGCGGTCTCCCATCATGCCGTTGCCGAAGTCCCACCAGGCCCGCCAGACCGCCGGATGATAAGCGGGATGGTACGGCCTCATGGGCGCCGGGCCGATCCACAGGTCCCAGGCCAGCGAGTCCGGCAGAGTGGGGGTATCCTTCGGCCGGCGGGCCCACCTGGTGCTCCAGCCCGCGTGGCCCCACGGGTAGTACGACAGGCTGCACCAGGCGTCGACCTCGCGGATTTCGCCGATGGCCCCGTCCCAGATCCACTCGCAGATCAGGCGGGCGCCCTCTCCCGAGTGGCCCTGAATGCCCATCTGCGAGATGATCTTGGCTTCCTTTGCGGCCTTGGCCAGCATGCGCGCCTCATAGACGTCGTGCGTCAGCGGCTTCTGCGTGTAGACGTGCTTTCCGGCCTGGATCGCGGCCATTGTGATGACCGCGTGCGTGTGGTCGGGCGTGGCGATGACCACCGCGTCGATGTCCTTCTGCTTCTCGAGCATCTTGCGGTAGTCTGTGTACACCTTGGCCTTTGGGTACCTCTTGAACGTCTTGGCTGCGTACCTGTGGTCCACGTCGCAGAAGGCGACGATATTCTCTCGCGAGCAGTTCCTGATATTCCCGCCGCCCATGCCGCCGACGCCGATGCCGGCAATATTGAGCTTGTCGCTGGGCGCCTTACCGGCCGGCGCGCCCAAAATGCCCGAGGGAATAATGGTAAACGCCGCCACTGCGCCGCCCGCCCCCGCGGCGCCCTTCAGGAACTCTCGCCGATTTGCTGTCTTCATGATGCCTACCTTTCCAGTGTGTTATCTGTTACTTGTCAATCCCGGTTCTTCCGGCCTTCGGCCAGGGCCGCGGCGGCCAGGGCACGCGCTTGAGCTTGCCGCGCGTCTCCGGGTACGGCAGAACGTTAGTCTTCTCGGCCCAGCGCCGCCACTTCTTCTTGAGACGTTCGGCGATGGCCGGTTGCTCTTTGCTCAGGTCCTCCGATTCGCTGCGGTCCTTGGCGAGGTTATAGAGTTCCCACGCCTTCTCGTCGCGGTCGTCGGCCGTGACGAGTTTCCAGTTGCCTTCGCGGATGGCGGCGTGGGTCTCGTGCTGCCAGCACAGCGTGCGGGGTGCGGCCTTGATATCCGCGGCAGAGACGATGTACGGGAGCATACTGACGCCCTGGGCGGGCGTTATCTTTCGGCCCTTGTAGGTTTGCGGGTATTTCGCGCCGGCGACGTGACAGAGCGTTGGCATGACGTCGAGGAGGTGGAACATCTGGTCGCCGAAGATTCGCCCGGGGTCGGCGATGCCGGCCGGCCAGTGCGCGATGAACGGAGTGGCGATCCCGCCCTCGTGGACGAATATCTTGTATTTCCGCAGCGGAGTGTTCGAGTAGCTCGCCCAGCACTGCCCCTGCGAGATGCTCCACCCGCTTTTCTTGCGCCATTGTTTGTAGTTGGAGCTGGTGTACTTCTTCCAGTTCATCCCGAAATGCCCGAGCTCGCCCGAGCAGCCGTTGTCGGAGAAGAACAGGATCAGCGTGTTGTCGAGGATTCCGCGTTTGGCCAGGTGCTTCACAATCCGCCCGATGTTCTGATCGAGCCGGTCGATCTGCGCCGCGTACATGGCCCGGCGGAAGTCCAGCTCCTGCTTGTCCTTCTTGCTGAGCGAATCCCATTTGGGGAGATAATCGCTCTCGGCGGTCACGTTGTGGTTGAATCCGGGCTTCTTCTTGTTGACGAACCCCCTGACGCGGGGCAGCTTCTGCGTCCGTGGGACGATGCCCATCTTCTTCATCCGCTCGAGCTTCTCCTCGCGGAGCTTGTCCCAGCCGGCCATGTATTTTCCGCGGTATTTCTCGATCAGGTCGTCCGGCGCTTCCAATGGAAAATGCGGCACGTTGTAGCACACGTGGAGCAGGAACGGCCTGGTCTTGTCCTTCTGTGCCTGGTCGATGTAGTCCAGCGCCGTGTCGGTGAAGAAATCCGTGGTGTAGAATTCCTTGTCGCGATTGTACGGATTGACCGGATTCTCACCGGCCGGTATCAGCAGCTTCTTGTCGCGATAGATGTCGCAGGCCCTGAGCACCTTCCAGTAGCTGTCGATATGCGGGTAGATGCCCGTGAACCGGTCGAAGCCCCTGACCTCCGGGCGGGAGTGCGGTTCGTGCCCGGCGTGCCACTTCCCCACGAGCATCGTCTGATAGCCGGCGGACCGCAGGACCTCGCCGAACGTGACGCACTTGTCGTTCAGGTTGCCCCTGTATCCCTTGCCGTAGTCCCTGTAGACCATCATGCCGATGCCGGCCTGGTGCGGGTACAGCCCGGTGAGCAGGCTCGCCCTGGCCGGGCAGCACCGCGAGGTGTTGTAGAACTGCGAGAAGCGCACGCCGCCCTTGGCCAGCTTGTCCAGGTTCGGAGTGTCGATCTCGCCACCGAAACAACCAATGTCCGAGTAGCCCATGTCATCGACAAACAGGATGAGGATGTTTGGTCGCATTCGTTTCGCCGGCTTGTCCGCCGCCTTGCAGAGCAGCGTGGGCCCCGCCAAGGCGCCAGCCACACCCAGACCTGCAGCCTTCAGGAAATCGCGTTTCGTATAGCTCTTCATTCTTCCTTCCCCGTGGAGCTTAGCTCATCGCGCCAGAGGTATCCACACCTCCATCAGCGAGAGGCCCCGATTCGCCCACGCGTAGTAGGGAATCAGCGTGATCTCGACGCTGCCGCCGGCCGGGCGCTTCAGCGCCCGCGGCCTGAACGGCCGGTACAGCACGTCGCCCCAATCGGCGGGCGTCTTTGGCGCCGGCGATCCGGCTGCATCTTTGACGAACCGGTCGCGCCCCTTGAAGGTCAGGGCTCGGCCTTTGAGGACGGTGACGCCGCCGAGGAAATCCTTGCGGAACTGGGGCGTCAACTTGATGCCGGGCGACAGGAAAACGCCCTCGCGCCAGATCTTCTCGCCGCCTTCCTGTTTCGGCAATTCCAGGCAATAGACAACCGGGCCCCGCATCGCAGCGACGTAGTTTCGCAGGGACTTCACCTTCGGATTCGCTTCCATGAGCCGCACGGGCATCGGCAGGTCCAGCTCGATTGCGTCGCCGGCGGCCCACTTGCGGCGGATCGTCGCGTAGCTGGCGGGCTTGGCCGCGCCCGCCAGTGCCCGGCCGTTCACCTTCACGCTTGCGCCCTCGGCCCAGCCGGGAATGCGCAAGCGAATCGTTAAAGCCTCGCCGCCGGCCTTGTTCACGGTGAGCTTGATTCTGCCTTCCCACGGGTAGTTCGTCTCCTGGGTTACCTCGATGGGTGAACCGTCGGTGAGTGTCGTGGCCAACTTGCTGCCGCCGTAGAGATGCACCCACAGCCCATCGTCGGATGTGCTGTACATCCAGTTGTGCAGTCTGGCGGTGGTGCGGGCCACACTGGGCGGACAGCAATAACAATTGAGGGTCCGCCAACGCAGCCCGGTGTGATGTCCCTTTCCCACGGTACCTTTCCAAGTCAGGGGGTTGCAGTAGAACCAGTTCCGGCCTTTGAGGTCCACCGCAGCGTTCAGGCAGTTGTAGGCGACCAGTTCCATCATATCCGCGTATTTCACGTCTCCGCTCAACAAGAGCATTCGCCAGTTGAACATACCGTTGCCGATATTGGCGCACGTTTCGTTGTAGAGGTTGGGCTGAGCGTAATCACGCCCGAAAGCTTCATGGACAGGATCGCCCCGCTTCGTTTTCCCACCTCCCATGACGACGGAACCGGTGATATCCATCTTCCTGAGAGTTACGCTTTCCCAGATGCGCTCAAGCGCAGCATAGATTTCTCTGTCGCCGGTTTCAGCATAAAGATCCGCAGCTCCGCAGTAGAGGTACATACCACAGACAGCATGTCCGACCGCTTCGCTTTCCTTCCTTAGAGGCACCCGGTCCTGGGTCTGGTCAGTGCCGCCGTTCCTGTGATGCCCCCCGGGTTTGGTTCCACGATTGTTGATCATGATTTCCGCCACTTCCAGGTAATGGCGGTTGCCGGTGGTCCTGTACATCTCGACCAGGCCCATGTATACGGAAGGGTTCCAGGGAAAGTGCACCAGCCGTGGCGGATTGGGCTTGAATTCACGGTAAAGGTAGTCGGCCGTCTTCTTTGCGACCGTCAGGAAGTTCTTCTTGCCGGTGGCCCGGTGGTGGATACATGCAGCGGTGAGCAGGTGTCCCATATTGTAAAGTTGGTGGTGATACGGCATTTGCAGCCGCTTGCTCTTGTCGTGTCCAATATTGGTGGAGATGTAACCGTCCGCGTCCTGGGCCTTGGCGATAATGGCGATCCACTTGTCCATCAGGTCGGCCAGCTTGGCGTCCTTTCTGACAGCGTAGATGCAGGCCATGGCTTCGATCCACTTGTAGCAGTCGCCGTCAGCCCAGTCGACTCCGCCCGGATTCTTATCCTGCAGGCCGGCCATGAACTTGATCCGGTTCAACTGTGCGGAACACTTTGGATCGAGCAAAGTGCTGTGCAGTGTCGGCAGCATGGATTTGTGGCAGAGATCGAAGCGGTCGGCCCAGAAGCCCGTGGTCCATTTCACGGCGTCCATGGGCACGCTGCGGAGTTTGACGTGCGGGCTTGCGGAAGTATCGACAGCGCCCCGCTCGGCCGCCGGCGCCCGGCCCCCAAGCGCCATGATCGCGAAAATCGCAAGAACGTACCGCATCCTCTCCTCTCTTATGTTGTGCTGCGCGGTGAGTCTCATCCGCCCGCTGCAAATATCAGCTTTTCACCCGGGCGCGTGTCCAGCGTAACGATGCCGCGCTTGTCGGCCTTGAGCACTTGGCCCTTGCCGCCGCCGCGCCGGACGGTGATTTTGGGCCAGGGGCTTAGCAGTCGCAGCTTGCCGCCCACGGTCGAGGTCACTTTCACGCGTGGGATCTTTCCGTCAGCCTGCTCGGCCGAGACGAGAAAGCCGCCCTGGGCGCGGAGGTTCTCGAATCGTGCGGGTTTGTCCTTCGGCCAGGCGGGGAAGACGCGGATGATGTCGCCGACGCTCTGGAGCAGCAGCTCGCTGACGGCCATCGTGGCGGCGAACTGTTCGGTGTAATGACCGAAGTTGTTGAACCCGGCGCCGAGGCGGTTCAGCGTGATCGTCTTGTTGGGTCGCAGGCGGGCCTTTATCTCCGCGCGGAGCCAGTCGGCCGTGCCCGGCATGCTGAGCCGCGCCCGGGCGACGCCGAGGATGACCATCGAGTTGTTGCCGTTCCACCTCAGCTTCTGGATGGTTCGGGCGAACAGTTTCTTTTCGGCAGCGGGGGAGAACCACGTGACGACGTCTGCGGGGAAGACGGGCACTGCCGGCACGGCGATGTTGTAGGTAATGGGCGGCGCGCCCTGCACGTCCACGACGATCGGGTCGGGGCCCTTCGTGGTCGGGTAGTCCGGCAGGCTGGCAAGGGCCTTCTTCCATCTGGCGACCAGCTTTTCATCGCACCCCAGCGTGGTAGCGCCCTCGATGGCCGCCTGGAAAATGTAGCGGAACATGGCGATGTCGAACGTGCCGTTGTAGTTGCGGGCGAAATTCTTCGTCCAGCCCCAGTGCTCGGGCGAGACGCTCGGGCCCAGCACGACCTTGGGGGATTTGTCGCGCTTGCACGTGTCCACGAAGTCCGCCTGGAAGACGGCCACGTCGCGGACCACGGGGTAGACCACTTTTTCCAGAAGGCTGCGGTTCGGTGCGTATTTGTAGTGCCACCACAGCGGCTGGGCCGTGAAGCCGTTGACCCCGAGAGTGAACCCCCAGACGTGATGGATGTACTGCCGCCGGGTGGGCCCCTTGCATTTGGCGGGGTCGGGGGGCTCGTAGGCGAACAGGACATGGGGGTAGTAGGCCCCGCCGCAATCGAAGACCTTTCCGGCCAGCCACCGGGCGCGGGGCAGGTACTCGCGGACCAGGCGATCGTACGGCTCGGCCAGGTCGGCGTGGTTGGTCACGTAGGCCGTCCAGAAGGTCTGCTGGATGTTGTAGTTCGTGTGGTAATCGCCGTGCCAGGCAGGCTTGTCGTGAGTGAGGCCGGCGAACAGGCCGGGAGAGACGGCCCCGGGCTTGCTGACGCAGCGAAGGAAGTACAGGTTGCGATACCAGGTGTCGCGGAGCAGGCCTTCGCCCAGGTCCACACCGCTGGCGGACCAGAAGCGCTTCCACTGGGCCTCGTGAGACTCGATGGTGCGGTCGGCGTCGGCCTTCAGCGTTTTGCGGGCCAGTGCCAACGCGGCCGAGAGCGGATCCTTGGCCTCTCGGCTGGTGACGATCGCCACGGCCTTGCGTTTGTCTTCGCCGGCGAGGGCAACGGCAAAGCTCATGCCCGGCCAATCCCCGTCACCGGGGATCTCCTGTGTCAACCAGCGCACGCCGTCCCGTCGGCCGGTTGAGAATTCCGGTAGGTCGGCGGACTTCACGCCTTCGAGCGTCACGTCGTCGGTGGTGTGGATGAGGAAGGCGTTGCTACCGGCCAGCGCGCGGACCTGCACCTTGGGCGGGCCGTGCTTCGTGCCGTGCACTTCGGCGACGGCGCGGCGGATGTCCAGTCTGGCCCGGCACGTCGCAGGAGGCGTGACCGTCAGGTCGACGGCTAGCTTGCCCTTCGGCCCCTCGAACGTGACCTCGGCAAAACGGTTTTCCGCCCGCTTGCCGTCAGTGGTCCATGTATAAAGTATGAGGCTGCCGATCTTGTTCCCGGCGGGCAGGTCAAAAGTGCGCTCCTCGGCGGTGGTCGGCGTCGCGATCCACTTGCTGCCAAAGATGGGTTTGTTGCCGGGGCCCATGACGTCGATGAAGAACTTGGCGTTGGGCGTGCCGGAGATCTTCACGCGAAGCGTCGGGTACTGGTCCGTGGTCAGGGTCAGCGGCGAAAGGCGGTATCCGTTTGACGCCTCGGCCTTGCCTTCAATGCTCATGACGGTGACCCCGCCGCGCCGCTCAAAGGCGTTGCGGCTTCCTTGTCGGCGGATGCACCGCCACACCCCCTTGGCCGAGCCCGCGCCGATCCGCACCACGCCGCAGACGCGCGGGCAGGGGTACGGGTGCGCGTGGTAGCTGTCCGGCCCCCGCCACTTCGAACCCTCGGGCAGGATCCACGCCCTCCCGCCGCCGGCGATCTTGCCGGAGGCCGTCATCTCCTTGATCCGCTTCATTGTCGGCAGGGGCGGATCGAGCTTCGAGTCCAGGCGGGCGTCCCACACGTCGTTCTTCGTCAGCCGCAGGATGATCGCGCCACCGTCGCTGTGCAGCAGGGCGTTGACGTCACCGTTGCCGATGATCAGCCCGTGCTCAAGGATGCTGTCCAACCGGTCCACGGAGATCGCCGCCGCGTCCAGGGCTTTGGGGAAAGGGATTACGACTTCCGCCGGCAAGGCGGTTGCGCAGGTCACCACCAGCAGGCCGGCGAAAAAGGCGGTTGCTGCTTTCATGTGTGATCTTCCTTCCGTGAGCGCCGGCGGACGGTCAGGGCAGGGCCAGCTTCAGCTTAGCCGGCGCGGGCAGGGGTTTGCCCGCCTGGAGGGCTTTTCGTGCATCGGCCAGGCGGCCCGCCAGGTCGTCGAACCGCTTCACGGCCGCCTTGTAGCGCCGCATGGTCCAGTCCAGAGCGTACGGCTTGCTTTCGGCCAGCCAGAGCCGGCTGAACTCCTTGCCGAGGGCCTCGTGGGCGTCGCGGTTCTTGTGGACCAGCGCTTCGGCCTTTGCAACCAGGGCCGCTGCCTTCTTCCGATCGTCCTGGGTCTTGGACGCTTCGGTGTACAAGCGGGCGACCTCCAGGCCGTCCAGCATTCGCCGGCCGATCAGCTCCATCCGCCGGGCGCCGCAGAGAAAGTAATCCAACAGCTCGGCGTTGACGGTGGCCTGCTTCTTGCAGGCTTCGAGGTGCTCGATGGCGGGTGTGACGACCGCCAGCAGGGCCTCGGCTTGGGCCTTGGCGGCGCTGCCGCTTGCGCGTGGGGTAAAGTCGTCCTTCCAGAATCGCCTGTTGTTCATGCCCTGCATACCGGGCAGCCGATGCGTTTTCGCCAGGAGCTCGATGGCCTTCCCGAAGTGGTCTCCCGGCTCGCCGAAGAGCACCGCGCCGACGCGCCGGTTGAAGTCGTTGGCGGTGGTGGTCGAGGCGTTCCACGCGCACTCGGCGCCCCAGGCATAGCCGTGCCACTTCGGTGCGTTGAGGGCCTCGCCGTCGTCCTCCCATGCGGTGTTGAGCATGCCGATAGCGCCGTGCTTGACGCCATCGCGCACGAAGTTGTGGATGTTGGTGGTGGCCACGCCGAAGTCCGGCAGGATGCGGCTCCAGTTGCTCACGCCGGGGCAGACGAAGAACTCATAGCCGCTTTTGGCGAACGGGATGATTTGATTCTCGAAGCTCGCCCGCGGTGCATAGCCCCACGTCAGCATGATCGTGTCCTTGGGGATGTCCTTCAGATCCTTGGGGTGCTTCAGGATGATGTCGCCCCACATCATCATCCGCTTGTTGTACTTGGTCTTGAGCAGGTCGTGGACGCGGCGGATGTGCTGCACGTAGACCCCGCCGACGCCGATCTTCTTTGCCAGTTCCTTCGACGGCCCCTTGCCCAGGCCGTGCGTCTCGTCGCAGCAGACGTTGAAGAACTCAAACGGCAGCAGCGGGCAGACCTCGCTGTACAGGTCGTCCAGCAGCTTGTAGCTGTCTTCGGTCACGGGGCTGAGAATGTTGCCGGTCTCACGGAGTTTGGCGTACTGCTTGTGTTTCAGGATGTCCTCGAAGTGGCCGAACGACTGCTGATTGCCCAGGATGTCCGTGTGGAGCCCCTTGGCATATTTGACGATGGCCTTCAGGGACTCCGGCGTGAGCGAGCCGTCCTTCGGGCCGATCGCGGGGTGCTTCTTCCACGCGTACTGGTACTCCATGTAGTACGTGAACAGGTTCATCTTGAGCTCGGCGCCGATGGCGACCTGGAGCTTCAGCGTCTTGAGGCGCGAGCTTGGCCCGCGCGTCATGTCGTCCTGGAAGCATCGCCAGCGAAGTGACGGCCAGTCGCGGATGGTCATGCAGGGCAGGGCCTTGTCACGGCGATTGGCCCGGATCAGTTGGACCAGCGTCTGGGCGCCGTAGAACAGCCCCGCGCCGCCCGGTGCGCCGCAGACAACCTCGCCGGGCGCGATCGTCAGATGATAGTCTTCCTGCGTGGCCCCTTTGCGGAAAGAGAGCTTCGGCGGCGAGCCGGCCTTTGCCGACAGGCGCAGGTAGTGCGACTTGGTTTCGATCGCCCGGACCTGGGGCGCCTTGAAGCCGGCGCGGGTCAGCTCCTCGCCGATCGCCCGCGCGAGCACATCGCTCCCAGACGCGGGGACTTCCAGAACCAGCTTGCCGCCAAGCGCGAACGTGCCCTTGTCCAGCTGGATCTGCTTCGGCATCGGGACCAGGCGAAGCGCGCCCGCCTGGTCGGCTGAGGCCGGGCTGGGCAGATCCGCGGCCAGCATCAGCGCGAGGACCCCGCAAAGCCGCCAGGCGACACTGGGCGTTTTTCTGTCTTCGAAGTAGTTGTGCATGTCTTGTCCTTGTCGTTTCTCATCTTCTTCCCGGCGATGAGCTTCCCCTCAGCGGGCTTGGCCACGTTCTTCGTGGCCCCAATGGCCGACTTCACGCCGCCTTTGGGCACGGGCACCTTGGCCGTCCACAGGATGGCGTTGAGGATCATCTTCCGCAGATCGTCGTTCTGCCAGTTCTTGTGGAAGTGCCCGCCGGTGTAGGCGAACCCCCGCCCGCCGTCGGCACGCTTCACCGCCCAGGCGATCACCTGCTTCTCGGGCTTGTTAACCGGCAGCATGGTCGTCAGGATCGGCACCAGGCGCCCCCCAGGGACGTCCCCAGCGGGACGCTTGTCATCCTTGCGGAAACGCAGGCGGATGTAGAACTCGTTTGGAACCGTGAACGCCTTCCAGCCGCGGCTGACTTCGTGGTCCGGCGAAGCCGGTGTGGCGGCCGGCGGGTTCTTCGTCGTCACCCGGTGCGTCGAGTATTTCTTCTGGTAGTCGTAGTACCCGCCGATCCATTCGAGCAGCTCCCGCGAGCCGCGGTCGTTGGGCATGTAGAGCGTGTAGTGCATGCAGACCAGCCCCACGCCCTTTTTCATGAGCTTGCCCAGGTGCTCCAGACGCTTATCCTTCAACAGCGGGTGCTTGCCCTTGTTGGAGCCGGTGCTGTGCACCACGATGACGGCCGCGTCGTCGAGCGTGCTCGCATCCTTCGGCCAGCCGTTCAGGTGAATCTCCGTCCGAATGCCCTTGACGTTGGCGGCTGTGTCCAGGCAGGCCTTGAGCAACTGCAGGTCCTTGGCGTATTCGTGCGTGCCCTTGCCGTGCCCGTCCGGCGCTCCGGCGAGGAAAACGATCTTCGGCGGCGTCTTTGCTTCCGCCGCCGCGAACGCCGACGCAGCCGAGGCCAACACCATCGCAACCAACACGATAACTATGCGGTAGGGGCGTAACCGGGTCATGATCTGTCTCCTTGTTCGGTACTTTGCATATGACCGTCCAGCTTCGACGGTCGTGGGCTGTCCGCTGCCAAGTTTACCCGGACTCGGCGCTGCTGCAAGGGTGGACTTCAATCCGGCCCCTGCCGCGCATCTCAGGAGCCGGCGTCTTTCAGCTCGAGGACGGCTACGTCTTCAGCTTCCAGCGCGATGTGGGCCTTGCCGCCGGTGAACTTGACATCGCCGCCGCGGACGAGCTCGCGCGCGGTCTTTGCCTTCAGGCCGGCCAGTGTGATCGTCGCGGTGCGGCGAGTGGCCGAGTCGTTGAAGACGGTCAGGTGCTTCCCGCCGAAGCGTTCGACGTAAATTCTCGGATCGCTGGATCGCGCCAGCGTCACCGGTTGCCAGCCGGCCTCGGCGACAAGCTTGCACAGCGGCACGTACTTCTTGAAAAGCGGCCGGTCGCGGTCGTACAGCTTCGGGCGGCTGAAGTACTGTCCCTGCGAGGCGTTGTGGCTGAAGAAGCCGGGGAACATGCCGTAGGCGAGGCATCGCTTCATGTACTTCTCGACCAGCGCGTGGCTGAACTGCTCGAAGGGGGTGTTCATCAGGAAGCAGAAGGGCTTGGGCCCGCAGACCGCGCGGCGGAAGAGCAGTTCCTCATCGCTCATGGGGCGCCATTTGCCGGCGGGGTTCCAGTTCGTCTCCATGCCCATTACGTCCAGCCAGGGCGCCAGCCAGCACAGGCGGTTGGGAGCACCGTTGGCCATCATCAGGCCGCCGACGTTGCGCACGTCCTTTTCCAGGGCGCGGACGTACTCATAGGCGATCAGGCCCCGGAAGACGGCTGGCTTCTTCGTGTCGCGGTCGAACGTCAGCGGCGTGGTCATGGCGGCGAAATGGTCGCGGCGGAAGTTCAGCTCCGCCGTGACGTAGCCCTCGGACGAGTCGACGTACTCGCCGTCGAGCTTTGCCTTGCGCAACCGGCCGTAGAGCTTCTCGCGTATCTCGCGGCTCCACTTGTTCTTGAAGTCGGTGACCTTGCCCGGTACGCCGGGGGCGGAGTTTATGCTCCAGACGGCCCCGTTGCACCAGGGCGTGTCGAGCAGGCGGCACGGGAAGCGGCCGTCCTCGTCGTGAATGCCGCTGGCGAGCAGGGCTTGGGCGCGTTTGTCGCCCTTGGCCGCCATGGCTTTGGCGTGGGCGAGGGCGGCGTCGTAGGTTCGCGGGATATCCTTGGCCATGCGCATCCACCAGGTCATCGGCTCGGTGTAGCGGAAGGTCAGGATGTCATGCCCGTCGTCCCAGGCCGTCTCGTTCGTGCCTTCCTTGAACCGAAAGCCGAAGTCCTGCCAGCCGCGCACCTGGCTGATCTTCGCAAAGGGCATCCAGAGGCCCTGCTTGGGGGTGCGACAGCGGAAGTGATCGGGCCAGACGCGGTACAGCCTGGCCAGCGCCCCGCGAAAGCCCCACGTCGCGTCGAACGGAAAGTGGCAGAACCCTACCCTGGCCGAGGGCTTTTCCTTTGTCAGGGCCAGGTCGAAGGCGATGAACAGCTCTCCCGCGGCTGCGTTGTAGCCTGCGCGATAGACGGCCGGCTTGCCCATGTCCAGTGCGATCGCCCGGCCTTCGTTGCCGCGAGCAACGGCGGCCAGCGGATAGCGCGACATCCGCCCCATACCCGCGCGGGTCCCCGACGCAGTCGTGTACTCCCTTTGGGCGGCGACGGCTTGCGAGCGCCTGGGGTCCGCCAGCCACACCAGGTCCTTGGCCGGAACCGCCACGCTGTAGATGAGCGTGACCGCGCGGTCCTTGCCCGTGGTGTCGGTCAGGCGAACGGAGTAGCAGGCTGCGCCGATGCGCCGCGCGCGGTCGACCTTAAGCGTCAGCCCGAGCGCCTTGTTGTCGGCAAAGGCCACGAAGTCCGAGCCGGCCGCGACGTCCCGGACCTTGAAGCCGGAGTGGCCGGGGCGAACAATCTCAACCGGAACGCCGTCGAACAGGGCGGCGCCCTTCGGCGGGCGCAGCTCGTACAGGCGGGGGTCGCGGAAATACGCCTTGCCCGAATGACCCCGCAGCAGCATGTGGAAGCTGACCCGTCGCACGGGCTTGGCGGGCATGACGACGACGCGGACCTTCTGCCAGTCGTGCGTGCCGGTCTTGAAGGGGCTGATCTGGCCCCACAGCGGCGTCCCGTCGGTGTAGAGCAGGTCGAGGTACAGCGAGTAGTTGGAGTCTCGCGTGCCGCCGACGTTGGCCGCCCGCGACCAGGCCGTCGCGACGATGGGGCGCGGGACGTCCTGGTTGAGCTGCACGGTCTGGGTGACGCCGCGGCGGACCTTTGCGTCCGCACCGTTGTCGCAGACGAACAGCTTGCCCTCGCGGGCAAAACCTTTCTGGTGGGGATACCAGGCGTCGTCGGCCAGCAGGTTGGGGGCGCTGTCGGCGGCGTGCAGCACCTTCGCGAGGACAACCTTGTCAGCCTCCGCTCGAACGACCCCAGCCGGCCAGCACGCTGCGACGAGCATCCAGGCGATTGCGGCGGCTCGCGTCGACATGGGATGGGCCTTCCCCACAATCAAGTTCCTTTCCCGTCCCGCCGCGGTGGCGCGGGCGACAGGCCGGAAGCTACTTCCCGCCGAGACAAATCACCTTACCGTCGGAGGTGGCCAGATACAGCCGTCCGCCGGCGGCGGCCATGCCGTCGAAGACAGGCATCTCGCTCAGTTTGTATTCGGACAGCTTCTTGCCGTCAGCCGCCGAGACAATGCGCAAGTAGATGCCCTTTTCTCCCTTGAAGGCCGCAAGGGCTTCAGGCTCATTGGAATAGCTCAGTATTTTGGGATTCTTCTTGCCCAGATCGACGGGTCCGGCAACGGCCAGCCGGTCTCCTGCAAGAACCATCGCCCGAACGGTCAGCGATTTCGTGTCCTGCCAGATAACCTTGCCCTTCGGCGGTGTCGGTGTCCTTCTGGGTTTGCGGCGTTTCTTGCCGGGCTCCGGCTTGGGCTGCGGCTTGGGTTGCGGTGCGGGGGGGGCTTTGCGACTCATGCTGAACAGATGATAGGCGTCGGCCTTATGGCCGGTCGCCGCGCCGGCGACGGTCCGGCGGCCATAGCCGTACACTTTGCTCTTGTTGAAACTGAGTATGCGGCCGGTGGGATAGGCGTTGGCCGTTCTCGCCCAACCACCCCAGCCGGCGCCTTTGACCGTCGTGCCGACGACCCAGTACGAACGGACAAACCAATCCTCGCCGAGCAGTCCGGTCATGGCAAACAGGTGCGGTTTGGTCGGCGGGGTCCTCTTGGCGTACTTGTCGAAACTGAAATGCCTCAGGAAGACCGAATCTCCATCGCCGGAGAGGATGTCGGAGGTAGTCCCCTCCATGTCGAACCCACTTTCCTTAACGAGCTGTTTGCCCGTATCGGGGTTCAGGTGGTAGATCATCGTCTTGGACAGCTCTTGTCCGGTGATCGGATCGATGCGGTACAACACGATCCCGCCATCCATATATGTAGACCGGCCGGCCGTCACGTAGAGCGTGTCGTTCTGGACCAGGACCGCGCCGTGGACGGGCCAGGCCGATTCGAGCTGCCCGTACACGCCGACCAGTCTTTCCTTGGGGGCGGCGCGGAACCGCCAGACCAGGGCGCCGTCGGCGGCGCCGAGGCAGTATACCCATCCGTCGGCGGACCCGAAGAGGACCTTCCCCCTGTACACCGTCGGAGAGCTGTCTACGCGACCGCCGGCGGTATAGCGCCAGATCTCCTTGCCGTCGGCGACAGCCAGGGCGTGGACGGTGTGGGTGTCGACCGAGGCCACGAACACCTTTCCGCCCGCGATCACCGGCTGGGTCAGCTTTCCGCCGACTGTCACGGACCACTGTTCCTTCACGGCGTCGGGGATGCCATAGCCAGCTGCCCCGCTGCGGGCCGCATCGTGGCGGTACATGGGCCAGTCGCCGGCCTTGGCGGCATAGGCCTTGACGGCCTTGCCGTAGGCCGGCCCCTTTTCGAGGACGGGCTTGGCGGGGAAAGGCATGTGCCCGCTTTTGTCCCTCTGCGGCGCGGCCGCGAAGAAACCGGGGGCTTTCACCTTGACGAAACAGGCGCAGGCGTCGGGCGGGGCATAGAGCAGCCCGTTAGCCGGCATGATCCCGTACTGGCATGTCCCGCGGATCCAACTGTTGTTGCTCAGCCATCCCTTTTTCAGGCTGAGCACCTCGATGCCGCTCTTGCCGGTAAAGATGAATCGCTCGGATGCCTTGTTCCGATAACAGCGATGATGCGCCATGCCGACGCGGGGGGCCTTTGTATTGATCTGCCCCTTGGGCGTGCCGGTCTTGAGGTCATAACCCTTGAAGCCGGTTCCGACCCATACAACGCCGTCAATGACGAAGATGTCCACCGGTGAGTTGTAGCCCTCGGAGCAGGGGGCCGACCAAAGCTCCTTGCCGCTGCCGGCGGAGTAGGCCCGCAGCGTAGACTTTCCCTTGCGCGAAAAGCCGCCCTCGTTCCACCCGTTGACGCCCCATTCGACGCTCCCGCTGGAGAGCCTGTTCTGTTCGGTCTTCCCGGGGTTAGTGTCGGCGCAGAGGACTACGTCTTCGGTGGCCACCACCGTCGGCGACGAGAAGCCCATGCGCTTCCGCGGGGTCTTTCGCGGGGTTTTCCAGATCTTCATGCCCGACTTGGCGTTGAGGCAGACCATACCGAACGAACTCTGGTAGTACACCCGCTGTCCCTTCACCGCCAGTGTGAGCGGCAGGATGTATTCATTCCTGGCCGAAGCCGTCTTCCACAACCGCTTTCCGGAGTCGGCATTGATCGCGGTGATATACCTGAAGCTGGTCGGTTTGGGCTCGCCGCGCTCGTGCAGCCCGCCGCCGCGGCGGTTAATTTCGGAGGTCCCCACGACCAGGTACAGCACGCCATCGTCCACGAGGATCTCTTCCGTCCGTTCGGTTCCCTTGTATTCGCGCAGGGTCTTGCCCGTCGCTCCGTCCAGTTCGAACACCCCAGAGGTGAACCCCGGCGTCACGTATACCTTCTGGCCGACCGCGACCAGCCGGCGGGGCAGGTGCACCGGGCCCGAGCGGAAGTGACGCAGGTGATCGTTCCACAGCCGGATGCCCTTCTTCCAGAGGAGCGTGCCGTTGAAGGCATCGCGGGCTACCAGCTTCCAGTCGCTCATGTACCGGATCGAGGCCAGCGGCGCCTCGTCGACGATGTAATAGATACGCCCACCTGCGGTCACGGCCGCACTCATGCTGGCCAGCTCTTCGTGGCTCCTGCCCCACCTGGGTTCGGAAACCCACTGTATCGACCGCGGGATGTTCACTCTGCTGTCCATGGCGACGGCGTTGTTGTCCGCCCCGTGCAGGTAGTGCGTCCAGTCGTCGATGTCCGAAGGCCATGGCTTGACGATCTTCTTCCCGTCGATGAACGCTACGCCGCCGGGGACCAGCACGCGCATGATCTCGGCTTTGGCCACCTTTCCGCCGCCCGAGTCTATCAGCAGGTTGATCAGGTCGTTTGTGTAGGGCAGGTGGCTGCCGTCGTACTTGCAGACCGAGACCTTGCCGTACAGCCCCAAGGCCTGGATGTTCTTTTGCGCTTCCCGCACCTTCGCGTCGTCGGTATCCAGGCCGTGGACCAGATACTTCTGGTCAAGCAGCAGCTTCGCGGTTTCCTTGCCGTCGCCGCAGCCGAGATGGACCACGATTCCTCCCTTGATCCCGGAAGATTTCGCGAGTTCGCTCGGGTTTGCAGCCACTGCGGCCGAAGCCAGAGTAATCAGCACCAGGCAGATTATCTGTTTTTTCATGATGTCCTCATTCCATTCTATACTGCTCGTATGGACTCTTGCCCGCGGGGGCGCGGACTATAGCCCGTCAAGTTTACCCGGATTTGGCGGCCTCGCAACTACTTAGCGAGTTTCACGGCGGTTGACTTGACCGGCAGGGCCGGGAACGGACCGGGCAGCGGGGGGCCGGGCGGCCGCACCTTGCCGAAGAAGTCGTGAGTTACGCCTTTAACGGGGCTGCATTTCGGGCGGGCGCCCGTCACGTGCCAGGTTAGCGTCAGCGCCTTGCGGTCAAAGTCGGCAACGACGCCGTCAGTGAGATTGTTAGCCAAGTCTCGCTGCTTGTCCTTCGTCCGGATGGCTTCCTTGTTGGCGACCAGGACGTTGTTGACGACCGTGTGGTCGCCGCCGACGATCGGCTCACCGCTTACCCTGCGGTTCGTGATCTTCCCGCGCAGGAACACCGCCGGGCCCGTGCTGCGGCCGATGAGGTTATGGCAGATGATCTGCCCGCGGCAGTCGTGCTCGTAGATGCCTGCGCCCCGCGTGTCCCACACGAAGTTGTGGTCGATCATGTTCGGCCGCAGCGACGCCTCGATGAATATGCCGCCGTTGACGGTGCGCGAGCCCACCACAACGTTCTGCGAGCATCGCGAGTTGACGTTGGCGAAGTCCATCCAGATTCCCGGGCCGTGGTGGGTGTCGAGGATGCGGTTGCGGCGAATCAGGGTGTTGACGTTGCCGTGGGTCTTGATGCCGCCGGTTTCCCAGTAACGCTCAACGGGATAGAAGGCGTTGCCGACCAGCAGGTTGTCCTCAATGAGGTTGTCGCGGCTGGCCATGCCCTGGATGCCGCAGACGCCGCAGTCGGTGATCGTATTCTGGCGGACGATGTGCCAACCGGGCTTGACCTTCGGCTGGGGCAGGCCCCAATACTGCGTGCCTATATCGATGCCCACGCCGTTGACCTGGCGGACGGTGTTATCCTCGATGAGCCAGTGATGCCCCCGCCACGTGGAGAGCGCCCCGTACTGCGGCATGGGAAAACCGTTGCCGGAATGCTCGATGATGAAACCTTTCACGTGGATGTACCCGAGGCCGATCTTCTCGGGCGCAAAAATGCACCGCTGGGTCGTGATCTCCATGGTCTGCTTGTTCGGGTTCTTGCCGCCGAACGGGTTGATGTGAAGCATCCGGCCTTTTGGCGACACCCAATAGGTGCCCGGCTTCCCGGCGAGCGCTTCGATCGTGTAGACCTGTTGCAGCCGCCGGTCATCCTGAAACACCAGCCCTCGCGGCAGCGTGTAGGGCTTCTTGCCGCGAAGGCCCCGCGCCCACGACATGCCGTCGAACTGTTTGTCCGTGACGTTCGGGATCGTAAAGGGGTTGTAATTGTTAAAGTACTTGGCGGCGAGCGGCACCTTCCAGAGGCCCTTTGCCCCGGCGGATGCCTCCCACTTGTCCTTGACGATCCGCGAGCCCCTGATCACGACCTTCGCGCCCGGCGCGGCCTGGTAGCTGATCATCTTCGCCGGGGATGTGCCCCCGCGCTTGGGCCGCACCCACTCGCGATAGACGCCGGCTGCAACGATTGCGCGCTCGCCCGGCTGCAAAATCCCAGCGGCGCGGTTGATTGTCCTGAAGGGCCGGGCTTTCGTGCCGGGATTGTCGTCTGAGGCTGCGGCGGCAGAACCGTCAACGTAGTAGGTCTTGGAGAACTTGAGGCTCGGCTGCCAGGTCTTGAACTCCCGGCCGTTCGGCAGGAGGACAGGTGGATCGAGGCTCTTGAGGTCGGGCCCGGCCATGGTCGGCCCCTCCGCAAGTATGATTGCATTTGCGGCGACGAGGACGGCGGCTGCAATAGCTGTTCGTGCGAGTGTTCTCATGGTGGTTGTCTCCAAAAAAGGTTCCTGGAACCTTTTTGGCGTTCAGGGCAGGCGCAGGTCGTCGAGGGCCAGTTCGATCTCCTTATCCTGCCTGTCCCGGTCCCAGCCGAGGGCGTCTCCGGCGATCTCGGCCAGCTCCGAGAGGACCGGCTTGTGGGCCTTTCCCAGCAGCGCGATGGTGCTGCGGCGACAGACGATATCCGTGAGGTGCTCGACGTACTCATCGGTGGCGATGCGCGCGATCTCACCGGCGGTATAATCCGGCAGCGACGTCAGCGGGCGTTCATCCTTGGCGCCGGCGCTCGTCGCATACGACTCCGCGGACGTACCGTAGCGCTCCAGCAGGGCAGAGATCCGCGCCTCGTCGAGGCCGGATGCTTTGGCCACGCGCGCGATCCAGGCGGCTTTGGCCGCGGCGGATTTCGGAAAGTCCTTCCCGCCGCCTATTGCCATCTGTTCGGTCGAGCACCGCCTGGCGGCTCCGAGCCGCCCGAGGATCCGATCGGCCACCTGCTCGGCAAAGGCCCGGAACGTTGTCCACTTCCCGCCCACCAGGCAGTACATGGGAAACGGGCGCTGGGAATCCGCCTCCACAACGTGCAGGCTGTGGCCGCGGCTGACGGTGGCCAGGACCTCTCCCTCACTTGCCGGCAGCGGCCGCACGCCGCAGAACGCGAACACGACGTTGCTTCGTGATAACTCCACATCCGGGAAGACCGCCCGCAGGGCCGTCAGCATGTAGTCTATCTCGTTGGCGTCGCAGCGGGCCTCGTCCGGGTCGTCGATGCGGAGATCCGTCGAGCCCATGATAACCTTGTCCATAAACGGAAAGACGATGCATACGCGCCCGTCGGCGTACTGGTAGTAAACCATCCTGCCGTCCAGCGCTTCGTGCAGGGCCGGACAGTCGACCACCAGGTGCGAGCCCTTCGTCCCGCCCATGTAGTGGGTCTGGCAGCCCAACGTCTCGTTGGTGATGTCCACCCACGCGCCGGTCGCATTGACAACGACCTGCGGGCGGACGGCCACCGACCGGCCGGTCAGCTCATCGCCCAGGACGACCGCGCCGCCCTCGACGCCCTGCGGGCGCACGTAGTTGAGGGCGCGGCAGTTGGGGTTGGCGGTGCGGGCATCCTGGATCATCTCGATGCAGAGCCGTTCGGCCTGTGCGATCCAGGCGTCCCAGTAGGTGGCGGTGCCGACGATATCGCTCCTCAGGCCGGGCATGGTGCGGAGGGATTCAGCCTTGGACGTGAAGTAATGCTTCGGCGTTCTGCGGTCCTTGCGCGTGATAAAGTCGTAGAACCACAGTCCGAACTTGACCGGCACGAGGCCGCGCTGCCCCGACCTGACGCCAAAGCCCAGGAAGATGAGCATTGATCGCAGCAGCCCACCGAGGCGGGAGGGCAGCGGAATGGTGGTTTTCAGCGGCATGACGCAGTGGGGGGCGTTTTCGAGCAGGCGGTTGCGTTCGAGCAGCGACTCGCGGACCAGTTTGAACTGGCGGTTTTCCAGGTAGCGAAGGCCTCCGTGGATCATCCGCGACGTTTTCGAGCTTGCGCCGGCGACGAAGTCCGACTTGTCCACCAGGAGGCAATCCACGCCCTGCAGTGCCAGCTCGCGAAACAAACCGACACCGTTGACGCCCCCGCCCAGAATCAGAACCGGGACCTCCGCGCTGCGGCCGATCTGCTCAAACGTCTCTTCTCGCTGGCTCATGGGCCCAATGGAACCCCACGGAAGCATGCCGCCACGCGCGGCAACGCCGCCCCTATGTAATCCTCCACAGGCGGCCTGTCAACGGGTTGGTGGGACGGTCTTTGGTGCGCCGCGCCCGCCGATCGATATTTTCCACCTTCTCGCGCACTGGTGCGATAGAATCTTCGCGACCGGCGCCTGCCTCAACGCTTGCCGGACGCAAGGAAGCAGCCCCATGCTTGTGACACTAAAGGAAGTGCTCGCGCCCGCCAGGGACCAGCGATACGCCGTGCCCGCCTTCGACTGTGTCGAGGATGTGATGCTGCGCGCTATCGTCGAAACCGCCGAGGACAACGGCGCCCCGGTCGTCTTGATGGCCCTCGAGGGCGCAGGCCTGCACGGCAACGGCTGGGTGTACTGGTCCGGACTGGCAAAGGTCGCGGCCGAACACCACAAGATCCCCGTCGTCCTACACCTCGATCACGCGACCAGCCTGGACGAGATCGCGGCAGCCGTCGATTGCGGCTTCTCATCGGTGATGATCGACGGATCTCGCCTTTCGTTCGACGAAAACGTTCGGCTGACGAAGGCGGCGGCGGATATCGCGCACCGGCGTGGCCTGAGCGTCGAAGGCGAGCTCGGCCACGTGGGCGGCGCGGACCTGCAGGAAACCCAACACGCCGAGAACATTCTGACCGAGCCGGACGAGGTGGCGCAGTTCGTGGAGCAGACGGGCGTGGACGCGTTGGCGGTATCGATCGGCACGGCCCACGGTGTCTACCGGGCCGAGCCGCACCTCAATATCGAGCGGCTCAAGGAGTTGCGTGCCGCCAGCCCCGTGCCGCTGGTGCTGCACGGTGGGTCGGGCACGCCCCCGGACCAGATCCGCCAGGCCGTCCGCAACGGGATCTGCAAGGTGAACCTCTTTGCCGACCAGCGGCGCGCTCTGGGGCGCGGCCTGAAACGGGCCGCCCAGCAGATACGGCGTGACGACCCGATGCCCGAAGATGTGTTCGGCCCGATCAAAGAGCAGCTCGTGGCGGTGATTGCGGAAAAGATCGAGCTGCTGTCCGCGGCCAATCGGGCCTGAGGGCCCGCAAACCCACGCGGGCGTTTGTTTGCAGAACCCCGGGCGGCCTTGCTATACTCGCAGGCCGCATTCGTGAAATCCCAGAGACGCTTGGACAGAGCGCTCGATTAATAGGAGCACCTAACATGAACGCTGTACTGATTGCACCTCGAAAATATGTGCAGGGAGTCGGAACCATGCGGGAAATCGGCAGCTATATCAAAGCCATCGGCGCCAAGCCCCTTGTCCTGTGGGATGATTGCGTGAAGGGGATCGTCGGCGAGACCGTGCTGGGAAGCCTCGCCGAAGCCGGCCTCGAAGTGATCGACGTGGCCTTTCAGGGCGACTCCACCAAGGGTGAGGCCGCCCGGGTCGCCGAGATCGCCAAGAAAGAAGGCGCGGATGTCGCCATCGGCATCGGCGGCGGAAAGACGCTCGACACGGCCAAGGCCGCCGCACACGAGGCCGACATCAAGATGGTCACCGTCCCCACCATCGCCTCCAACGACTCGCCCACCAGCTCCTATACCGTCTGGTACGATGAGGAAGGCAACTGCACGGGCTTCGAGAGCTGGGGACGCAACCCCGACCTGGTCCTGGTCGACACGGAGGTGATTGCCAACGGCCCGGTCGCGGCGTTCGTGGCTGGCATGGGCGATGCGCTGGGCACGTGGGTGGAGGCCGACGCCTGCGGGCAGTGCGGCGCGGGCAACCTGGCCGGCGGCGTCTCCACCGTGGCGGCCAGAACACTGGCGAAACTGGCCTACGAACTGCTCATGAAACACGGCGTGGCGGCAAAGCAGGCCGTCGAGAACAACACCGTCACCGACGACGTCGAGAAGATCGTCGAGGCAAACGTGCTGCTTTCGGGCTTGGGCTTTGAGTCCGGCGGGGTGGCCACCGCCCACATGATCGCAAACTGCCTGCCTTCATTCCCCGAATGCCACCACCTCATGCACGGCCACGAGGTAGGATTCGGCGTCATCAGCCAACTGTGCCTCGATCCGAACTTTGACGCCGACGAGCGAAATACCATCGTCGACTTCGAGATAGCCGTCGGCCTGCCGGTCACGTTCGCGGATCTCGGCCTACCTGAAGCGACCCGCGAGCAGCTCCAGTCGATCGCCGACACCTGCGCGGGTGAGGGGTCGCTGTGCGCGAATCACCCCTTCGAGGTGACGGCCGACAGCATCCTCGACGCCATGTTTGCGGCCGACGCCCTCGGCCGGGAGCGAAAGGAGTTGGCCTCGAAATAGCCACCGCCGGCCGTAGCAGAAAAGGCAAGGCCGCCGGATTGGTCGGCTCAGGGACAAAGCTCTCGCCCCCTTTGCCCTGGATACTGTCCGGCGCATGGGGATAAGCCGGCTTACAGAACGAGTTCCCGTCCATGGAGATATCCCATGACTGAGCAACCTGTCTCTTCGGGGGCCGAAAAGCCTTGGTGGCGAACGATAGGCCCGGCCCTTATCACGGCGTGCGTGGTGTTCGGTCCGGGCAGCCTGCTGATCAGTTCCAATATCGGCGCGAATTACGGCTACGAACTGCTGTGGGTTTTTGTCGTGACGGGTGTGCTGATGGGCACGTATCTGACCATGGCGGCGCGCATCGGTGTTGTCGGCGGGGCGACGCCATGTACACTGGTCGCCCGGCGCCTCGGACGGGTCTTTGCGGCGATAGTGGGCATCAATCTCTGCCTCGTTTGCACGACGTTCCAGTTTTCGAACAATCTGGCCGTCGTGGCCGGCGCCGGCGCACTTGCCCCGAAGATCAATCCCAACTGGATCCTGCTGGGGCTCAACGGGCTCATCATCGTTTTCCTGTTCGCTGCCAAGCGGATCTATCATGTGCTCGAGCGTGTCATGAAGGTCATGGTGGGCGTGATACTCCTTTGCTTCGTTCTCAACCTGGTTGTGGCCCGCCCCAGCTTGTCCGGCATA
>SDBT01000313.1_pt1 | contig 74467 bp, 73 predicted proteins | sample 2277101 | NCBI WGS metagenome assembly SDBT01 (sample SAMN10404973, study PRJNA504765) | marine sediment metagenome | isolation source: marine sediment core GS10_PC15, 103 cmbsf | place: Arctic Ocean: Southern Knipovich Ridge | collected 2010
ACCAAAGCAGGTGTTGTCAAATTCCAAGACAAATATGCTGATGAAGTTTTAGCATCTTGGGGATTAACCTCTGGAACTGGTTATGTTGGTTCAACAACCAGAACCAAATTAAATTCTCTTCTAGCCGCTGGTGAAGAAGAAGAAGAAGAAGAGGAAGAAGAAGAAGAAGAGGAAGAGGAAGAGGAAGAGGAAGAAGAGGAAGAGGGTGATTTGTCTGTAGCTTTAGCTACTGAGACTCCAGCCGCTGCCTCAGTTCCTGGTGACTCTGATGGTGTTTTATACACTGTCTTAAATCTTACAGCTGGTGATGGTGACGTTACTGTTACTGGAATGAAAGTTAAAAGAACCGGTCTAGGTGATAACTCTGATTTCAATAGAATTTATTTAGTTGTTGACGGTCAAAGAAGAGGTTCGATGAAGTCAATAAATAGTGCCGATGAAGCCTCTTTACTTTTCTCAACTACAGCCCATAAAGTAGTTATTCCGGCTGGAGAGACTGAGAAATTCTATATCTATGGACAAATGGCTGATGCCGGTCAGACTGGTTATGTCGATGCCTTAGGAGTAACTGTAGTTACTTCAGATGCAGCAGATACAACTGGTTTACCAGTATATGGTAATCCAATGACCATTGCTGCAATGGCTGCTCCTGATATTGCCTACGATGACAGAACAGTTGGTACTACTGTTGCTATTGGCGACAGTAATGCTGAAATTGCAAAGATTCGGATTGAAAATGATGAATCAAACGAAGAGGTTGAGGTTGTGGCAATAACCTTTAAGAGCGATCCTCCTACATCAGGAGCAACAAGAGTTGCCTCTGATGACATCGAAGATTGTGAATTATATGATTCAGATGACAATTTAGTTGCAGGACCTGCTCAAATAGATTCCGCAAATTACCTTAAGTTTGTTTTAGATACTCCTTTCGCTATTGCTAAGGGTGGTTCAAAGTTCGAAATCTTTACAGTAAAATGTGATATTATTTCAGGACCTGGCTATGCAGTTGAATTGGATATTGACCAACCTGCTGATTTAGAGATTTACGGTACTGTTAACAATTTCAGAACCGATAACACCTCAGCCACATGGGCAATCACAGAGGTTGGTATCGACGCTTCTGATTTATCAGTTGTTGTTAGTACCTCCAATCCATTGGCTAGAACCGCTATGAATGACACCACTGACATTGTTCTTTTAGAAGGAACAATAAAAGCAATCAGAGGAGCTATTACCATAGATGCGATAACAGTCACCTTAACTGGTAATGATATGGACTTTGGAGGCACTGATGAGTTTGAGAATGTGAAAGTTTACGTTGACGGTGTTTTGACCTCCGAAGCTACAGGAACTTCTATTTCCTCTAGCGATGGTGAAACATCTATTGCTGTTGCCTTTACTGACACCTTTGGAGTTGATGGAGAAATTCCTTTAAAGGTAACCATTGACTCAAAGACAGTTGATCCGAATGACTACATTTATGCTTCAGTTGCTGCTACTAACTTTACAGCTACTCGTGATATTGACAGTGTAACTGTTACTAATAAAACAGGAACAGCTACCGGTAATAGAGTTACATTTGCTGCTGCTACTGTAGACGTTACTGCTGCATCTTCTGTAGTAGACGTAACTAAAGTTGCAGGTTCAAATGCCACTTTTGTTGGTTTGAACGTTGCCGTAGGTGTTGCCAGCGATGTAGTTATTAAATCCATTAAATTAAGAGGACAAAAGAATCCATTAGGCAGTGATACTGCGTCTGGTCAAAGTGATATTACTCTTATTACTATCTACAAAGCAGATGGAACAACTGTTTTTGCTGACGCAAAAGGCTTAGATTCTTCAATAACAGTCAACTTCACTGGTTTAAATTACGATATGACAGCTGGAAGTGATATGCTTTTACTTGTTAAAGCTGATATTGATTCTGGAACCAGTGCTACAGCGTTAGCCTTAGAGGTTGTTGAGGTTACAGCTGATGATGCTAATGGTGAAGCAATTACAGTTGACGATGGTTCATCTCCAATAACTACAACTAACGAGGTTAATGATAATGGTGGAACATCAAAGATTACTGTTGTTGACAGAGGAATATTAGATGTTTCTCTTTCTAGTGGTACACCAGACACTCACCAGGTAATGGCTAACACTACCGGTGATGTCACCACTGAGATTAAGTTTGAGGCAGATTTTGAGGATGTAAAGATTACGAAATTAACCCTTACTTCAGCTACTGCTGCTGCAGATGATGTTCAGAGTGTAACCTTAAAATGTGCAGGAGACGAGATTGCTGTTAGTCAAGTTATTTCTTCTACTGGAGTAGTTACCTTTAATCTACCTGTAGCCAGTTATATAACTGTTCCTTCAGGTGATGACATAGTCTGTACCTTAGAGACTGCTTACACTTCTACTGTTAATAATGTAGCTGATCCAAAAGATGTTATTCGTTGGATAATCGCTGACTTCAGTACTGATATTGAAGCCACAGGTGCTACCAAAGATATTTACGCTTCAGTTAAGAGTACTACAGGCACTGGTGTGGCTGTAGGAACCGCAACTGCCGTAACTTCTGCTGGTGGAACTTTAAGCGATGGAGCGGATACAAGTCTTGCAGTAACTTCTGGTGGATCTAGTTTTACAGTAGGTAACATAGTTACAGTTCAGAGCGAGTACATGATAGTATTAGCGACCGCTGCCACTTCATTGACAGTACGTCGTGGTGCTGGTGGTACTAGTGCTGTTGCTCATACCAGTCAGACTGTTACTGAATACACTCAGACACTCTCTGGTAACTCAACAATTCTGTATTCCAACTTCCCAACCGTTTCTAAGCCAACTCAACCATCTGCTACCTTGTTAAAGGTTGGTACCTTTGAAGCCTTGAAGTTTACCGTTGGTGAACAATCAGGCGGAGAAGGAGATATCAATTTAAGCAAAGTGGTAATTAGAATAGATGGGGGCGGAATGACCGCTGTAGCTGGTGCAGGTTGGTATGTTACAGCTTACTCCTTGTACAAAGGCAGTAATACAGTTGACAGTGGTACTGCCAATGTAACATCAAGTGGTGATATAACCTTTGATGACGCATCTGGTAACTGGGCTCCAGCTTACGCTATTGTCAGTGGAGAAACCACTTATACTGTTAAGGTAACAGTTGCTCTTGGTACTGGTGGTAGTGCTGAGATTGCTTCAACCGATACAGCAGTGTTCTCGATTAATAGCTTTGGTTCAGCTGATGCCGCAGGTACTATTACTGCTGGTGACATTTGGTGGCAGGATGAGAAAGATACGACTAGCGCAGATCTTCAATGGGTAGAGACTGACTTGACTTCAATTGATGGTCCAACACTTACAGGAGTAAATTAATAGTTGCTAATTCGTTTGAATTTATTTTCTCGTTCTTTCCTTGTGGGGAAACAAAAAGGTCCTTCCTTTTGGGAGGGCTTTTTTGTTCCTGTGGAAAAAGATATTGTTCAAATTTTAATATCTGATATAATTTAAAATATGGAAAAGATAGTCAAAGTAAAATTCATTTTAACTGTATGTATTTTTTTGGTTATCCCCGTATTAGCTTCGGCAGATTATTTAAGCCAAGAAGTTAATTTTTTTATTGACTCAGGTTATGATTCAGAAGATCGGGCTCAAATTACCGCCACTTTACAGAAAATTAGCGACAAAATCTATTTTTACATCGATAATAATTGGTGGGATTCTTTTACAAAAGAAGAACAGAACGAAATAAGGTTTACATTGAATTCCTTAAACCAAGAATTTAATCAAAATATTTATCCTAAGATAACTTCTTTTTATGGAGAAGAATGGAATCCAGGAATCGATGAAGATTCTAAAATAACTATTTTAATTCATCCTATGATACAGGGAATCGGAGGTTACTTTAATTCAGGCGATGAATATCTTCAAATCCAGAATTCAACCTCTAATGAAAGGGAAATGGTTTATTTAAGTTCTAAGTATCTTGATACTGTTTATGAAAAAAGTCTTTTAAGTCATGAGTTTATGCATTTGGTTACTTTCAACAAAAAAGAAAAAGAACAGGGAGTAGAAGAAGAAATTTGGTTGAATGAAGCTAGATCAGAATATGCTTCAACCTTAATTGGTTATGACGATGAATATCATATGAGTAATCTTCAAAGACGAGTAAATAATTTTTTAGAAAGCCCGTCTGATTCCATAACTGAATGGCAAAGTAAAACCGCAGATTATGGAGCTTTAAATCTTTTTATTCAATATTTGGTTGACCATTACGGAAAAGAAATTTTAAGGGATTCTTTGAATTCAGACAAGGCTGGGATTCCTTCAATAAATTATGCCTTAGAAAAAAATGGTTTCAGTGAAGATTTTTCTCAAATTTTTACTGATTGGACTGTTGCCGTATTAGTTAATGATTGTAGTTTAGGTGAGAAATATTGTTATTTGAGTGAAAATTTGAAGAATTTAAAAATAGTTCCCCAGACTAATTTTTTACCTGCTCGTGGTAAAAGCACTTTAACAATGGTTAATGCAATTAAAAACTGGGCAGGTAATTGGCAAAAAGTTATTGGAGGAAAAGATATTTTAAAGCTTGAATTTATAGGAGATCCAGAAACGGAATTTAAAGTTCCTTATTTAATAGAAGACATTACGGGACATATTGAAATTAATTTTTTAGAGTTAGATGAAGAACAAAAAACAACCATCTATATCCCAGATTTTGCTACAAACAATGTTTCTTTAACTTTTATTCCTTCTATCCAAACTAAAATTTCAGGTTTTAACAGTAAAGAAGAAACTTCCTTTGCTTATTATTGGTCAGCTACAACCGTTGAAAGAATGCCAGAGGATGAAGAAAAATTGATTGAAGAACTTCAAGAAACAATTGAAATGTTACGGACAGAGATTGCTAGCATTCAGTCTGAAATCCAAGCGATTTTAGAGAGAACAAATAAGGTTTTCTGTCAGCAGTTTAACAACAATCTATATTTTGGTTTATTAAATAATAATGAAGTTTATTGCCTTCAGGAATTTTTAAAATCTCAAGGTTCAGAAATTTATCCTGAGGAATTAATAACAGGGAATTTTCTTGCCTTAACTCAGACTGCAGTAATTCGCTTTCAGGAAAAATATGCTGAAGATATCTTAACCCCCTTAGGTTTAGATGCTGGAACTGGTTTTGTGGGATCTGCAACAATAGCTAAAATAAATGAAATTTTAAGTAATGAATAGTATAGAACACCGTCTTAATTAATCAGCTAATTTAAAACTTGACAAAGATGTTAAAATCTGATACAATACGATTGTGAGTGTGAATTCTTTGAGTAATCAAAGAAATCCATTCTTCGTCGACAACAAACCTCTCTTAAGCGAGGTTTGTTGTTTTTTTATATCTTTGTTATATAATAAAACCTGGCCGAGAGGATAGCACTCACAAAAGACTTAGAATTGGAGTAACTCTCTCGGCCTTTTGGTTTTCGATAAAAATCTTGATTTTTGTTTTAAGAAAAGGGACAATTAAAATATATGGATATTAAAGAAAGATTACCTAAAATCCAAGAAAACATTTCTTTGGCCAAATATACTACTTTTAACATTGGGGGAGCTGCCCAATATTTTTTTATAGCCAAAAAGAAAGAAGATTTGATTACAGCTGTCAAAACAGCAAAAAAGTTTAAGTTGCCTTTTTTCATTTTGGGCAGTGGAAGTAATCTTTTAATAAACGATAAAGGTTTTAAGGGACTTATTATTAAAAACGAAGCACGTAATTTTGAAATTAAAAAAGAAATAATTATTTCAGAATCAGGAGTGATTTTAGATAAGATTATTAAAGACGTAGTTAAAGCCGGACTTTCAGGTCTAGAAAAAGGAAGCGGTATCCCTGGAACTTTGGGTGGTGCAATATATGGAAATGCCGGTTGGCCTAAAGGAGATTGGCAAATTGGAAGTTTTGTAAAAGAAGTAGAACTTTTAATGCCGGATGGGAAAATAAAGAGAGTGGGGAAAAAGTGGCTTTCTTTTGCATACAGAAACTCCCGACTTAAAAAGATGAAAAATAAAAAACCAATGATTTTGGAAGTGGTTTTAAAATTAAAGAAAGGAAGACTTAAAGATTTAGAAAAGAAGCGGCGGGAGATTTTAAAAATTAGAAGGAAGAAGGTTCCATCTGGTTTTTCTGCAGGTTCGATTTTTAAGAACCCTTCTAGGAAGCCAGCAGGCTTCTTAATTGAAAAGTGTAATTTGAAGGGTAAAAAAGTGGGTTCAGCTCGGATTTCTCAAAAACATGCAAATTTCATAGTAAATTCAGGTAGAGCTAAAGCAAAAGATGTTTCAAAATTAATAAACTTGGTTAAGAAAAAAGTAAAAAATGAATTTGGAATAAATTTAGAAGAAGAAATACAATATTTAGGATTTTAAAAACTTTTTGCTCTTGACAAACATTTTAAGGATGAGAAAATGAAAGTAGAAGTAGTTTAAGAATTTTTTACAAATAGAGGCCGACTATTTGTGTAAATAAAAATTAACCTGTAAAAATTATCTTTTTAAAAAGAATAATAAAGCAGGTGTTTAAAAAATAAAATGGCAAAGAAAAAGAAAAAAGTAGCAAAGAAAAAGAAAAAAGTAGTGAAGAAAAAGAAAAAAGTAGTGAAGAAGAAAATCACAAAGAAAAGAAAGAAAAAAAGGTAAATTTTCTTACCCCGTGAGATAAAACTTATCGAACTCGTTGTCTCGCGGGGTTGTTTTTTTCTAAAAAAATGGTATTTTGAAATTAAAAACATGCCTTTTTTTTATTTCTATGAAAATAACAATTAGAACTAAAAATCTAAAATTAAACCAAGAAGTTGAAGATTATATTAATGAAAAAATTAACAGTCTTGAGAAATTTTCAAAAGTCTTTAAGGAAGAATATTTTAATCACTTTTTTACTAAAGGGAAACCAAGAGTAGAAGCTTGGGTAGAGATTGAGAAGACAACCTTGCATCATAAAAAAGGACCATTTTTTAGAGCTGAGTGTCAACTGAGATTTCCAGGAAAAAGCATAAGAGCAGAAGCTATTTCTGAAGATTTAAGATTAGCAATAAATGAGATTAAAGATAAGCTTCAAAGAGAATTTAAAGAATACAAAGAAAAAAGAATAAAGGGTGCCTAATATCTAGTTATGTCAATTTTTTCTAAAATTTTTGGTGATCCCAATGAAAAATATCTAAAAAATCTTCAACCCTTAATTGAAAAGATAAATTCTTTTGAATCAGAATTCGAGAAACTTTCAGAGAAAGAATTAAAAGAAAAAACTGTTGAATTCAAAGCACGATTAGAACAAGAAAGAACTTTAGATGATTTATTACCGGAAGCTTTTGCTTTAATTAGAGAGGCAGCTAAAAGAACTCTAAGTCAAAGACATTTTGATGTTCAATTAATTGGAGGAATAGTATTACATCAAGGGAAAATTGCCGAAATGAAGACTGGGGAAGGAAAAACTTTAGCTGCCACCCTGCCAGTTTATTTAAACGCCCTAAAAGGAAAAGGAGTTCATATTGTTACCGTAAATGATTATTTGGCCAGACGGGATACTGTTTGGATGGGCCAGATTTACCATTTATTAGGATTATCAGTGGGTTGCTTAAATCATGAGCAGTCTTTTTTATATGATCCAAGTTATAAAACGCCTGACGAAGAAAAGGATAAAATGAGAGACGAATTAGGTTCTTTTAAAGTTGTTGAAGATTTTTTAAAACCTTGTACTAGAAAAGAAGCATATTTAGCGGATGTTACCTATGGTACTAATAATGAATTTGGTTTTGATTATTTAAGAAATAATATGGTTTATGATATGGCTGATATTTCTCAAAAAGAACATAATTTTGCCATTATTGATGAAGTTGATTCAATTTTAATTGATGAGGCCAGAACCCCTTTAATTATTTCTGCTCCTACTAATGACCCAACAGAAAAATATTATCATTTTGCCAAATTGGTAAATCGTTTGAAGGAAAACGAAGACTATAATATTGATGAAAAAATGAAAACCGCGACCTTTACCGAAACAGGACAAAATAATATTGTTGAAAAACTAGGTTTTGATCCTTGGGAAGAAAACGACATTACTACTACTCATCAGTTAGAAGCTGCCCTTAAAGCTAGAGCCTTGTTTCAGAAAGATAAAGATTATGTAGTTAAAGATAGAAAAGTTGTTATTGTTGATGAATTTACCGGAAGATTAATGCCAGGAAGACGTTGGTCAGGTGGTTTACATCAGGCAGTTGAAGCCAAAGAAAATGAGATTGGGGGTCATCCAGAAATAGAAGTAAGACAAGAATCGAGTACCTTGGCCACTATTACTTTTCAAAATTATTTCCGTCTTTATACAAAATTAGCTGGAATGACCGGAACAGCTGTTACCTCTGCCGAGGAATTGGATAAAGTTTATGGATTGGATGTAATTGTTGTTCCCACTAACAAACCACTGCAAAGATCGAATTTGAAAGATCGAATTTATAAAACTGAAAAAGGAAAATTTACAGATATAGTTAGAGAAATTAAAAAAATAAATCAAAAAAAACAGCCAGTTTTGGTGGGGACTAAGTCAGTGGGAAAAAATGAATATTTAGGAAAATTATTAGAAAGAGAAGGAATTACACATCAAATTTTAAATGCCAAAAATCATCAAAGAGAAGGAGAAATAATAGCTCAGGCAGGTCAGTTAGGAGCAGTAACAATAGCTACCAATATGGCAGGAAGAGGAGTAGATATAATTTTAGGAGGGAATCCCGTTAATTCTGAAGAGCAAAAAAAAGTCATTGAACTTGGCGGACTTCATGTTATCGGTACAGAAAGACATGATGCAAGAAGAATTGATAACCAACTTCGCGGAAGATCCGGAAGACAGGGTGATCCTGGTTCTTCTCAATTTTTTGTTTCCTTAGAAGATGAGTTAATGAGAGCGTTTGGCGGAGATAGAATAAAATCTTTAATGGGAATCCTAAAGATTCCCGAAGATGAACCCATTGAGGCTAATCTAGTTTCTGGAGCTATTGAATCTGCCCAGTCGAAAATCGAAGGTTTTAATTTCGATGTTAGAAAACATATTTTAGAATATGATGACGTAATGAATAAGCAAAGAAAGGTAATTTATAAAAAGAGAAGAGACATTCTTCAAGAGTCGAATCTAAAAGAAAGAATATTAAAAATAATTGAAGAAGAGATTAAGAAGATTGTTGATTTTCATTGTGGAGGAAATTATCCAAAAGAATGGGATATTGAGGAAGTGTTCGAAACAATTAAAACTATTTTTCCAGTAAAAGACGAAATTCATACCAAATTGATAGAGATTGTTTCAAATGAAGAGTTTCCAGTTCCTTCTAAAAAAGAAGAGATTGTAAATTATTTGATTGATTTAGGAAAAAAGGTTTATGGTATTAAGGAACAAGAAACAGGACAAGAACAAATGCGGAAGCTTGAGAAAATAGTCAGTCTGAGAACTTTAGATTTGCTTTGGGTAGATTATTTAACAAATTTGGATCATCTTAAAGATTCGGTAAGATTAAGAGCTTATGGTGGACAAGATCCTTTGGTGGAATATAAAAATGAAGGACGTAAAATGTTTCAAAGACTTTTAAGTATGATTGATACAAATATTGTCCATACTATTTTTAAGGCTGGTTTTCAGCCCGCAGCTCAAATTCCAAAACAAAAAGTTATAACCGGAAAGAATTTTAAACTTAAAAATAAGGTTGGTCGGAATGATCCTTGTCCTTGTAGAAAAATAAATCCCGAGACTGGGAAACCAATGAAATACAAAAAATGTTGCTGGCCAAAATTTGGCTAAGTTATTATTAATGAAGATTATCAACAAAAAAGAAAAATATAAAGGGGAGTTTCTCAGAGTAATAGATTACGACTTTTTAACTAAAAATGGTAAAAAAGGAACATGGGAGACAATAAAGAAAAAGAGTTACAAAAGGATTGTTGTTATTTTCGCTGTAACTAAAAAGAAAGAATTAATTCTTGAAAAGACATTCCGTATTCCTATAAAGTCTTTTGTTATTGAACTCCCAGCGGGTCTAACAGACAAAAAAGGGGAATCAGAAAAAACAGCTGCCAAAAGAGAATTATTAGAAGAAACTGGATATTTAGCAAAAAAAGTTATACCATTATTTGAATGGCCCTTAGAATCAGGGTCTGTATCAAATATGGCAATCTTATTTTTTGCACCAGACGTTAAATATATTGGCAAAAAAGGAAGTGATGATGCAGAAGAGATAGAGGTTTTAAAAGTGCCTTTAAAAAAATTACCTAAATTTTTAGTAAGTAGTCATAAAAAGGTTTCTATAGATATTAAAATTTTTGGAGCTTTTTCCATTATTAAAGAAAAAGGTTTAATCTAGATTTATGCGCTTTAAACGGAAATATTTAATTTTAATTTTAATTTTTATTCTAGCTTTTTTGGCTGGAAATTTTACTCATCCCAAATATTTAAACCAGGGAATTGATTTTGTAAATCAAAAGTTTTCTTTGCACCTACCCCATTTTTGGGATAAACCTTTTAAATTAGGTCTTGATCTACAGGGAGGAATTCGTCTTATTTACGAAGCTGATTTGGAAAACGTTGAAAAAAAAGATAAATCAGAAGTAATGGAAGGTTTAAGAGATGTAATTGAGCGTAGAATTAATCTTTTTGGAGTAACAGAGCCCCTTATACAGGTTCAAGGAGAGAGTAGATTGATTGTTGAATTAGCAGGAATAAAAAATATTAAGGAAGCTATAAAAATGATAGGGGAAACTCCGTATCTTGAATTTTTAGAACGAAGAACAGAAGAGGGAACTCAAAAGGTTCTAGATAAACGAACAGAATTAGAAGGGAAAACATTTGAGGAATATCAAGAGATTGAGAATTGGGAACTGGCTTTCGAAGATCCTTTTTTTCAGCCAACTAGACTAACAGGGAAATATTTAAAAAGGGCTGAGATTATCTTTGATCAGACTACCTATAAACCAGAAATTCAACTTGAATTCAATGAAGAAGGATCAGAACTATTTGAAGAGATTACCGAAAGAAATATTGGGAAACCTTTGGCTATCTTTTTAGATGAAATGTCGATTGTTGATACTGACGGCGACGGACAAATTACCTTTAACGATCGTTACGCCCCAATTGTTCAAGGAAAAATAACTGGAGGTAGTGCCGTAATCACCGGAGACATGAATATCGATAGAGCTAAAGAAATCGTTAGGAGATTAAATTCCGGAGCTTTGCCGGTAAAGATTGGAAAGCCGATTTCTCAAAAGATAGTAGGGCCAACATTGGGAATAACTTCATTGGAAAAATCTTTTTGGGCAGGAATATTCGGTTTGCTGGCAGTAATTTTATTTATGATATTCTTTTATCGGATGTCTGGACTTTTAGCTTCCTTATCTCTAGGAATTTATGTTGTTTTAGTTCTTTCTTTATTTAAACTTATTCCTGTTACTTTAACTCTAGCTGGAATAGGTGGTTTCATTTTATCAATAGGAATGGCTGTTGATGCTAATATTTTAATTTTTTCTCGAATGAGAGAAGAATTAAAGAAAGAAAAAAGTTTTAGCCACAGCATAGAACAAGGATTTAGACGAGCTTGGCCTTCCATTCGGGACGGGAATTTAACTACTTTAATTGTTGCTTTTATTCTATTTTTCTTTGGTACAAGTTTTATTAAAGGATTTGCTTTGACTTTAAGTATTGGAATCTTGCTCAGTGTGTTTTCTGCTTTTTTCATCACAAAAGGTCTTTTAAGGTTTTTTGAAGGCACAAGATGGGAAAAATGGGGTAGGTTGTGGAGATAATACGCAGTAATATTAATTAGTAAATTTGTAATATTATGAATATTCCTTTTCTCAAATATCGTAAAATCTATTTTATTTTTTCAGGAATTTTAATTATAGCTTCTTTAGTTTGTTTGATTATGTTCGGTTTGGAACTGGGAATTGATTTTACCGGAGGAAGTCTTCTTGAAATAGAATACACAACAGAGAGACCTTCCATGGAGGCAATACAGGAAGTGCTTTCTGAATTTGAGTTTAAAGAAATGAATATTCAACCCATAGCAGAAAATGGTGTTGTTTTGCGGGTGAGAGAAAAAAATATACCCAATGATGTTCAACAAAATATAACTCAAAAATTAGAAGAACTTGGGGAAATTGAGGAGCAATCTTTAGGATTTGAAGGAATCTCTCCAATCATTGGCCAGGAACTGAAGAGAAAAACTAAAATTGTCATAGTTTTATCTTTATTGATAATAGTTGTATATATCGCTTTAGCCTTTAGAAAGATTTCCCGTCCCATTCCATCTTGGCAATATGGGATAGCCTCTATATTGGCGCTTTCTCATGATATTTTAATACCTTTTGGAGTCTTCTCGATTTTAGGAAGATATTATGGAGTTCAAATAACTATCCCCGTTATCACTGCGTTTTTGGTAGTGCTGGGATATTCAATTAATAACACCGTGGTGGTTTTTGACCGGATACGAGAAAATCTTTTAAAACGATCCGGGATTACTTATGAAGAAACAGTAGACGAAAGCTTGAATCAAACTTTAACCCGGTCAGTTAATACTTCTTTGACCACTTTATTTGTTTTAATGTCTATTTTCTTTTTCGGAGGAGAGACTCTGAAATATTTTTCTTTGGTTTTAATAATAGGAATAGTCTTTGGTACGTATTCTTCGATATTTTTAGCCAGTCCCTTATTGGTTAGTTGGTTAAAATGGAAGGAAGGAAGGTTGACAAAACCAGGTTCTTAGCTGCTTGACACATCTTTTTAAATATGGTTAAATAGAGAAATCTCTTATACAATTGCTGTGTTCGACCGAAATGAAAATGAGTTTTCGTTTCTCTATCACTTGCAATTGTTAAGCAATATGAATATTGATTATTCAAAACATTACTCAAATCTTGTTCGGGATCTTCCTCAAAGAACAAAAGAGGTTTTTGATCGACGTTTTGGTATTAAGAATGGAGAACGAGAGACCTTAGAATCAATTGGTCAGAGTTTTGGTGTTACCCGAGAAAGAGTACGTCAAATAGAAGACAGGGGTTTTATATGTGTAAAAGAACAAAATCAGGTAACCCTAGATAAACTGTTTTGCAAATTCCTTGATTATTTTCAAGATAAAGGAGGTTTAAAAAGAGAAGATATAGCACTAAAAGATTTAGGAGGTGAAAATTCTCAACCTTATATTCGTTTTCTATTAGCCTCAGGAGAACCATTTGCAAGAGTTTGTGAAAAAAAGGATTTTTACTCTTTTTGGACAACAAGATATACATCTGTTAAAAAAATCAAGAACACTTTGAATTTATTGGTTAAAGCTCTTAAAAAAGAAAGCAAACCATTAGATAAAGAAACTTTTTGCTCTCAAATTTGTTCCCAATATGGTTTAAATCCTAATGCTTTGTTGTCTCATCTTGAAATTTCAAAAAGAATCCAAGGAAACAGGGAAGGAAAAATAGGTTTAATTGATTGGCCAGAGATTAATCCAAGAGGAGTAAAGGATAAATCTTTCTTAGTTTTTCAGAAAGAGAATCGTCCTTTACACTTTACAGAAGTTGCAAAATTAATTGATAAGTTTGAATATAATCTCCCTAATAAAAAAGCCTTTCCCCAAACAGTTCACAACGAATTAATTAAAGATTCAAGATTTGTTTTAGTCGGCCGGGGTATGTATGCCTTAAAGCTCTGGGGATATGTTCCAGGGACAGTAAAGGATGTGATTTCTCAAGTTTTGACAGAAAACAAACAACCAATGGAAAGAAATAATATTATTGAAAAAGTGCTTTCTCAACGCTGTGTTGCAGAAAATACTATTTTGATGAATTTGAATGACAAAAACTATTTTTCAAAAGATTCTAAAGGGAAATATATCTTAAGAAAAACTCAAATCGTATAGATGTTTTACTTTCTTTTAGGAATAAGAATTTTATTTTTACTAACTATTGTTTTTTATGTAGTTTTTTTTTGTTTTACTTTTTACTGGTCAGAAACAAAAATTACATTTTTAGTAGTTCCATTTTTGTACACTTTTAAGTTCTTTCTAATAGGTTTTATAGTAGTTTTTGTAATTTCTCTTATTTTAGAGTTTTTACCAAAACTTTTTTAATTAATTTTAAATATGGCAAAAGGTTATTTTTGGTGGTTATGGCCAATTAGAAGAATTATTTTGCGGCCTTTCTGGTGGGCTATTGTATTAATAGTTGTTTTTTCTGTGCCTTTGATTAGAATGTGGTGGTGGTTAATTACCCCTATTGTTCTTATGTTCCCCTTAAAGACTTTTTATTTTTGGTGGATAAGGTGGGATTTTTGGTACCCAACAAAGAACAAATGGTTAATGTTAGAAATAGTGCCTCCTAGGGAAATTTTGACTCCTTTTAAAGCAATGGAAGATGTTTTTTCTGTCATTTGGACTATTTATGATGATGCAAATTGGAGAGAAAAATGGTGTGAAGGAGAATTACCATTAGCTCCTTATTGGTTCTCTTTAGAAATAGCTAGTATCGAGGGAACAATTCATTTCTACATAAGATGCTTGGATGTTCATCGCCACATTATTGAATCAGTACTCTATTCCCATTATCCTGAGGTAGAAATTACAGAAGTGCCAGACTATACCAGAAACGTCCCTCAAAACATTCCTAATGAAGAGTGGGATGTGTATGGTTCAGATTTTGACTTTATGAGACCGGCAGCTTATCCTATTAAAACTTATTCAAGATTTTTTGAACCAATGGGAGAAAGAATTGCCAAGGAAGAGAAAAGAATTGACCCCATTACCTCCTTATTAGAAGATATGGCAAGAATTGGTCCAGGAGAACAGGTTTGGTTCCAAATTATAGCTGCTCCTATTACTAATAAAGAAGTTCCCTGGATAGACGAAGGAAAAAAGATAATCAGTAAAATAGCCCGGAGACCAGAGCCTAAAAAAGCAAAATCAACGATTGGAGGAGCAGGAGATATTTTTAGAGAGGTGATATCTTTACCACCAACAGATGAAGAATTTAGTTTGCCTTTCTTTCCTTCAAAGACGTCTATTTCTCCTGCAGTTTCTGAAGAAGGAGAGAGGGAAATGATAATTACGCCCGGAGAAAGAGAAATTCTTTCTGCGATTGAAGAAAAGATTAAAAAACCTGGTTTTAAAACAAATATTAGAGGCGTTTACGTATACAAAAGAGATTCTTTTAACACAGTCCATAGAAAGATTGTTGAATCTTATGCTCCTCATTTTTATACTCTTAACTTAAATTTAATGAAATATTTTAACGAATCACGAACAAAGGTCCATTATATTTGGAGAACAAGAAGAACTTATCTTAGAAAAAAGAAAATGTTTAGAAATTATGTTGATAGATTTCCTCCGTTTTTTCCCATAATAACAGGATTAGGGAATCCTATTTTGAATACTGAGGAGTTAGCTACGCTTTATCATTTTCCAACTAGGATTGGCGCCTTATTTGTTCCCACCGTGACTCGAATAGAATCAAAGAAAGGCGGACCGCCTCCTGGTTTACCTACCGAGTAACATTTTATTATTATGGTAGACGAAATAACTTTTTTTGGAGAAACAACTTATCGTAATCAGAGAAAAAAATTTGGAATAAAAACCGATGATAGACTTCGGCACCTTTATATGATTGGAAAAACCGGAATGGGTAAAACTGTGATGATGGAAAATATGGCAATTCAAGATATTCAAAGAGGCAATGGTATAGCTTTTATCGATCCCCATGGAGAAGCAGCAGAAAGGCTGCTTGATTTTATCCCTTCAGATAGAATTAACGATGTAATTTATTTTAATCCAGCTGATTTAGATGTCCCCATAGCTTTTAATGTTATGGAGAAAGTTGGTTTTAGATATCGTCATTTAGTAGCAGGAGGATTAATGGGTGTTTTTAAAAAAGTTTGGCCCGATGTTTGGTCAGCCAGAATGGAATATATCTTAAATAATTCGATTTTAGCCCTTCTTGAATATCCAGATTCAACTCTTCTTGGAATAAATAGAATGTTAGCAGATCCAGATTATCGAGGAAAAGTGGTAGATAAAATCACAGATCCGGTAGTTAAATCATTTTGGGTTAAGGAATTCGCTCGTTATACCCAGCGATATGAAGTGGAAGCTACAGCTGCTATTCAAAACAAGGTTGGTCAATTCATTTCTAATCCTTTAATTCGAAACATTGTTGGTCAGGTAAAATCCAATATTAATATGAGAGAAGTTATGGATGAAGGAAAGATATTGATTTTAAATTTATCTAAGGGAAGGGTAGGAGAAGATAATTCCAGGCTCTTAGGGGCTCTTTTGGTTACCAAGCTTCAATTGGCAGCAATGTCGCGAGTTGATATTCCAGAAGAAAAAAGAAGAAGTTTTTATCTTTACGTAGATGAGTTTCAAAATTTTGCTACTGAATCTTTTGCTAATATACTATCTGAAGCAAGAAAATACCGTCTTGCTTTAATCTTAGGACATCAATACATTTCCCAGATGGAAGAAACTGTAAGAGACGCTGTTTTTGGTAACATCGGGACTTTAGTTACTTTCCGAGTGGGAGCTGAGGACGCCGAGTTTTTAGAGAAAGAATTTATTCCAGAATTCAATGTTCAAGACCTTGTTAATTTAGCTAAGTATAATACTTACTTAAAATTAATGATTGATGGAGTATCAGGACGTCCTTTTTCAGCTGAAACCCTTCCTCCTTTTCCTTTACCTAAAGAATCACACAAAGAAAAAATTATTAAGGTTTCCCAAGAAAGATACGGGGTTAAACGACAGATAGTTGACGAAAAAATTAAACGTTGGACAGGTTTTTTAGAACAACAGAAAACTTCAATTAAAACTCCTGTTGCCCCGGTTCTTTATGATGCTACTTGTTCCGTTTGTAATAAACCAACTAAGGTTGTTTTTCAGCCCGAAAAAGGAAGACCTGTGTATTGTAAGTCCTGTCTTAAAAAATTAAAAAGCACTTCTAATAAAGAAGAACCTTACATTGATAAAGAAAAACCTTCTACAGTTTCTTTAGAAGAGGCTATTAAAAAAGAAGCCATTCCCTTTTCTCCTTCTAAAAGAAAGCCTGAAAGAGAAAAACCACAAAGGAAAGAGGTTAATATACAAGAATTAAAGAAAGTTTTAGCAGAATCGCTTAAAAAGAGAAACAACAATCTATCTACTGACATTTCATCTAAACCAACTCCTTCTGAAAATAACAGAAAAAGTACAAATGATGAACCTCGTCAAGAACGGGGGATAATTAAGCCAGGAGAAACAGTAAAGTTGTAAAATGAAAACTCTTAGAGACTTCAATGTTAAAAATAAGCGTGTTTTAGTCCGCTGCGGTTTCGATGTTCCCTTAGACAACCAAGGGAACATTTTGGATGATTTCAGGATTAAGGAAACAATACCCACCATAGAATATTTGATTAAAAAGGAAGCAAAAATAATTTTAATGAGTCATTTGGGACGACCCAAAGGAGAACAAGTTCCAAATTTAAGACTAAATAAAGTTCAAGAGAAACTTACCGAGTACTTAGATTTATCTGTAACAAAAGCCCCAGATTGTGTGGGGCCTGAACTGGAAAGACAGACATTACAGATGAGGTCTGAAGAAATTTTACTTTTAGAAAATTTAAGATTTCACAAAGAAGAAACACAAGGAGATTTAAAGTTTGCCACAGACCTTTCAAAACTAGGAGATATTTATATCAATGACGCTTTTAGTGTTTGTCATAGAAAACACGCCTCAGTTGTAGGGATCCCTAGATATTTGCCTTCTGGTGCAGGTTTACTGTTTGAAAAAGAGATTAACAATTTAGAAAGATTATTGCAAAATCCACAGAAACCTATGATAACCATAATCGGCGGGAAAAAAGTAGAAACCAAATCTAAACTTATTAATAACATTTTAGAGGCATCAGATTTTGTATTAATTGGCCACTTAATACAAAAAGAAATAAAAGAGAAAAAGATAGTTTTTAAATATCCTCAGAAGATAATCGGCCCCCTTGATGGTGTAAAGATAGAAAACAACAATTTAGATATTGGACCTAAAACTATAAACCTTTTTAAAGAAAAAATTTTAAAAGCAAAAACTATTTTTTGGAACGGGCCCTTAGGAATGATAGAAAAAGATGAATTTTCAAAAGGAACCCTTGAAGTTGCTAACGCAATTATACAAAGTAAAGCATTTTCAATAGCTGGAGGAGGAGAGACAATTGGATTTTTAAACAGAATGAATTTGACTTCAAAATTTAACCATGTTTCTACCGGTGGTGGAGCAATATTGAGTTATTTAAGCGGAGAAGATTTGCCTGGATTGAAGGTTTTAGGGTAAAAAAGACATGTAACAGATACACGTCTTTTTAAAAAAATAAAAAGAAATACACATTGACTAAATAAGTCAGATTGTTTACAATTTTATAATCTCCACCAATCTTTTTTTTATTAAATTTAAATATGCCAACTGAAATCAAAAATTTAAAAAAGGCAGCCACTCGGATTTTAAAAGCAATAAAATCTAAAGAAAAAATTATTCTTTATGGAGACGCTGATTTAGATGGAATAACTTCTGTTATTATTTTACAAGAAGCCATTAAGAACCTACAAGGTGAAGTTAGTTCGGTTTACTTTCCTAATCGAGAGAACGAAGGCTATGGTATCAATAAAAAGGCTTTGAATATTTTAAAAGATTCAGCCCCAGCTCTATTAATTGCTTTAGATCTTGGAATAGGTAATGTTGAGGAAGTGAAATTAGCAAAAAAGATGGGATTTGAAGTAATAATCATTGATCATCACGAAGTATTATATGAACTACCCGAAGCTTCCATTATTGTTGATCCGAAACAAGAAGCAGATCCTTGTCCCTTTAAAGTGTTGGCTAATGTGGGGATAGTTTTTAGACTTTCTCAAGCTCTTTTAGGTAAAGACTGTTCTAAAAACTTAAGAAATAGTTTTCTTGAACTTACAGCCTTAGGAACTATTGCTGATTTAATGCCAGAGACTGGAGAGAATAAGACTTTCATTGAAGATGGTCTTAGATCCTTAATGGAAACTTTCCGACCAGGTCTTAAAGTTTTTTTAAGAGATCACTCCAATGAGACCGCTTCTATTCGTTATATTGCCCAAAAAATTATTGCCGTATTAAATGCGGCAGAAATAATTGACCACGTAAACGAAGCATATTCACTTTTAACCTTGTCTTCAATAGAAAAAGCAGAAGATTTAGTCCAAACCTTAATTGGTAAAAGCCGGAAAAGACAACAAAAAATTAAAGAGATAACTGATGATATTGAAAAAAGAATTCTACGCAAATTAGACGATATAATTATTTTTGAAGGAGATCTGTTTTGGCCCTTGGTTTTTACAGGTTCTGTGGCTTCAAGAATTTGTCGCCAGTATGAAAAACCCACTTTCATTTTTAAAAAGGGTGAAAAAGAAAGTTGTGGATCAGTAAGGAATCCTAAAAATATAAACGCTGTTGAGGCAATGAAAAGTTGTTCAGATCTTTTAATAACCTTTGGAGGTCATCCTTTAGCTTCTGGTTTTAGAATAAAAAGTGAAAATTTAGAAAAATTTGAAGAATCTTTAATTGAATATTTTAAAAAGTTATCGTAAATAATCCATATATGAAAAGAATAATCATTTATACAGATGGCGGCGCACAGGGAAATCCTGGACCGGCAGCAATTGGAGTGGTTATTTGTGATGAAAAGGAAAATATCCTTAAAAGATATTCTCAGTATCTGGGAGATAATTTTACTAATAATGAAGCGGAATATCAGGCTTTAATTTTTGCTTTTAAAAAAATCAAAGTTCTTTTTGGAAAGAAGAAAGCAAAAAGCTTAGAAATTGAGATAAGATCTGATTCTGAACTTTTAACAAAACAAATGCGGGGCGAATATAAAGTTGTTGATTCAAAAATCCAACTTCTGTTTTTACAAGCATGGAATTTAAAAGTAGATTGTAAAGAAGTTAAATTTAAATCGATTCCCCGCATAGATAACAAAGAAGCAGACAAATTAGTTAATGAAGTGTTTAGTAGTCGGGATAGAGCCCAAACACTACTTTAGAATAAAATTTTCATAAAAAAAGAGACACAGTGAATTTACTGTGTTTCTTTTTTGTCCCTGCACCACAGTCAGGGTTCGGAATATAATTTGAGTAGTATTTCCTTCAATATCAAATTTGATTTAGGAGTCAAAGTCTGACGTCTTTAGTTAAACCAAAAAAGCCCTGTTAAGGGCTTAAAAGAAAGATTGTTCTTTAAATCTTTTATCTATTTTTTGTCAATTGATATTATTTGAAAATATTTGTCATTAGATAAAGAAAACCTACTACTACTATAATTCCTAAAACAATCCAATGAATATAACGACAAATAGGACATTTTCCACTAGAACATTTCTTGGTATCTTCTGTCTGTTCTCCGTTTGATTGAGTTTGATCCATAATATTATTTAGTTTTTTTTTTTAGATTTATTTCTACTTTTAAAAGCACTTTAAAAAAAAATAGCCAAGTTACTTCCTTGATTTATTTTGTATCAATGAAGCTTAATACAACACCTAAAGCCAATGCTACCGCGAGTGAAGATCCAAAATTGAAAGTTCCCTGACCGTGAAAAAATGAATCCCAAAGATACACAACTATTATGTTAACAATAAAAGCGAATACAAAAGAAATCAAGAATTTTTTAAAATTAAATTTAAGCTTCATATTATTACATTATATTATTTTGTCTTACGTTTGTCTACCTTTTAAAATATCTCCAATTTCCATATACGACCAAAGCGATAATTAAAAGATGGGTAAAAAGTAAACTCCAATTTTGAGCCACTAAAGACATAGGGATTAAAATAAGAGAAGGGGAAACTATAATAATGGAAATTATAACTATAATTTTCTTTCTCATAGATTTATTTAGGTTTGTTTTCTGATTCCCACCTTAAGAGATATTCTTCTATAAATTGCCTACTCCAATAACAGTCGCTATTATATCTCATTGATACTTCTTCGTCAGTTAATCCCTCCTCTACTACTACATATTCTCCGTCAATTCTTTCTTTTAACTCTCCAGAATGGTAAGAACGCAAAATATCTTCTCTTAATAATCCTAATAATTCTTCTTTATCTTCTTCTGGTAAATCATTTATTGTCATATTTTTGATTGATTTATTTAGTTAATTTTTTACTCCACTTTCCAATAATATCGTCTTCTGAAGGGACTGATACCCACAATAAAGTTATTAATCGAGTTTGTATATAAAGCTTTTCTGGAAAACCCTTTGCTTTTTTCAATCTTCTTTCTAACTTTTTAACTTCTTTCTCTATTTCTGATTCAGTTCTCATAAATAATACTTAATGAATAAAATTAGAAAAACAATGATACAACCAATAAAAACAATTCCACCAATAAACCAAGACACTTTTTCGAGCTTATCTCTGGGATATTTAGGAATATAATTAGAAGCCATATTATTTCGTCTTATGTCTTTTACCAAAGACTATAAAGAGAATAACCTTTTTATAGATAAGCCAATAAACAAAAAATACTATTACAGCAACTATTAGAGAAATTAAAAGGCGTTCCGATAATGCTCTTTTTATGGCACACGTTTCACCAAGAAGAAATACATCACGATAACTTTGATAACCTAAGATACGAGTTGATTTAAAAGCAATTACAAAAGTTCCTATACTTACAACCCACCTTAAAACTTTACTTAATCTATGCCACCACTTTAATGTTAATTGTTCTTTTGTAGGATACATATTTACTTCGTTTTATGCTTTAAAACCTTTTAAAACTTTTTTCTTCTAATTCTTCCTCTGTTAAGTTTTCTATTTCTTCTTTTTTATCCAAATCCTCATCGTCTGAGTTTTCCATTCCCTCTGTCTCGTTCAAATCTTTTTCATCTTTTGCTTCCTCTAATAATTCTTGTTTCACCTCTTTTGACCTTGCTGAAAGATAAGCTATTACAATAAGAATGATTATAACTAATATCCAATTCATTTTGTCTTGTGTTTGTTTATAAAATCTTGTAAGTCCTTTTCTTCAATACGATAAATTCCCAGAGATACTTTAATTGCTTTTAGTTCTTTTCTTTCAATCAAACGGTAAGCAGTTCTCCGACTGATTCTTAATCTCTTTGCTACTTCTGAAGGAGTTAATAGTTCAAGTTTCTTGATCATTATTTAATTGTAGTTCTTTGAAATACTAAGTCAACCTTGTCGCTATTGACACACCCTTTTGGTTTTTTATTAAAGGCTGTATTGATTTAGGATGCGTAGAAACTAAAAAGGAGGTAATACCATCTTTGGTAACCTCCACTTTAATGTCCCAGCAAGCCTATAAGCCGAATTTTGTCAAGGATAATCATCTGTCTGGGCCTTTGATTACTCTTAGGCTCTTGCGAACTACTTTTCACAAGAGTTCAAGATATATTACCTAAACTCTTGGTTTGTTCTTGCACTCAATAAGGATTTAGCCGTTTCACCCCTGATGTTGCCATCAGGACTCCCTGTGAGATAATTTCTTATCTCATAGGGTCTCAGCTCTTTCGAGCTTTGACGTCTCTGTTCGCACCTCGCACCTTACAGTGGACGGCTGTTAGCCGCTATCTTTTTAGACTCTTTTTCTTTTACACAAATGCAAATAGAAAAGAGAATGAGTGTTCGGACTTTCCTCCCTGCGTCAAACGCAGAGCGATCATCTAACTTGCTAGGACAATTATATCTTAACAATTTTAAGTCTTTTGTCAACCCTTTTTATTCATAAAAAAACCGCCCAAAAAGGACGGTTTTTAAGATTGAAAATTTGTAAAGTGAGAGTAAAAATATTAAAATACTTCTAGAGAATATGAAATTATTTCCTAATCCCGGAAAAAAATTAGTTGTAGAAATAAACAACATCAAATTTGCTCGATATCCTGTTAAAACTCGTTTTATTAAAACTTCTGATAGTTTAGAGGGTATTGTTTCAAGTTATATTTTACCGTATGCTGAGAAAGATGACATTATTGTTTTATGTCAAAAAATTATTTCCATTTTACAAAAAAGAATTGTTCATAAAAAAGATGTTAAAGTTGGTTTTTTTGCAACATTTTTATCAAAATTTGTTAAAAAAACTCCAGCAGGTTTTAGTGTAGGTAATCCATTAAAGATGCAGGTAGCCATTGATTTAGCTGGTTTGCCAAGAATCTTGTTTGCCTGTTTTTGCGGAGCTGTTTGTAAAATCTTTAGAATTTACGGAGTTTTTTATCGGGTAGCGGGTCATCAAGTTTCTCAATTGGACGGTTTTTATGGCGGGGCTTTTCCTCAATATGCTGAAGTGGGAATTTTAGGTCCAAAAGACTGCGATAGTCTCTGTGAGGCGCTCAAACAAAGATTTAAACTTTCTTTTATGGTAGCTGATATAAATGATTTGGGAGGAAATATTTTAGGCAAGAGTAAGGATTTGAAAGGTAAAGAAAAATTAATACTCCAAATTTTAAAAGATAATCCATCTGGTCAATCCAATCAACAAACACCGATTATAATTATTCGATATGATTAAAAATATTTTTAATCATCAAACAAAAACCGTTACTTTTGGAGCTGTTATTTTAGGAACAGCTGCTTTGATTAATGGAATATTAGGTCTTTTAAGAGACCGACTTTTAGCCGGTCGTTTTGGAGCAGGGGAATCTTTAGATATTTATTTTGCATCTTTCAGGCTTCCAGATTTTATCTACGGCATTTTAGTCGCAGGAGGGATAATTGCTGTTTTTTTGCCAATATTTTCTGGATATCTTAATCAAAGTAAAGAAAAAGCTTGGTATTTTGCCAATACTGTTTTAAATTGTTTTTTAGTTTTACTGATCTTTCTTTGTTTAGTTTTGTTCATTTTTGCCCCTTTTCTTGTTCGATTTATTACCCCTGGTTTCAGTGAAGAAAGCAAAACACTGGTTGTTTCTTTAACTCGAATAATGCTTTTGAGTCCTTTCTTCTTTGTTCTTTCTTCCATTTTTTCTGGAATTTTACACTGTTTTAACAGGTTTTTAGTTTATTCTACTGCTCCGATTTTGTACAATCTAGGCATAATTTCAGGAATTGTATTTTTTGTTCCTTTATTTGGACTTAAGGGTTTAGTTTTTGGAGTAGTTCTAGGTGCTTTTTTACATTTAGCTATCCAAATTCCTTCTGCTATTTTAGCAGGTTTTAGGTACCGTTTCATGCTTAACTTTAAATTCCCTGGTCTCAAAAAGATTTTTAGATTAATGATTCCAAGGACAATTGGAGCTATTACCAATCATTTAAATTTAATTGTTATTACTGCCATAGCTTCCACTTTGTTTTCAGGAAGCATCGCAATTTTTAATTTTTCAAACAATCTTCAAAAATTTCCCATCGAATTAATTGGTTTATCTTTTGCTGCTGCTGGTTTTCCAATTTTGGCTAAAACTTGGGCAGCAGGTCAAAGAAAAGAGTTTTTAGAGAAGTTTTTTTCAATTTTTAAACAAACTCTTTTTTTAATAGTTCCTATTTCTTTATTGGTGTTTCTTCTAAGGGCTCAGTTGATAAGATTAATTTTAGGAACAGGTCAATTCGGATGGTTAGAAACCAGATTGACTGCGGCTTCTTTAGGAATATTCTCTTTTGGTATTTTTGCTCTTTGTCTTATTCCTTTACTAACCAGGGCTTTTTTCTCATTTCAGGATACTAGAACCCCAGTGATAATCGGGATAGTTTCGATAATTCTAAATATTTCTTTCTGTTTTTTATTTATTTGGCTTTTAAAATTTCCAAATATTTTCCAAAATTTTCTAATAACTTCTCTTAAATTACAAGGAATTAAAAATATCCAGGTGATTGGTCTTCCGTTGGCCTTTCTTATGTCAGGGATTGTTAACTTTTCTTTGCTTTTTATTTGTTTTTATAAAAAAATAATCCGGTTAGATTCTGGAACAGGTTATCTTTTACGGATGAAAATAAAGGAAGTTTATGGTTCCTTTAAAAAAATTCTAATAGGGAGTTTGTTAATGATGATTTTTACTTATTTTATTCTTCGGATAGGAGCTTCTCTTGTCGATATGCAGACATTCTTAGGGATATTTTTCCAGGCAGCAATAGCAGGTATTTTAGGTATTTTTATATATATTTTAATTACTTATTTCTTGAAATCTCCAGAACTTAAAGATATACAATCTTCAATTGTGAAGCAATTTTCCTCAAAGTAAATTTCCCAGAATAATCTCCTAGAGTTTAATTTTTATATGAGTTCAAAAAAGATATTAAATTTCGCGATATTAAGTCATATAGATCATGGAAAATCAACTTTAGCTGATAGATTTTTGGAATTAACAAAAACAATAACAAAAGAAAAAATGAGGCCTCAGTTTTTGGATATGATGGACTTGGAACAAGAGAGAGGGATAACAATCAAGCTTCAACCAGTACGGTTAGAGTTTGAAATTTCCGGATCTAAATATATTTTAAATCTGATTGATACTCCAGGTCATGTAGATTTTTCTTACGAAGTTTCTAGGTCTTTAGCAGCAGTAGAAGGAGTAATTTTATTAGTTGATGCCACTAAAGGAATTCAGGCTCAAACAGTAGCAAATTTAGCTTTAGCTGAAAAACAAAAATTAGTTATTATTCCAGTAGTAAATAAAATTGATTTACCCCAGGCCAAAATTGAAGAAGCCGTCACTGAGTTGGCAAATCTTTTGAGGGTTGATAAAAATGAAGTGATAAAAATTTCAGCTAAACACGGCACTAATGTTGAAAAAGTTTTAGAAGCCATAGTTAAAAATATTCCTACTCCCCCAAAAGATAATTTTAAGAATCCTTTTCGAGCTTTAATTTTCGACTCCAAGTTTGACCCGTATAAAGGGGTGATTGCTTATGTTCGGATTATAGATGGTGAAATTAAGACTGGGGAAAAAATACAACTTCTGAAAACTGAGACTGGAGCCGTAGCAAAAGAGATAGGTTTTTTCAATCCAGAGCTTATTTCTCAAAATACGCTTTCAGCTGGCGAAATAGGCTATATTGCTACAGGTATTAAAGAGCCCGGTAGAGTTCGAGTGGGTGATACTATTATAAAAGCAACATCGGTTGGGATTGAACCTTTATTTGGTTATCAAGAACCAAAATCAATGGTTTTTGCTAGTCTATATCCCGAAAATCCTGATGATTTTGAATTATTAACAGAGGGATTGTCTAAATTAAAATTAAATGATCCTTCTTTAATTTTTGAACCTGAAACAAAAGAAGGACTGGGTCGAGGGTTTCGTTGTGGGTTTTTGGGAACTTTGCATACAGAAATTGTTTCAGAAAGACTTCGTCGGGAATTTAATTTAGGATTAGTCATTTCTACTCCTTCTGTGGTGTATAGAGTCATTGATCAAAAAGATAAAGAACAATTTATTTATTCAGCAACTGATTGGCCTGATTCTTCGTACATTAAAAGAGCTGAAGAACCCTGGGTTTTGTTGAAGGTTTTAACTCCCACCAAGTATCTTGGTCCAATATCAGAACTTTTAAAAAAATTTAAAGGAAATTATATTGAAACAAAATATTTAGGAACGGAAAAAGTTCTTTTAAATTATGAAGCCCCGTTGAGAGAAATTATTACTAAGTTTTATGACAATCTAAAAAACCTAAGTCAGGGTTATGCTTCAATGAGTTATAAAACGCTTGATTTTAAGGTGGCGGATTTAGTAAAAATGGAGATTTTAATTGCAGGAGAAAAAAAAGAAGCTTTTTCTAAAATTGTTCCCCAGGGACAATCTTATGAAGAAGGGAAAAATTTAGTGAAAAGATTAAAAGAAGTTTTACCTTCCCAACAATTCTCAGTTGCTTTACAAGCTACGGTTGCAGGGAAAATTGTTGCCAGAGAAACTATTACAGCTAAAAGAAAAGATGTTACAGCACCTTTGTACGGGGGCGATGTTACCCGCAAGAGAAAACTTTTAGAAAAACAAAGAAAAGGAAAGAAAAAATTAAAAGAAAAAGGCGGGATTAGAATCCCTCCGAATGTGTTTTTAGAAATATTTAGAGATTAACTTTTTAAATGAATAGAAAGCGAGAATGTTTTCTAAGAATTAAACCCAGTGTTTACTATTTAATTATTTCTGTAAAAGATTACGAGAGGAAAAATTATTATGACTTTAAAAGAATCAATAGGAAAATATTACATTGGATTTGATATAGGTTCTGATACAGTACATGCTGTTGTATTAGACGAAAAAGGACATATAGCTTATTCTCCTGAATCATTAATGCATTTTGGAAATCCAACAGATGCATTAAAAGAGGTTTATGAAAACATAATCAATATATTAGGAGAAGAAAATATTAAAACAGTTGCTTTTACTGGTTCTATCGGAAAATTAATTGCAGAGAAAACAAACAGTCCTTTTTATTATGATACAATCTCAATTCCAGCTGGCGCGGAAGTGATTGTTCCAGAAGCAGAATATATTTTCCACATGGGTTCAAAAGACCCTTATTTTTTTGAAAGAGAAGTTGATAAAGATACCTGGAAAGTTTTTGTATCAGACCATGGAACAGGTACAAAATGTGGTGGAGGTAGTGGTATTTTGATTAATAAGCAAATTAGAAGATTTTTTGCAGAAGATTTTCCCATTAAACTACAAAGTCTTAATTCTACAGAAAAAATCCAAGAAAAAGAGAGAATCAAAAGAGAAAACAGAAAAAAGATGCAAGAACAAGTTGAACAAATGCATAAAAAAGCTTTGTCTAATATACTTAAGTCTTCTAAAAATCTTGATGTTGGGGGGAGATGCGGTGTTGTTATACAATCAGATATGATACATCTACAAAATTCAGGAGAACAAATTCCCGATATATTGAAAGGGATGTACGTAAGAATTTCTAAAAATTATAAATGTGATGTTATAAAAACAAGACGTCTTAATAAAAACAAACAGGCAATTACAACAGGTGATGTTTTTCTTAATGAATTTATGATCGATGCACTTTCAAAACAACTAGGTATTAAAATGAAACAAAACCTTGACTCCTTGCTCTGTTCAAAAATAGGAGCAGCAGGTGCTGCATTAAAGGCATTAAAAGAAAAAAAAGAATCAAAATTTAATCTAGAAGATTTAAATTCAGTTATTGAAGCCCAGAAACAGGAAATACAATTCGCTCCGCCATTATCTTCAGTTTTGAATAAGGTTAATGTTTATCCAGAAGAAAAAGCAATTAAAAAAACAGAAAACGGATTGATTGTTTATAAGGAACTAAAGAGTTTAACGGAAGTTGTTATTGGAGTGGACGGAGGTAGTACAACAGCTAAGGCCATAATCGCAGATGTTTCTAATTTAAACATAATTGCTGAGATATGTTTAGATACAGACGGAAGACCTTTAGAAACAGCACAAAAGATATTTCGAGAAATTAGACAATATTTTGGTAATATTCTTAAAATAAAAGGAATTGCTTACACAGGTTCTTCAGGAGCGTTTTATCATAAGCTGTTTACAAATTTTAAAAAGTTTCCAAACATTGCTAGTGTAGATATTGTAAAAGATGAAATAACCTGTCATGCCTACGGTGTAAAACGCTTTAATCCTAAAGTTGATACAATCTTTGAGTGTGGAGGACAAGATGCTAAGTTTACTGTTTTTAACAAAGACGGAACAGTAAAAAGAGCAAAAATGAATCTAAGTTGTATGGCTGGAACAGGTCAGTCAATGAAAAACATGCTTGATACAGTAGGTATGGATTTTAATGATTGTAAAAAATATGCTCTATCAGCAAAAAGAACTCCCCAAGTAGATGAAACTTGTGCAATATTTACCGAGGCAGGAATTCTTAAATTAGTTGCCCTGGGGTTTTCAAAAGAGGAAATTGCAGCTGCGATAGTTTATGGTTTTATGGGAGGGTATGTAAACAAGTTTGTTGGCAATGAGAAATTCGGGAAAATTGCCTCTGCTCAAGGAGGACCTTTTAAAGGAGATGCTTGTTTGGCTGTTCTCGCACTTCATACAAGAATTAAGATTCATGCATTTCCTCACCGGCAGTTGTTTGGAGCGCTTGGAGCAGCGATTGCTGTACATAATGAGATTAAAAATCTTGATAAAAAAGGTATTAAGTATTTGTGCAAATTTAGAGGACTTGATATTGCTGATATGAAATTTGAGAAAAAGGTGGTTAACTGTAGTAGTGTTGTTAAAGATAGTTGTGGCTTAAGAGATTGTAAATTACAGGTTTATAAAATTGGGGATGACATAATTTACTCTGGCGGATTGTGCCCAAAAGGGAACACTGACGTTTCTATTAAAAGAGCACCAAATTATATTGAAATATATAAAAAAATCTTAGATAAGCACTTAACTAAGTTTGTTAAATCTTTTATCGATTCTAATAAGAATTATGATAAAGAAAGAATACTAATTCCAAGAAGTCTTACTTTTTTAAATGAAAAAGGAGTTTTTTATTCTGCTCTATATAATTCTTTTGGATTTGACATTGCTGTTTCTCCTGAATCAGATGACAAAATTGCTAACCAAGGAATAAGTTATTCCCATTCTGAAACATGTTATCCTATTAAACTTGCTCATGGTCACGCAGCTTTTTTAAAGGAGTATTTGAGAAAAGGAAAAGACAAGATATTGTTAGTTAATGTAATTGGAGCAGATAAAGAAAAATACAAGTTTTGTCCTTATGTTGCAGGACATGGATTTTTAGTTAAAGATGCCTTGAATATTGACAATAAAGATGCTTTATTACCTGTTTTTCATTTTAATGATCCTGATTATAGATTAGAAAATGCTGTTAAAAAAGATTTAAATAGGGTTTTTGGTAAACGATTTAGTTTAAAAGAGATTAAAAAAGGAGTTAAAAAAGCAGAGAAAGCTGAAGAAGAATTTTTGGATGAAATACATTCAACAGGAGAAAGGATTGTTAATACTCTTAAAGAAAAAGGAGAAAAAGTATTTATTGGAATTGGCAGAGGTTATACAATCTTAGATGATAAAGCCAGCTCAAAAGTGCATGAATTGTTTGCTTTATATGGTTTGCATTTTATACCTTCTTTTTTCTTGAAAGAACCCGATTATAATATATCTGATATTGTCGATAATATGTACTGGTATCAAGGACAGAGCATGCTTAAGTATAATCTTCTTGTTGCTATGGATCCTAAACTTTATCCTGTTAGAGAAACAAATTTTAATTGTGGAACAGATTCGATAATACTTTATCATGAGGAAGATATTATGAATAAGGCTGAAAAACCTTGTCTTGTACTTCAGACAGACGGACATAATAGTAACGCCCAGTTTGGGACAAGAACTTTGGCTAATTCTGAAGTTGTTAAAAATCATAAACCTAAAAAAGTTAAATTAAATGATTTTAAGAAGAGAACTCCTAAAACTGTCTTGAGAAAGATTATAGGAATTCCTTATATGGGAAATAATTCTTATGCTTTTGCTGCTGCATTTAGAGCTCTTGGCTATAATGCAGAAGTAATGCCTACTAGAACAAAAGAATCGCAGGAATTCACACGGAGATTTATTAGTACAAATATCTGTCAACCTTTTTCTTTTCAAGTTGGAGATGCTCTGGCTTGGCTACATAGACTTCAAGATAAAGGCATTACTCCTAATAAAGAAGCAGCTATATTTGAACCTAAAGCAAAAGGACCTTGTCGGTTTGGGCAGTATTCTGTTTTGTTAAGGAAGTTTTTTGATGAAAGTGGATTTAATAAAGTGCCTATTATAAGTCCTGATGCAGATGAAGATTATACTAATCTTCCTATTTCGAAAATAGAATTATTAAAGATTTCCACATTGGCTTATAAAGGAATTTTTTGTAATGATATCTTATATGATGCTTTATTAAGAACAAGACCTTATGAGAAAGAAAACGGAACGTCTGAAAAAGAGTATACTAATTTACGCAAAGAATTAGACAAACTGCTTGAAAGAAATGTAAAAACAAAACAATTTATAGATTTTATGAAAAATGTGAAGAAAAGATTTGAGGCTCTTATTGATACTAAAAAGAAAAGAAAACCAATTGTTGTTATAAATGGAGAAATCTTTGTTAGATGTCATGAAAAAGCAAACCAAAATTCTATAAAACTGCTTGAAAAATATGGATTAGAAGTTGTGCTAAGTCAAGTGAGTCAATGGATTGATTATACTAATAAATGTTCTATAGAGTTATACAAAAATTCAAAAAAATGGAAACAATTAACTATTTCTCTTATGAAAAAATGGTATATGAAAAATATTTCTGCTAAATTGCATGCTCCTTTTAATGATTTCTTAAAGGGTCGCGAACCTCATGATCCAGCCCATATTATGGAAATTGTGCAAAAGACACTTATTTATGAAAAATTAATAGGAGGAGAAGCGCTTTTATCCATTGGAGAAACTTATCTGTTTACAAGAGGAGATTTACCTGAAATATGTGGTATTTATCATATTGGGCCATTTGGATGTATGCAGGAAACAGTTGCAACTTCTAAAATAAATGCCTTAATACAACAGGCAAGAAATGAAACAAAAGAAATTAATTCTAAGATCATTCCTTTTATGGATGCTGTTTTTGGGGATTCTGAACTTCCTAATTTAGAAGCAGAGATAGCTGCTTTTGCAGAGAAATGTTATTTAAAGAAAAAGTTTAATAAAATAAAAGCGAGTTGAGGAAGTTTTTTTAAAAAATAGCTTTAAGAAAAAGAAAAAAAGGGCGTTAGAATCCCTCTAAATGTGTTTTTATAAATATTTAGTCTTATTAAAAAAAAGATTGAAAAAATCAAGGAAATTGTTAGAATAAAGGGGCAAGCAGCCATGCAAACATACCTAAGACCACTAAAGAGATTAAAACAATCCAGACTAATTTTAAGATCATTTTTTGTTTAATTTTTTTCATCATTATAAAATCATAAAGGTAATCTCATCTTCTAACATTAATGATAGCAAAATTTAAGAAAAGAAAAAAGACAAGTTTTTCAGAATCGACATTTTTTTCAATACTGGTTGGAATATTTATTTTTGGAATAGTTGGATTTCTAATTTTTCAAAATTTCAAAGTGAATCAAAAAAGAACCAAACTTTTTTCTCAAATTGAAACTTTAAGACAAGAAGTCCAAGAATTAGAGGAAAAAAATGATTTTCTTGGTGCGGGAATTTCTCAGGTCGGAGATGAAGAATACATAGAAAGAGTAGCCAGAGAACAACTAAATCAGCAAAAAGAAGGAGAAAAAGTTGTTGGTTTTATATTACCTGAAGAGAACGCGCAAGAAAAAGAAGAAAAAAGTTTTTGGAATCCCAAAACATGGTGGCAATGGATTACAGAGAAAGTGCGGGATTAGTATAGTGGTAGTACATGACCTTCCCAAGGTTAAGGCGCCAGTTCGATTCTGGTATCCCGCTTTAACCCTTCTAGGATTTTGCCAGTGTAGCTCAGTTGGCAGAGCAGCGCTTTCGTAAAGCGCAGGTCGTCGGTTCAAATCCGACCGCTGGCTAACTATTCATGAAAAGTATTTCTGAAAAAATCCAGACATTATTTAAAAGATTCCTCGTTCTCGAGGACTGTCTTTGACGTTGCCAGAAACGAAAAGGAATTAAACGAGCTAGAAAAAGAAATACAAAAACAGGATTTTTGGAAGAACCAAGAAAAAGCAACAAAAGTCCAGCAAAAGACCGCCATCTTACGGAAAGAAATTAATATGTTTATTGATCTAAAGAAAGAACTAAATGAATTAAAAGAATTAGCGAAGTTGATAAAGGAAGATAGCACTTTAGTGACAGAGATTGAGGAAAGATACCGAAGTTTGAAAGATAAAATAAGAAGAGAAGAAGTAAAAGCGTTCCTTTCTGGAGAATATGATAAAAGAGATGCCATTTTCCAAATATTTGCAGGAGCTGGTGGAATAGATGCCCAAGACTGGGCCACAATGTTACAAAGAATGTTTAAGAGATATTGTGCTTTCAAAGGATTTCAGGTAAAAGTTTTGCATCAGTCTTTTGGAGAAGGTGGGGGACCCGAAGGAAGAATAGGAACAAAATCAGTAACATTGGAGATTAAAGGGCCCTTTGCTTACGGTTTTTTAAAAAAAGAAACCGGGGTTCACCGACTTGTCAGAATTTCTCCTTTTTCTGCAAAAAAACTTCGCCATACTTCTTTTGCCTTAATAGAAGTTTTGCCCGAGATTGGAAAAGAAGAACAAAAAGAAATTAAGATTAATCCAGAGGAACTAAAAATAGAAACATTTAGGGCATCAGGCCCTGGTGGCCAATATGTTAATCGGAGAGAATCTGCAATTAGGATTACTCATCTGCCTACTGGGATTGTAGTTACCAATCAGTCAGAGAGACTTCAAGGTTTAAACAGAGGAAAAGCGATGGAGGTTTTGTACGCTAGACTTTATCAGATTAAAAAAACTGAGAAAGAGAAAGAATTAAAAAAAATTAAAGGAGAAACAACCTCGGCAAGTTGGGGTAACCAAATTAGATCATATGTCCTACATCCTTATAAGCTAGTTAAAGATTTAAGAACCGGTGTTGAGACCTCAGACGTGGAAGGAGTTTTGAACGGAGATTTAGACGAATTCATTACAGCGGAAATTAAAAAACATGATTAAATTCCAAAATATTACCAAAGTTTATTCTCCAAATGTGGTTGCTTTAGAAAATGTTTCTTTTGAAGTGAAAGACGGAGAATTTCTTACCATTGTTGGAAAATCAGGGGCAGGAAAAACAACCTTAGTTCGTTTGCTTTTAGCTTTAGAAACACCAACTTTCGGAGATGTTTTTTTTCAAGATATTAATGTTCATAAAATAAAACCTTCTAAAATTCAAGACTTAAGGAGAAAAATAGGAGTGGTTTATCAAGATTACAGGCTTTTATTAGCAAAAACCGTCTATGAGAATGTTGCCTATGTTTTGGAAGTGAGAGGAAAGGGAAATAAAGAAATTTCCCAAAAAGTTCCTCAAATTTTGGAACTCACCGGTCTTAGCAATAAAAGTGATAGTTTTCCCGAAGAGCTTTCGGGGGGAGAGCAGCAAAGATTGGCTCTTGCTCGAGCAATAGTAGATCTGCCTGATGTTGTTGTAGCTGATGAGCCCACCGGCAACCTTGATCCGTATAATAGTTATGAGGTTATATCTCTTTTGGAAAAAATTAATAAAATAGGTAAAACAGTTATTTTGGCGACCCATGATAAAGAAATAATAAATAAGTTGGGGAAAAGGGTGATTACCTTAGAAAACGGAAGGATAATTCGAGATGATGAAAACGGCCGCTTTATACTATAGCTAACTATTGGTTGATAATATTATGTTTACTAGTTTAAAAAGAATTTTAAAATTTGCTTTTACTGATTTTTCCCGAAACCGGGGAGCAAACTTTGCAGCAATTTTTGTTTTAGTGATAATCATTTCTTTGATGACTAGTCTTTTTCTATTCCAAGGATTAACCCGATTTTTAATTTCCCAAATCCAAGAAAAGATTGATGTTGCAGCATATTTTAAAGAATACACAACCGAAGAAGATATTTTAACAGTTAAAGAAGAGCTTTTAAAATTTTCTTCTGAGGTAAAAGATGTTCAGTATGTTTCAAAAGAAGAAGCTCTTCAGAGGTTCACCGAGAGATACAAAGATAATATTGATTTTATGGGCGCATTAGAAGAAGTAGGAGGGAATCCCTTTTTAGCTTCTTTAAATATTAAAACAACACTTCCTTTTCAATATGGAGAAGTTTCTGATTTTTTAGAAACGGGTCAATTTCGTGAGCTGATTGAAAAAGTTGATTATTATCAAAAGAAACCAACAATTGAGAAAGTTTTTTCCATAACCTCTGCTATTAATAAATTTGGTATTGGATTGAGTATAGTTTTAGTGTTAATTGCTATCTTAGTTGTTTTTAACACTATAAAATTAGCAGTTTCTGATTCAAAAGAAGAAATTAGCACAATGAAATTAGTTGGTGCTTCAAACTGGTTTATTCGCGGCCCATTTATTATCCAAGGAGCAATTTGTGGATTTTTTGCTTGTCTAATTTGTCTTGTAATTTTTAGTGGAGCCACTTTCTTTTTACAGTCCCAGCTTGAAGTTCTATTGCCTGGTTTTAATATTTTTAATTATTTTATCAGTAATTTCTGGACCCTGGTTTTAATTCAGCTTTTCTGTAGTGTAGGACTAGGAATAATTTCAAGTTTTATTGTTGTCAAAAAGTATTTAAAGGTTTAAAATTTTAGACATTGCGGGGTCGGCTAATGGTAGGCCGATGGATTCTGGCTCCATTAATCTAGGTTCGAGTCCTAGCCCCGCAACATTTTTAGAAAATCGCCATTTGAGCGGTTTTTTGGTAGAATTAAATAGAATTATGAAAATATCAAAAGCAGAATTTACTAAAGGCGTTATCGGGGGCGATTATGGTTTGAAAGACAATTTACCGCACATCGCTTTTTTTGGCCGTTCCAATACGGGAAAATCAAGCGTGATTAACTCTTTGGTCGGTAAAAAAGATCTTGTAAAAACAAGCAAGGTGCCGGGGAAAACACGTGAAGCGAATTTTTTCCGCATTAATGATTCTTTCTATTTTGTGGATTTTCCCGGATATGGATATGCAAAATGTTCGATATTGGAGCGCAACAAAATGATCAAAAGGACTTTTTGGTATGTGGAGTTTTCTAACGTGAGGCCTAAAGCAGTTTTCTTAATTATTGACGTTAATGTCGGCTTGACTGCCTTTGACCGGGATATGATAGAAATTCTTGAGGCAAATAAACATCAAATTGTCATTGTTGCAAACAAAATTGATAAATTCGCTAAAGACGCCGTAGAGAAACAGCTTTCCTCAATCCAAAAAGAAGCGCGAGATATACCGATTTTGGGATATTCGGCCAAAACAAACGAAGGGAAAGACGAGTTAACCAAAAAAATTGCGAGTTTTGTAATAAAATAAGTTGACCGAGACGCGTCGATAGGGAAGACAAAAATCGTCGGAATTTCCCTTAAATCCTTGGTTCTAGACCGAGATTGTCAGCAAATTTTCGTCGTCTCGTTAAGAAAGAGATTTTTTGGTAGAATAAATTATATGAAAAACGTTGAAGTTGAAATCCAAGTTATAATTAAAAATCCGGAAAGAGTTGAGACAAGATTAAATAAAGTAGGGAAATTTATTAAGTCTCGTAAACAAGTTGATAAATACTTTGTGTCTCCGCAGAGAGATTTTTTTATTAAAGATATGCCAGATGAGTATTTAAGAGTGAGATATGAAAAAGACAGAAATCATCTAAACTATTCTTTTTTACACTTTGGCGAGGATGGTTGGTTAAGGTCAACAGATGAATACGAGACCCTTGTTGACACACCAGAGATTGTTGAGGAAATTTTTAAGAAAATTGGATTAATTCTTAAAGTTACTGTTAAAAAGACACGAAAATACTTTGATTGCGGTGATTTTGAAGTAACCCTGGACCAAATTGAAGATTTGGGTGATTTTATGGAAGTTGAAGCAAAAAAAGATTTCGGTGGTGTAGATAAAACAAGGAAAGCCTGTTCTGATTTTTTAAACAGTTTGGATGTTGAATATGAGATTAAGAAAGACATGGGTTATCCCAGAATGTTGTATAAAAAGCTAAACAGAACTTAAATTTGGAATATAAACATATTTATCTAATTCCTTGTTCAGTAAAATTCCTGGGACTTTCCCAGGCTTTTTAGTATTGACAAAATTATAATTGTATGATATAATTAAAACAGCTTTGGAATTCCTATAGGGAATCCATTTACCTTAACAATTAAAACGGAGAGGATAGAAAAATGAACAGTAACTGGCATGGTTTGGTTTGTTCGTTTGGTTCATGTGAACAGATGCAGAAAGAATGGGGACAAGGTCACTATGTGACTGGTCCCGAAACGCAAGTTCTGGAACAGCGACTTACAGATAGGTTTGGATTGACTACAGTTGTGACAAATCGAGGTATGACCGCTATTTTGGCGGCCATCTATGCTTTTACCAAAATGGGTAGCACGATTGCGTGTTCGACACACGTGTATCCAGGTACCCTACTTCAACTCGCGGAGTTGCAAGATAGGGGATTGAATGTTATTTGGTTTGATCCAAGTGACTTAGAGGCCTTTCGAGAAAAAGTCCTCGTTAGTCCAAACCTAGATATCGTTCTTTTGGAAACAATTGGCAATTCAAAAGAAATGCCAGTTGTTAGTCCTGAAGAGTTTCATGAAGTGATTCAGAAGTCCGGTTTTTCTTCGGAAACGAAGATTATCCTGGATACAACATTTACACCTGGATTTACTGTACGCTTATCTCGGCCCAATCTCATCATACTTGGCTCTCTTACAAAGTATGAGCAGCCAGAAGATGAGTTCATGGGCGGTAGAATTTCTGCTTCTAAAGAGGATATCGCAAAGATTCGTTCAACTCGTTTTTTCGCAAATGTAGCCATGTTGCCTGAAGTAGCAGCATACTACAACAGGGTGATTGACGAGACCGACGAACGATATGAAGCACATACCAAGAATGCCTTGACGATAGCTTCCCTTTGCGAAAGTCATCCGGCAGTTAGAAGTGTTTTCTACCCAGGACTGGATTCCCATCCTCAATGTAAGTTGGTACAGTCGTTTTATAGAGGAATGGCTGGCGGCGTGTTGTATATACAACTCAAAGGCGGTAATAGTGCTGCTACCAAGTTGTGTGATCGACTCGTCGCAGACAACTGGACTATAGCAGTCAGTTTTGGCTCAACCGACTGGCGTTTGTTCCCTTTTATTATAAAGGAACACGTCGACTTTATTGGAGGATGCGAAGGAGTGATACGAATAGCGTCTGGTCGTGAAGATCCACAGGCACACATTTGTGTTTTGAAGTCGGTTCTTGACGATCTATGTTGATAGTTAAAGGATTTTTGAAAAAAATCCTAATAAGGAGCGTAACAATCTTGTTGCGCTCCTTTTTCTTGATTGCGTATTATTAGTTAAATATAATAGAAGATGATAATATAAATTAAATAAAAAATAAATGAATGTAATGATTATGAAAAAATCTTTTAAAATACAACCAGAACAATGGCAGGGCAGGATTGTTGAACAGCGCACTAAAAACAGGAGTCAATATGTTGGCGCTCCTTCAGTTTCTAAAAGCGTTATGGCAATCTATAAAGAATTGCTTAAAAAATCTGTTGCGGGGAAAAAGAAGTTTAACGCTTGTGTTTTAGGAGCAACTCCTGAATTGCGTAATATTGTTTTGGGTATGGGAGGTTATTTAACAAGTCTCGATATTAATTTAGAAATGTTTGACAAGTTAAAACCTTATATGAAATGTAAAGATAGCGAAAAAGAAGTGATTGTAAAAGCCGATTGGCTGAATAATCCATTAGCAAGCGAGTATTATGATGTTGTTTTGGGCGATGGCATCTCAAATAATATTCCATTAAAAAAACAGAATAAATTATTTAAAGAAATTAATCGTTTGATAAAAAAAGACGGCTATGTAATTTTAAGAGATCTTGTGATAAACCCAGAACGTCCTATACGTTGCGTGGAAGATATAGATAAAGATTTTGTTGATAAAAAGATTCATTGGTTTGATGTTTTTGCTGACATTTATTTTTACAGTGACATTTCTAGTCACTGTTATGATAAAAAAACATATAAAAGCGATCTTGGTAAATTATATAAAGATATTGAAAAGTGCCATAAACAGGGGCGTTTAAGCAATAAAACATTCAAAGCCTTATGGTGGTTTCGAAGTGATATACAACACACATTTATGCCCCGTTCAATGTTGGAGAAATTTCTCAAGAAACATTTTAAATTGTTATCCGTAAGACAAGCGCAAGATTTTCATTTTACCCAAGATACTCTTATATTTCATTTCGGTAAACCAAAGAAAAAGTAATATGGGTAAAATAAAATATAAAAAATTAAAATTTATTTCTATTAAGAAACACTATCAGATTTTTTCTAAAAAATGGAATATGTATACCGAACCGGGGCGACCAGCTCGAGAAGACATTAAAAATTATAATCAATTAACTAAGACTGCTTTAGGCAAAAAAAGAAATGCTAAAGTAGTAATTTTAGGGACTACTCCAGAAATTCGCGACCTGCTTTATAAATACTATCTTTTGAATAGAATAAAAGTTATTTGTCTTGATGTAGCACCAGAAATGTATCAGGCAATGACCGAGTTAGTAATATTGAAAATTCCTAGTGAGAAATTTATTCACAGAAATTGGGTAGAGATGGATTTCCCCAAAAACAGTATAGATTTATTTATTGGTGATTTCGTAATTGGTAATTTAATAAGTTATCAAGAAAAACAAGTATTTTTTGAGAAAATAAACTATTCGTTGAAGAATGATGGATATTTTATCACTCGTCATTTATGGATTACACCAAAAGCGGAGATTAAAGATTTAAAACAGAGATTATTTAGTTATGTTCCAAAAATAATACATGAAGAGCTAACTCTTAAACAAGTTACTAATTTCTTCTGGAACGATCTAATAATTGGAAGCTGGTTTAGAAACAAAGAAAATATTGCTTCTACGCTTTATTTTGACCAAGATTTCAAAAAACTAACTAAATATTTCGACAAAAAAATATTATCAGATAAGAAAAAGATTGCTAAAGAAATTTTTAACTACACTCTAAAATTAGTTAATAAGAAGCGTTGGCGTTTTTTTGCTAAACTAAAAGAGATACAACAAATTGAAGACTTTTTCATTATTAAAAAAGTACTTTTTTCTAAATATTGTCGTCTATCACTTAATGCACCAATTTTTCTATTAAGACCTAAAAAATAAATGAAAAAAACATCAAGAGTTTTAAATCCAGGATGGAAATGGTACTGGAAAGAATGGGAAAAAGCCGAGCCGCCATATAGACCATCAAAGGCCGAGATTAAATTTTGGGAAAGAGTGGTTAAAAAAAACGCAAAGAAGAAAAATTGTCGTGTCTTGGTTCTTGGAACTACTCCTGAGATCAGAGATTTATTGGCTCGGTACAAACTTGATGTAACCTTAGTTGATATAAATCCGGAAATGTATAGATCTATGAATAAATTAATGAGACTTAAAAACCCTAAAGAAAAATTTGTTAGAACAAATTGGCTTCAGATGGATAAAGTTTTACCACTAAATCATTTTGATATAGTTTTAGGAGATTCTCCTCACAGCAATATTCTTTTCTCTGAGTATGATAAGTTTTTCAAAAATATTTATTTGTCTTTAAAAAAAGAAGGAATTCTCTGTCTTGGTACGGCTATTATTTCTCCCAAAGAAAAAGGTATTTCTTATGAAACTTTAATTAAAGTCTATAGAAAAGATCCTTCCAAATTCAAGGAATTTAAGTGGCAGAAATATTATCTTTATAAAACGGGTTTTAGTGATAAAGATGTTTTTAATCCAAAAAACCTTGAATTTAAAGAAGGTGTTTTTGATAAAAAAATTGAAGATCTTTTTAAGAAAGGAAAAATAACTAAGAATGATTTAAAATATCTTCAGTTTAAAGTCGGAAATTACACCGATACCTTCCCCTCTCCTTATATTTTTAACAAAACTATAAAAAAATATTTTAAAATCTTAGAATTTTTTATTGACCCTCTTTCAAAGAAGTATCCTATTATGAAGTATAAAAGAGATTATATATTAGAAAAGAAAAAAGAGTTTTAAAGTAATTTTATGGTTGATAAAAGAAGGAATACATGGTCTGCAAAAATTAAAAGAACATTTACTTCAGTATTGCCTGTTGCCAAAAATAGAACAGGTAAATGTATTAATTGTGGGGAATGTTGTAAACTACCAAATGTATGTCCTTTTTTAAAATTTAAATCCAATAGTAAATCCCGTTGTTCTATATATTCAATAAGACCATTAAGTTGTAGAAAATATCCAAGAACTGAATCCGAATTGATAACTAAAGATACTTGTGGATTTAAATTCAGCGATAGTACAAATAATTAATTTTTTTTATGATTCTAACTGACCAAAATTTTGATAAGGAAATTCAAGATGCTGATAAGCCGGTTTTAGTTGACTTCTGGGCTTCTTGGTGCAATCCTTGTGTTGTGCTTTCTCCGATTTTAGAAAAATTGGCCGAAGAATACAAAGATAAATTTATTTTTACTAAAGTCGAATTAGATACAGTTCCCCTAACTGCTCAAAAATACGGAATTGAGAAAATTCCAACCGTTATTCTTTTTAAAAACGGAAAGCCGATTAGTGGTTTTATTGGAGTAAAGCCAGAGCCCGTGGTAAGAGAATGGTTAGAAAGAAGTCAAAAAATTATTAATAAGGTTATGGAAAAAGTTAATGAAATAACTAAAAATTATCAAGAATATGCCGAAAAGAATGGATTTAAGTTGAATCCAGATGGAAAGGTAGTGGAAAGATTGGTGCTGGGATTGTTAGCAAACGAAAAGAAATATGGAGTTAAATATTGTCCCTGTCGAAGAATTACTGGAGATACAGAAGAAGATAAAGGGAAAATTTGTCCTTGTCAGTGGCATCGAGAGGAAATTGAAAAAGATGGTTATTGTTCCTGTAGACTATTTGTAAAATAATGATAACTATCCCGAGAATTCCTTCTCGGATTTTTTTTATCCTCTTGACACATTTATCGTATAGACTAAAATAATATTACTAACAAGGTAGCCCTAGTTTAGGGGCGGTTGGGAAAGCCCTGTTATAATCAGGCACTGGGTCGCAACTGTGAAGCCCAAATGGGACAAGTCAGAAAACCAACCCTACTTTGATAACAGACCTACTTTGTCTCTTCGAGTCCAAGAGAAAAAGGTTGTTTTAATTTTAGATAAATTAAACCACCCGAAGAGACGAAGGTGGTTTTTAAAATTATGCAAAACTTTTTTCAAATAACCGATAAAGTGAAGCCAATAATTATTAGTATCTTAATTATTAACTTATTGGTATTGCCGACCCCTTATACTCTTTCCATTCAAGCAGAAAATAACCAAACAACCATAGATTTTTTAGAAAGTCAGATCCCCGATCCCTGGATAACTATGGCCTTAGTTTCAGCTGGTGAAACAGAATTAGATTTAAACCATCTGAAAGAAGTTTCTGGTACTTTAGCTACAGATTATGAAAAAACTATTTTAGCCTTGACCGCTGCAGGCGAAGATCCAAGAGATTTTGGTAATATTGATTTTGTGGCCCAATTAAAAAACTTTTATCAAGATAATCAAATTGGGTCTTCTGATTTATTGAATGATGATTTCTGGGGAATTTTAGCTTTAGTTTCAGCCGGTGAACCAATATCTAGTCAGATTATACAAGATTCTAAAAACTTCATTTTAACCAATCAAAATGGAGACGGTGGTTGGAGTTATGCTGTTTCGGGCCAAAGCGATACTAATGATACAGCTATTGCTATTATAGTCTTATTAGAAGTTGGAATTTCTTCTGATGACCCGATCATTATTGAAGCTATTGATTATTTACAATCAAGTCAGAACGATGATGGTGGTTTTCCTTATCTTCCTGGAGGAGACTCTGATTCTGGTTCTGATGCATGGGTGATTTCAGCAATTTATAAGTTGGGGCAAGATCCTTACAACTGGATCAAAAATGATCAAAACCCAATTGACCAGTTAGAATCTTTACGAAGATCCGATGGGTCCTTTAAATGGATCGCTTCTGAAGATGTGGGTTATCCGACTTTAACTGCTTATGCTTTGATTGCCTTAACTCAGAATTATTACCCAATAAACAGACTATATAGTTTGAGAATTGAAGGAGGGAATAATAACATTTGTTCAGCGTTAGTAAAAACCACTACTGCTTTAGATATAATTGAAAATGGAGCAGATGTTTGCGGTTATTCTTATTTTATTGAAGAAAGCGGTTGGGGTCCCTATTTAACAAAGATTAATGACGAAGAAGCCCACGATTTAATTGGTTGGCTTTATTTTGTTAATAATGAGCTGCCATCAGTGGGGGCTAATGATTATATCTTGGAACCAGGGGATGAGGTCTTGTGGTATTTTGGAGAGTGGGGTTGGAAGCCTACTAAGTTAACCTTAGATGGCCAGCAGGTTGACGTCGGAGATAATCTTGAAGCTCAGGTAGAATATTTTGAAAATTCCCAATGGAATCCTTTAGCTGAAGCCATAATTTATGTTGATAATCAGGAATTCATAACAGATAGTGATGGGGAAGTCGATTTAGTTATTAATAATCCAGGAGTTTATCAGGTCTATTCGGAAAAACCAGGCTATATCAGAACCAATCAATTCACTTTATTAGTCGGAGAAGGAATTACTCAAAATGTTGAATTAACTGTAGAAATAACCCAATCAGGAGGAGGAGGTGGTGGAGAACCAGAGATAGCTTTCATAATTGATAAATATCAGACTGATTTTGGAAGTCTGTCTCCCGGGAGTCAGATCAGTGACCAGTTTCTGATTCAAAATACTGGTAATGTCAGTATATATCTTGAAGGAATTGTGACAGGTGACGATGTTTTTACAGAAAATATAACCTTAGATGGATTGGATTGGTCAGAATTTGACACGGTTGTTAATAGCGGAGCCGAAAAAAATATTTTAGTCGAATTGACTGTTCCTAGTAATTGGACTAGTTTTGGAATTAAAACCGGGGATGTAACTTTTTGGGCAACTGCTAATTAATCATGAAATTTAAGATTTTAACAATTCTACTTTTTGCTTTTTGTTTTCTCTTGCCTTATCATTCAGTTTTAGCTATTGGGGTTGGGATTAAACCTTCTGTTTTAGATTTAGAATTAAAAGTTGGTCAACTAGAAAGAACAAAAATTCTAGTGTATAATATTTCTCGAGAAGCAGGAGTTTTTCGAGTCTTTCCAGATGAGTTAAATGAATGGATACAAATTGAACCTAATAATTTCCGCCTAGAAGCAGGAGAGACCAAAGAGATACACATTGATATTTTAGCTAAAGAAGATGGAATGAAAGCAACCAACATTTCAGTTTTGGCTAGCCCTTTAGACCGCCGAAGTTTTAGTGCTTCTTCTGGAATTAAAATTCCTCTAAAATTAAGTGTTACAGGAGAGAAATCGATCTTTTTAGCCTCTGTTTTAGAATCTATTTCTCTAGATTGGGTTTGGATATCGGGAATATTAATAGTTGTGCTATTGGTATTTTTTACGGTGAAATATTTTAAGAGAAAGAAAATCTAATGTCGATAGTTTTCTATTTGACAAATTAATAGATTCTTGTTAATATAATAATGTTTAGTTTATCAGTTCTTTAACAATCAAGAAAAGGAGCGAGAGATGAACGCAGTTAGAAGAATTACTAATAAGGCTTTGTCATTTTTTCCTTTTGTTTTCAGACTTTTAAATAAAAAGCAGGAAAACAAAGAGAAAAAATATCAATGTGCGCATTGTAAGACAATCTATCCTATTTCTGTTATTTATAAAGAACAAGGAACTTGTTTAAATTGTGGTTATGGGCTCTGGCAATATATAGATAATGATTAGTCTTTGTAATTCAAAAACCAATGCATGAGCGTTGGTTTTTTTTTATTCATTAATTGAATTTGAAAAAGATTTAGATTAGCCGAGATAATTTTTCAGGGTTGACAAGGTTTTGTTAATGTGTAAAAATGGAAATCTGTGTTTTTTTTATTTTCGATAACAGCACATTAAAAACTTATATAGGAAGGAGGTGATAGTCATGAACGAACCCTGAAAAGTGTTTTTTTTGTTTCATTGTGGCGATATTAACCACAGGACACAGGTAAATATCGAAGGAGGATTTATGGTCAAAAGTACAACACCAAAGGAGAGCCAATGCTTGGATGGGGATGGATTTTTGTTCTTATTTGTCTAACGATTTTCGGTTATTTCGCATTCACCTTGTTCGACATGGCTCTTTCTTTGATTAGCCTTTGTCACTAATCTAAAAAACACTAAAACCCCTAGAAGGATTTCTTTTAGGGGTTTTTTATTGAAACGGTTATTCTACAATTCTTAAATCGGTTTAAGTGTTCATTTTAGATCTTTTTGTATGGTATAATAAAAAGGGTTGACCCATATATTTTAAGAAGGTAAACTAGAATAATGGTTACTAAAAAAAGAGTAAAAAAACCAAAATCTAAGAAAAAGGTCTTGAGACTAAAATCTAAAAAGAAGGTTTTGAGACCAAAACCTAAAAAGGTTTCTTTTTCTGAAGAATCCTTTCTTAAGACTAGAATAAAAGTAATTGGAATTGGTGGGGGAGGGAGTTCAATTGTTTCTGAGATTGCTAAATCTTTAAATAAAGCAAGTTTTGTTATAGCTGATACTGATATTCGAGCACTTAAGAAAAATTCAGGTATCCGCCATTTTTATTTTGGTCAAAGTTTGACCCATGGTTTAGGAACAGGAATGAATTCAGAATTGGCAAGAGCCTCAGCAGAACAAGAGAAAGAAAAAATCGCCAGCCTTTTTAAAGATCAAGATATTAGTATTTTAGTAGCTTCTCTTGGAGGAGGAGTCGGTTCGGGGGCTACCCCGGTTTTTGCTGATGTTGCTCGAAATTCCGGAGGCATCATTTTAGGAATTTTTACTCTGCCCTTTAAATTCGAAGGAGGAAAAAAATCTAAAATAGCTCATAGTTCTTTACAACGTTTAAAAGATTCTTTAAATGCTTCAATTACTATTCCCAACGAAAGAATCTTTAAAATTATTGACGCCAATACACCCATAACCAAAGCTTTTTCAGTTATTAATAAAAGTTTGATTGAATCTTTAGAAAGTTTGATTGAAATGATTTATAACACTGGTTTAATAAATATCGATTTTGCAGATATCCGAACAACCTTAAAAGGAACAGGGAAATTAGCCTTTTTAAATACTTATCAAGCAGGAGGGAAAAATGGAGCAGATGAGATAATCAAGAATATTTTTAACAACCCTTTGTATAATTACAGTTTAATCGCCGAGAAAATTTTATTTAACATTTCAGGCGGAAGTAATCTTAGTATGGTTGATGTAGAAAAAATAAGTAGAAGTATTGCTAATGTAAATCCTAAAGCAAAGATTATTTTTGGAATTTCAAAAAACCCAAAATCTAAAAATAAAATTAAAGCTACTCTTCTTGTTACAGGATATTCTCGTTTCGTGAAACCAACCCAGGCTGGTAAAAAAGAAAGGGAATTAAAAAAAGAATCTAAAACAAAGGGTAAGGGGGATAAAAATAAAAAACCAAAAAGTATTAAAAAAGAAAAAAACTTGAAGATTTCTATAAAACCAAAAATAACAGAAAAAAATGGTAAAATTCGAAGAAACGCTTTGGAAATTAAAAAAGCCGAAGAGATAGAAGAAAATAAAAAACTAGCCCAAGAAAAAGAATGGGAAATCCCCACATTTTTACGGAGAAAAAAAGGTTAATTATTAATTAAAATGAATAGTGAAATAAAAAAAGCTATTATTCCAGTAGCAGGATTGGGAACAAGATTTTTACCTCTTTCCAGAATCGTAACCAAAGAACTTTTTCCTTTAGTTGATAAAGCGGTTATTCAATATATAGTTGAGGAAGCAAAAAACTCAGGGATTTCTGAAATAATTTTTGTTGTTAGTCCAGGAAAAAAAATAGTTTTGAATTATTTTAAGACATCCCAAGAATTACAAAAAGTTTTAAAAAAAAGAAAGAAAGATCAAATCTTGAAAGAAATTAAAAAATTTGAAGAGGTTTTAAAAAATATTTCCTTTTCTTCTGTTTTACAAAAAAAACCCTTAGGTGACGGTCATGCTATTTTACAAGCAGCAAAAGTTGTAGGTTCAGAGCCTGTAGCTGTTTTATTTGGAGATGACGTAGTTGATTCAGATACCCCAGCTTTATTGCAACTGATTAATGTTTTTAAAACCTGTAGATCACCAGTTATTGCTTTAAAAAAGATACCAAAGGAGATGGTCTCTTCTTACGGGGTGGTTAAAGTGGAAAAAATAGCTAGCCGCCTTTATAAAATTAAAAAAATAATAGAAAAGCCTGATATTTCTGAGGCTCCTTCAGATTTAGCTATTGTTGGGAAATATGTTCTTACCCCAGAAGTTTTTGGTTATTTAAAGAAGGCATCTCCTTCTAAAAAGGGCGAGATAATTTTAGCTGAAGTTTTTGATAAGATGCTATCAGATGGTAAAATAATTTATGGGTATGAATTTAAGGGAGAATGGCTAGAATGTGGAGATAAATTAAAATGGCTTAAATCTTTTCTTTATTTCGCCTTGAAAGACCCGCGATTTAGCAATGAACTAAATAAGTATTTAAAAGAATTATGATTAAAGTAACAAAAAATATTCTAAAAAACATTTATAAAAAAAGGTCCTCAAAAATTCATAAATATGATTATGGTTTTCTGACAGTTATCGGCGGTTCTGAGTTTTATAGCGGTTCTCCAGCTTTGGCAGCTATGGCTGCATTTAGATCGGGGGTAGATATGGTCCAAATTATTGCTCCTGAAAGAGCAGCCAATATCATAGCTTCTTTTTCTCCTAATTTGGCAACCTATGCCTTAAAGAATAAATGGTTAACAAAAATAGATTTGGCTGTAATGTTGTCGATGACAAAGTCAGCTGAAATTGTAGCAAAAGGTAAAACAGCAGTAGTTATTGGTGGGGGAACGGGAAGATCAAAAGAAACCCAAGAAACTATTTTAGAATATCTTTCCCAGGTTTCTATACCTGTAGTTATTGATGCTGATGCTATTTATGCTGTAGCTAAAAAACCAGAAGTACTGTTTGGCAAGGATTTTTTAATTACTCCTCACTCTTATGAATTTTTTGTTTTAACCGGAAAAGAAGTTGCTAGAAAAACTCCGAAAGAAAAAATAAAATTAGTTCAACAAGAGGCCAAACGACTTCAGACCACTATTTTACTAAAAGGAAAAACAGATATAATTTCAGATGGAAAGGATTTTGCCCTAGATGAGGCAGGTAGTCCTTTTATGAGTGTTGGAGGAACAGGAGATACTTTAGCTGGAATTTGTGGAAGTTTAATTGCTCAAGGAGTAAAACCATTTTTAGCTGCCCAGGCCGGATCCTTTATTAATGGAAAAGCTGGCCAAATAGCTTCTTTAAAATTAAAAGAAGGTTTAACTGCTACTGATCTAATTGAAGCAATTCCCGAAGTTTTACCCCGTTAGAAACCTGACTATGTGGTATGTCTATGTTTTATTAAGTCAAAAAACACAGCATTGGTATATCGGTTCAACCCAGGACTTGCGAAAAAGAATTTTAAGACATAATGCAAAAAAGAATAAATCTACAAAATATGGAGTACCATGGAAACTTATTTATTGTGAAGCTAGTTTAAATAAAGAAGATGCTCGAGCCCGAGAAAAGTATCTTAAGTCAGGAATGGGTAGAAAATATTTAAAAAACAGATTAAAATTCTTTTTCGCCAAAGGTTTCTAACGGGGTTTTACACCTTTAAGGTAAAATAAATTAGGATGGCTAAAATTATAAAAAACAATTTGGGAAATTTTTTAATAATTTTTCTTATTTTTTTGATGATGGCGGGTTGGATTTTTTCTGGCTGGCCGAGGATTTGGCAAAATCCACCGATTCCGCCGAAAATTCAGGAGGCAAAAGCAGAAACTCAAGTGCTAAGACCAAATGGAACAGGATTTTATCAAGATTGGGAAACTTTAGTTGGTACAAGCCATTGGGAGGCGACAAATGACGATCCAGTGGATGATAGTACTTATATTGAAACGCAGGTTCAAGGTAGAGTAGATATCCAGGCTTTAGCAAATCCGACATTTGACGATTCAGACACAGTTAATTCAGTTACAATTTATTGTCGAGCTTATGCTATCGGAACCAAAGGACCTGAAAAAATAAGCTTTTTTGACAGGTTAGACACTACAGATAGAGACCAAGAAGATAATATAGGAGTTACAAGAGACTCTTGGGATCAGTATAATAGTGCAACATTAATAACTGCTCCGGATGGCGGTGGATGGACAAAACAAAAAGTAACAGATTTACAAGTAGGAATTATAACTAATACATTAGGTGCTGAAACTCTTCGGGTTTCTGAAATTTGGATAGTTGTTGATTATACTCCTCCTGCTGTTTCTATTAGCATTACTAACGACATAGTAACTTTTCAAACCGTGGCTCTAGATGCAACTGTGGATAACTCTTCAGATCTTCCAGAAATAACCGTTGATTCTGGGCCGGCTGATTTGAATGTAAAAAGCACGGTCTTTATTGAAGGAGCTAATACTTGGACCCTACACGAAACAGATAATGGACCGAACCGGGTGCTGTGGGAATTTTCCAAAAATGGTACAGACTGGGCACCTTTTGCCGTGGCCGGCACAGAATATACTTTCGATACTAATGTGCCGACTAGTGACACTCGCAATTTATATCTCAGATTGACTGTGCCGACTGAAACTGCTTCTTATAACCAATATAGTTCAACAGTAACTGTTGTTGCTTTCTGACATTTGGTGGTATAATGAAAATAGATGTGGATAACTAATAAACACACATAAAGGTCGAGCCTGGTTGGAAATCTTAGCTAGATTTCTAACCAAAATAGTTAACAAGTTATAAAATGAAATCAATGAAATTTCTATTAGCAACGATTTGTATTTTAGGAATGGTGGGAATGATGATAGGAACAATGGCAGAGGCGGGTGATACGGTAACCGCCACTGTTACAATAGGAGTGGTTTCGATTGAAGTTACTCCTACATCTTTTGGTTATGGATCAGTGCCATATAGTGGTACAAAAGAATCCTATGATTCAGATTTAACTAGCACAAACATATCAGCCACAGTTGGCACGGCTGTAACTGATTTGGATATTAAAGGAGCAGATACTGCCGGCTGGACACTTAATACAGTGGCTAGTATAGCTGAAAATATATATGCTCATGAATTTGGTACTGCAACTGATGAAACGACCAGACCGGCTTCATATGAGGCTGTTGCATTAACAACAACTTTTGATGGCAACTATTTAGTGGAAGGCGCCGCAGGTGAGAGTGTCACATGGTTTGGTCTGAAAATTCATACTCCTTCAGCGGGGGTAGCTACCGTACAAAGCGCTGCAGTGGTGCTTCAAGCAAGTTGGGGCGGGTAAAATCGCAAAAATAATTATGAAAAAGTTGGTTACTATTTCGCTTGCGGCAATAATAGCAATGTTGATTTTTCCGTTTGCGGTTTTTGGCAGCGTTGGCGTTGGCGTGGGAACCGGGAAAATACAAGTTGACAAGCCGTTAAAGCCAGGCTCAATTTATAATGCTCCTCCTTTGACGGTAATAAACACCGGAAGCGAGCCTTCAGAATATACTGTTTCTATTGATTATTCCGGGAACCAGACACAATTAAAACCAAATAAGGAGTGGTTTAGTTTTGAGCCGTTACAATTTCATTTGGAGCCGAATCAGTCCCAGATAGTTCAAATTAAAATGACTTTGCCGATTAAAACTGTCCCGGGAGATTATTTTGCTTATCTTCAAGCCCAGCCGACAAAGAAAACTACTACCGCCGGAAGCACGACCATCGGCGTGGCGGCCGCAGCTAAACTTTATTTTACAATAGCTCCGGCTAATATCTGGCAGGGAATTTATTATCGGGTGGTTTCTTTCTGGACAATGTATTCCCCTTGGACCTGGGTTATTTTGGGAATAGTGCTGGCAGCAGTAGTTATTACTCTCTTTAGGAAGTTTTTTGCATTTCAAATTGCAGTTAGAAAGAAATAGAAAACTGGTAGAAATTTATTTTAGGTAAAATGAATGATGATGAAAAAATCTTCAATTTTTGTATTATTGATTATTTTAGGGTTGACTTTTTGTTTTTTTTGCCCCGTTAGAGATATTTCTGACGGAGTTTTAGTTCAGGCAGCCGGTGTTACCGCTACCGTTACAATATCAGTTTGTGGAAATGGAAGTGTTGATGCGGGCGAAGATTGCGACGGGTCTAATTTAGGAGGAGAAACCTGCAACAGTCAGGGATATGACAGAGGCACTTTAAGTTGTAATTCTGATTGTACTTTTGATACCTCTGGTTGCAGCACAGGAGGAGGCGGCGGTGGCGGCGGTGGAGGCGGAGGTTGGATTTCGCCGACTAAAGTTATTCTTCAAGGGATCGCTTATCCCTCAGCCGAAATAACTATCTTAAAAGATGGTCAAGTAGCCACCTTGATTACTGCTGACTCTCAATCAAACTTTAAAGCAACGCTTACTACTTTAACTGCTGGCACCTATACCTTTGGAATCTGGTCAGAAGATAAAAAGGGAAGAAAGTCCATTACTTTTAGCTTTACCACAAGTGTAACTTCAAGAATGACTACCACTATTAGTGGTATTTTTTTACCTCCGACTATCGAATTGGAAAAAACTGCTCTTCAAAGAGGAGAAACTTTAAATATCTTAGGGCAGACTGTTCCCGAAAGCGATATTAGTATTTTTATTAATTCTCCAGAAATAGTTAAAAAAACCAAAGCCGATGACAAAGGTGATTGGGATTATTCTCTTGATACCGGTATTTTAGATGAGGGTTCCCATATTGCCAAAGCCAAAGCTATCTCTCCCGATGGTTTATTAAGTACTTACTCTAATACTTTATCATTCGTGGTGGGTGAAAAAGAGATAGTGGTTTTGATGAAAAGAGGGGATATAAGTACAGACAAAAGAATAAATTTAGTTGATTTCAGTATTCTTCTTTACAATTGGGGAGTGCCTAAAAATCCAGCCGCTGATTTAAATAGTGATGGAAAAGTAAATTTAATAGATTTTTCAATTATGTTTTATTGGTGGACAGGATAAGTAGTCACTAAATTAAAAATTATAAAAATGAAAAATCACGATTCAAAGTTTAAAAATATTATTATTGCTTTAATTATTGGTTTTGCTTTATTTCCTGCTATTACTTTTGCGGCTGAATTATACTTAGAACCAACTAGTGGAAAATATCATCTAGGTGACACTTTTATAATAGAAATAAAAATAGATACTGAAGAGGAATGTATCAATACTGTAAAAGCTGACTTAGAATTTTCTCAAGACATTTTAAATGCAGTTGATTTTAGTCAGGGAAATTCTATTTTAACTCTTTGGGTGAAACCTCCAGAAATTATTCAAGAATCTGGACTGATTTCTTTTGTTGGTGGAATACCAGGTGGTTACTGTGGAAAAATACCCGGTGATTCAGAAGAAAATAATTTATTGGGGAAAATTATATTTAAAGTAAGCGAAAATAAAACAAATCAAGCAGAGGTAAAATTTTTAGATAGTTCGCAAGTATTATTAAACGATGGATTAGGCACACCAGCAAAATTAAGTACTAGAGGGGCTATTTTTACTATTTTAGCTGAAGAAATAGAACCTGCCCGAGATGAGTGGCAAGAAGAATTAGAAAAAGATAATGTTTTGCCCGAACCATTTAAAATAGAGATTAATCAGGACCCCTCAATTTTTGAAGGAAAATATTTTATTATTTTTTCTACTACTGATAAACAAACAGGAATTGATTATTACGAGGTAAAAGAGGGGAAAAGGGATTGGCAAGAGACAATCAGTCCTTACCTATTGGAAGATCAAAGTTTAAAAAGTATAATAAAAGTGAAGGCAATAGATAAAGCGGGAAACGAAAGGATTGAAGAAATAATTCCTTTAAAGGAAATAACCTGGCAAGATATCTCTTGGGCAATCTTGATTTTAATCGTAGGTGGAATAATTTGGTGGATTGTAAGAAAAATAAAAAAATGAAAAAAACATTACTAATTTTAACCATTTTAATTTTATTTTTTACGGCTACGTCTTTTGTAAAAGCCGCTAGTGCTTCTTTATATTTGTCTCCTCCTAGCGGTACTTACACAATTGATAGTACCTTTTTGGTGAAAGTAAGAGTAAATAGTGGAGGAGAAGCTATCAATGCTGCTGAAGGAACTTTGATTTTTAATCCAGATGAAATCTCTATAGTAAAGCTTTCCAAAAGTAACTCAATTTTTAGTTTATGGACTACTGAACCAACTTTTTCTAATTCTACAGGAAACATAGTTTTTGGCGGCGGAACACCTAGCACTTTTACCGGTACTTCAGGAACCATTATTACAATCACTTTTAAAGCTAAAGCTAGTGCTAGCACTCAAATAAGTTTTTCTTCCGGTTCAATTTTAGTAGCAGATGGAAAAGGAACAAATATTTTAGGCACTATGAATGGTGGAGTTTATACCTTAAAATCAAAAATTATAACCCCACCAGCCGACGGTGAGGAATATATACCTCCAATAACGCCGAGCGGAGCTCCGGCCACTCCAGTTATTTCTTCAACTACTCATCCCGACCCAGAAGAATGGTATTCAAATAATAATCCTGAATTTTTCTGGAAATTACCTTCAGATATTACTGGAGTAAGTTTAATGCTCCATAAAAGCCCGACTGGTAATCCTGGTCCTGTTTCTGATGGTTTGATGGAGTCAAAGAAGTTTGAAGATGTTGAAGATGGAATTTGGTATTTCCACATTAAATTCAAAAATCAATATGGCTGGGGAGGAATTTTACATCAAAAAGTTTTAATTGATACCAAACCACCAGAACTATTTGAAATTACTATTGACAATGGCGAAGACCCAACCAATCCTACTCCAATTTTGTATTTTAAAACTACTGATTCTCTTTCTGGGATTGAATATTATGAAGTAAAGATTGGCGAAGCAGAACCCATTCCTATTACTGTTGCTTATTTAAAGGAGAATCCTTACCAGATTTCTCCTCAACTACCTAGAAAGCATACAATAATTGTGAAGGCGGTAGATGCTGCTGACAATCCAACACTTGCCACTACTGATGTTACGATAGAACCGATAGAGAAACCTGTTATTACTGATTTTCCCAAAACTGTCAGAGCAGGAGATGTTTTAACAATTAAAGGAACCTCTTTGTATCCAGATGCCACGATTACGGTTTTTGTTAAAAAAGAAGGAGAAGAGGCAAGAGTAAAGAATGTTAAGACAGACAGCGAAGGAAATTGGCTTTTCATTTACGATAAAAGTTTAGAGAAAGGAACCTATCAAGTTTGGGCGGTAGTGACTGACAGCCGAGAAGCAAAAAGTAACCCAACAGAAAAAATTACTTTAGCTGTTACTTTGCCAACTTTGTTAAAATTTGGTAAAATAGCTATAGATTACTTAAGTGTTATGATTACTTTAGTTGTACTTATTGTTGTTTTAATCGCTATTGGATTTTATGCTTGGTATCGAGTTTCGCTTTGGCGAAAAAGACTTAGAAAAGAAACTGGAGAGGTAGAGGAAAGCGTTAAACAAGCTTTTAAAACTTTGCGAGAAAAAATAGAAAAGCAAGTTGAATATCTTGATAAAAAACCTGGTTTAACAAAAGGGGAGCAGGAAATTCGAGATAAATTACAAGAAGCCCTAAATACTTCCGAAGAATTTATCAGCAAAGAAATTAAAGATGTGGAAAAGGAATTAGAGTAATCACTCGCTAAAAAATACCAGAGATGTTTAATCCGACGGATTAAACATCTTTTTATTGTTTTCCACTTTTTAAAATAGAAATTTGAGGTATAATAAGGTATAATTTTATTAATATGACTTATGATCTCATTATAATTGGAGGAGGGCCGGCTGGTATTACAGCCGGGATTTATGCTACCCGTCAAAAACTAAATACTTTATTGATTACTAAAGATTTTGGAGGTCAAATGACCAAAAAAGCAGTGGCTATTGAAAATTATCCTGGATTTGAAGAAATTTCAGGTCAGGAATTAATTCAAAAATTTAAAAAGCATTTAAAAAGACAAAAAATTGATATTAAAGAAGATACAGTTAAAGAACTTGAAAAAACTGACGATAAGCTTTTAGTTTTTACTAAAAGCAAAAACAAATTCGAAGCCAAAACAGTTATTATAGCTTCTGGGGCGGACCCCCGACCATTAGAGGTTCCAGGAGAAAAAGAATTTATTGGTCGTGGTTTAAGTTACTGCGCCATATGTGACGGACCAGTATTTCAGGATAAGACAGTCGTGGTAGTTGGTGGAGGAAACGCTGGTTTTGAAACGGCAATATTTTTAGCTAATTACGTTAAAAAGATTTACATTTTAGAGTACAATCCAGAAGTCGCGGCCGATGAAGCTAATCAAGAACTAGTTAAAAAAACAGGGAAGGTCGAGATAATAACAAACGCTGTTTTGAAAGAAATCAAGGGTGATAAATTCGTAACATCAGTAATTTATCAAGATTCAAAATCGAAACAAGACATTATATTGGAGGTTGAAGGCGTCTTTGTTGAAATCGGGACGCAACCTGCTACTTCATTTGCCAAGGGTTTAGTCGATTTTAATGAAAGGGATGAAATAAAGGTTGAGTTTGAAACTTGTCAAACTAAAACTCCGGGCCTTTTTGCTGCAGGCGACGCTAATGTTGGGAAATATAAGCAGATTGTATCAGCTTGTGGTGAAGGAGCTAAAGCTGCTTTAGCAGCCTATGAATATGTTCAGAAATTAAATTTAAAATGAAAAAATGACGAGCAAGATAAAACAAATTAAAGCAAGAGAAATTTTAGATTCGCGGGGAAACCCAACAATTGAAGTAGAATTAACAACTAATAGTGGGTTTTTTTACTCTTCGGTTCCTTCAGGAGCCTCTACAGGAAAATATGAGGCAGTTGAATTAAGAGATGGAGACAAAAGATATCATGGAAAAGGGGTTTTGAACGCAGTAAGGAATATTAATGAAGTTATAGCGCCTGAGCTTATAGGAAAAGACGTAGTTTGCCAAAAAGAAATAGATGATTTAATGATTAAATTGGATGGAACTGAAAATAAATCTCGTTTAGGAGCTAATGCTATTGTCGGAGTTTCAATGGCAGTTTGTCGAGCCGCGGCTGCTGCTCAACAGATTCCTATTTGGAAATATATAAAAGAAAACATCTTTCAAGAATCAAACTCAGAAGACTTACCAATCCCTGCTTTTAACGTTATCAACGGTGGGGCTCATGCCGGGAATGAACTTGATATTCAAGAGTTTATGATTGTTCTTCAAATCAAACCTTTTTCAGAAGCTCTCCGGGCTGCTTCAGAAATTTATCAGGAACTAAAAAATCTTCTTAAAGATAAATATGGAAAACAGGCTTGTAATATTGGGGACGAAGGGGGATTTGCTCCACCTTTTCAAGTATCAGAACAAGCTTTAGATTTTATCCTAAAAGCAGCCCACAATCTTGGCTATCAGAAAGATTTAAGAATAATTTTAGATGTAGCAGCTTCTCAATTTTTTATTGACGAGAAATATCGAATGAAATTTGGCGTTTTTACTTCAGATGGTCTTCTTAGATACTATTCGGATTTAATTCAAAAATATCCTATCTTAGCCTTAGAAGATCCTTTTGCTGAAGAAGATTGGGATGGATTTCAGGAAATTACAAAACAATTTGGTGAGAAAATTACCATAATCGGCGATGATCTTTTAGTAACTAATTCAAAAAGAATACAAACAGCCTCTGATAAACAAGCCTGCAATGGGCTTTTATTAAAGGTAAATCAAATAGGAACGATTTCAGAAGCTATTACATCCGCCAAACTAGCTAAATCTTTTGGGTGGAAAGTAATGGTTTCACATCGTTCTGGCGAGACATCAGATAACTTCATTGCTGATTTAGCAGTTGGAATTAGTGCAGACTTTATTAAGGCAGGGGCGCCAGCTCGAGGCGAAAGAGTAGCAAAATACAACCGACTTTTAAGAATCGAAGAGGAACTTTAGAAAATCAAATTCGCATAACTTAATGTAAATAGAAAAGGGCTGGATTTTTTGTCCAGCCCTTTTTTTTTGTTTGGTTTCCCAATTTTTTTATTTGCCACGTTGTGTTTGTATATGCTTCAATTTGCCCAGTGAATCTTCAAAGGCTAAAATACTTTTTTCGTAAAAATCAGCTGCTTCTTCCTGAGTTATACGATGGTCTCGTTGAGTGTCTGTGTCTCTGTACAACGGCACTACGATTTCATCAGGGAGAGAGCTTTCTTCATCCTCGGATGGAGTTCTTATGTCTTCTTTTTCATAATAGATCTGTTGTTGAAGACTTTCCAAGTTCTCCATGTGCTCTTCTGCGCCGGCGTTGACTTTGTATATTATTGTTTTGTTATAAAATGTTCTGGAAACAGCGTTTCGTCCTTGCCAGGATGCACAACCGCTGGTTGTTACAATAAGAGCCATTAGCGCAAGACCGAGAACAAACACAATTGCCCTTTTCACTTTTCACCTCCTTTCTGTTTTGTATAAAAAAACTGAGAGTTGAACCGATTTTCAATGTTCTAATTTGAATATATCTCATTCAATGATAAAGGTCAAATATCTTTTTTATAAAAGTAGTTTATAGATGAATTAAAGTTTGTTATAATACAACTATCTATGAAAACTCTCTTACTTATTATTGATGGTCTTGGTGATAAACCTATTCCAGCATTAAAAAACAAAACTCCTTTAGAAGCAGCCAAGACTCCAAATTTAGATTTTTTAGCCAAAGAAGGAATCACCGGTCAAGTGGCCCCCTTTTGTACTACCGCTATTCCCACATCAGAAGCTACTCATCTCTCTTTATTTGGTTACAGTCCAAAAGTTTTCCCAGTCAAGCGAGGATTATTTACAGCAACTGGAGCTGGAATTAAAATGAAACCAGGAGATGTGGCTTTACGGGGAAACTTTGGGACAGTGGATAAAAATCTAAACATGATTGACAGACGAGCTGGGAGAATAAATCAGACCCAATCCTTAATCAATTCTTTAGATGGAATGGTTATTGCTGGGGTAAAATTTCTACTCAAAGCAGCAGGGGGTCATCGAATAGGCTTAGTTTTAAGGGGTAAAAACTTGAGTAGTAAAATTTCAGATGGTGATCCGCACTACGGAAAATTAGGCAAGAAAGCTAAAAAAATTAGACCTTTTGATAAAACCAAAAAAGCAGCTTTTACTGCTAAAGTTTTAAATGAATTTTTAAAAAACGCTCATCAAATTTTACAGAAACATCTTTTAAATAAAAAAAGAAGAAAACAAGGATTACCTCCAGCAAACTATATTTTAACCAGAGGAGCAAGTTCTTTAATAAAACCACCCACTTTTAAAACGAAATACGGGTTAAAAGCGTGTTGTATTGCTGGTAAAATCCTTTATAAACAGATTGGTGAGATTTTAGGTATGGATTTGATCAAAGTTAAAGGCGCAGATGGTTCACCCAATACTAATCTTAAAGGAAAATTTTTGGCAGCTAAAAAAGCCTTTAAAAAATACGATTTTGTTTTTTTGCATATCAAAGCCACAGATTCATTAGCTGAAGATGGAAATTTTATAGAAAAAAAAGATTTTATTGAAAAAATTGATAAAAACATTAAACCAATTATTGGTCTTAAAGATATATTAATTGTTATTACTTGTGATCATTCTACTTGTTCTTTATTAAAAAGACATTGTAAAGAACCTTGTCCTATTTTAATTTTTGGTCATAATACGGATTCCGTAGAAGAGTTTTCAGAAAGGGCCTGCCAGAGAGGAAAGCTTGGGAAGATAAAACAGGATAATCTTATGTCTATGATTTTAAAGTTTGCAAAAAGATAATTTTATGGTAAACTTGAAACATTAAAATAAATATCTGATTTTGACTACTGATTTTGGGTAAGCCAGGATTAGATATTATCAATTATTATGATTAAATTACCTAAAATTAAATTATCCAAACATTTAATACTGTTATTTATTGCAATTGTAGGAATTATAATTACCGGAACTGTAGTTTTGTTAAGTCAGCTTCCAAGTGATAAAAACACTCCAGAGTCTTTATCTGTGGAGGAAATGAATGAGATTGCTCAGAAAGCCATAAGTTATATTAATACAAATTTATTAGGAGGAGGAACAACCGCTTCGTTAGTTGAATCTTTAACGGAGAACGGATTGATTAAAATAAGGCTTATAGTAGAAGGTAATGAGATTGATTCATATATAAGTCTGGACGGTAAACTTTTATTTCTCCAAGCTTTTGATTTAAGCGACGAGTTGATCGCAGAAGATCCAGGTTTAGGTGATGGAACATCAGACGGTGTAGATATAGAGTCATGTGAAGAGATTACTAAAGTAGAAAAACCCTTATTAGAAGCTTTTGTAGTAAGTAAGTGTCCGTATGGAGTACAAATGCAAAGGATTTTGGCGGAAGTCGTCAGAAATATTCCATCATTAGCAGAAAATATGAAAGTGAGATATATGGGTTCCATTTCTGGGGGTAAAATAACTGCTATGCACGGAGACCAAGAAGCTCAAGAAAATTTACGGCAAATATGTTTAAGAGAAGAAACAGAAAAGTATTGGGATTATATTGCTTGTCACATTAAAAAAGGGGATGTTGAAGATTGTTTAAGTAATGCTCAGGTTAATGTAAGTCAATTAAATAGTTGTATGACTGATTCTTCGAAAGGATTAGAATATGCCAAAGAAGATTTTGATTTGCAAACAGAACATGATGTGAAAGGTTCACCAACTTTAATACTAACCGGGGAGGGAGTGTCGGAATTCGGATTTGGTGGAAGGACTGCCGAAGCATTAAAGACCTTAATTTGTTGCGGGTTTACAAACACACCAGATGTTTGTTCTCAAGTATTAGATGAAAATCGAGCAGCAACCAGTTTTTCAGAAGTATATAGTAGTGGAAACGCTCCTTCTGATGGAGGTTGTGAATAAATATGATAAAAATATATTCTACACCTACTTGTGCTTATTGCGTTACTTTAAAGAGTTTTTTAGAACAACATAATATTGAATTTGAAGATATAGATGTTTCACAAGACAAGATAGCCCGGGAAGAGATGATTGAGAAATCAGGACAAATGGAAGTGCCAGTTGTAGAAATTGATGACGAAATTATTGTTGGTTTTGATAAAAAAAAGATTTGTAAAATTTTAAACATAGAGTAATAACTTTATGACCACTAAAATCGCAATTAATGGCTTTGGTAGGATAGGCCGTCCTACTTTCAGAGAGATTTTAGAAAATCATCCTGATTTACAAGTGCTGGCAATTAATGATTTGACTGACAATAAAACGCTATCCCATCTTTTGAAATTTGATTCAGTATACGGAATTTATGATAAAGAAGTTAAATGGACAGAAGATAGCCTTATTGTTAACGGTAAAAAAATACAAGCTCTCGCAGAACCTGATCCTTCAAATTTACCCTGGAAAGAACTGGGGATAGATATTGTTTTAGAGTGCACTGGTCATTTTAGAGGTTTAGAAGGGGCAAAAAAACATTTAACAGCTGGAGCTAAGAAAGTGATAATTTCAGCCCCAGCTAAAAGTGAAGGCATCCCTTCTTTTATTTTAGGAGTAAACGAAGAAAAATTTAATCCTAATGAAGATGAAATTGTAGATATGAGTTCTTGTACCACCAATTGTTTAGCTCCAGTTGTTAAAATTCTAAATGAAAGTTTTGAGATTTTGAAAGGCTTTATAACAACGGTTCATAGTTATACTAATGATCAGCGTATTCTAGATTTACCCCATAAAGATTTAAGAAGAACAAGGGCAGCAGCTTTAAATATGATTCCTACTACTACTGGAGCAACAAAAGCTGTCGGGAAAGTTATACCTGAAATTGAAGGAAAATTAGATGGGATTGCTCTACGGATTCCAACACCAACTGTTTCAATTTTAGATTTAATAGTAGAAGTGAAAAGATCAACTAATAAAGAAGAGGTAAACAAGGTTTTCCAAAAAGCTGCAGAAAGTAAAGAACTAAAGAGAATACTTGGGGTAGAGTCTCTTCCTTTGGTTTCTTCAGATTTTCAAGGAAATTCTCTATCAGCCATTGTCGATTTAGATTTAACAATGGTAAAAGACAATCTGATTAAAGTCCTATCTTGGTATGATAACGAATATGCTTATGCTTGCAGGTTAGCGGAATTCGCCGAATATATTGGAAAGAAACTATAATTTTTGTAAAATCCTAATAATATTTTTGGGCAAAAAGGTGAGTTTTTCACCTTTTTTAATTTTCAAAAAAAAGGTACAATAACAATATGATGAACCAAAAAATTCTTATCGAAGTTTCAGCTAGACATATTCATTTATGCCAAAAAGATTTGGAAGCCCTTTTTAGTAAGAATTATCAGTTAAAAAAACTGAAAGACCTTCTAACGACCAAACAGTTTGCAGCTAAAGAAACCTTAAATATTCAAGTAGGTTCCAATAAAATTCTAGACGTAAGAATAGTGGGACCTCTTCGAAAGAAAACCCAGATCGAATTATCTATAACAGATGCTATTAATTTGGAAATAAGTTCTCCAATAAGAGAATCGGGCAATCTTAAAGGAACACCAGGAGTAACTTTAATCAGCTCGAAAAGAAAGATTAAACTTAAAAACGGAGTAATTACTGCTTGGCGACATATTCATTGTAGTCCTGAAGAAGCCAAAAAATTAAATCTCAAGAAAGGAAAATTAGTTTCAGTTAAGATTAAAGGAAAGAGAGCTGTAACTTTTGATAATGTTAAGATTAGGATAGATAAAAATTTCAGATTATGTGTACATCTTGATACTGATGAAGGAAACGCAGCCGGGATAACAAGAAAAGGGAAAGGAATAATATTAAAGAATTAAGATATGATTTTAGTATTAAATTGTGGGAGTCAATCAATAAAATGGAAATTATTTGATAAGAGAAGTTTGGAGCTAAAAAAGGAAGGAAAACAGGAAATTTTTAATTCTAAGAACTACCACAAAGTCTTAGAAAAAGAGCTGAATAAGTTAAGTAGTTATCAGAAGAATATCCAAAAGATAGGACACCGCGTTGTTCATGGGGGAAAAAAGTTCCGAAAACCTACTAAGATGAATAAACAAATCTTGAAAGAATTAGAAAAATTTAATAAATTTGCCCCTTTACACAATCCTTTTAGTCTTTTAGGAATAAAAGTAGCTCAAAAGATTTTTCCAAAAGCAAAGCAAATAGCTGTATTTGATACCGGGTTTTATACCACCTTATCTCAAAAAGCTAATACTTATCCTTTGCCAGAAAATTTAAGAAAGAAGTTTGGATTTTGTCGTCTTGGTTTCCATGGAACTTCTCATGAATATGTAGCAAAAACAGCTTCTCAAAAAATCAAAAAACCATTCAAAAAGTTAAGAATTATTACTTGTCATTTAGGTGGGGGTTCAAGTATTACTGCTATTAGAAATGGAAAAGCAATCGATACATCAATGGGTTTTACTCCAACTGAAGGAGTGGTTATGATGACAAGGTCTGGAAATTTGGACCCAGGAATTATCTTGTATCTAAGTAAAAAATCAAAAAACCTAGATTATATTTTAAATCAAGAAAGCGGACTTAAAGGAATTTGTGGACTTTCTGATATGAGAGATGTTTTAAAGGCAGTAAAGAAAGGGAATAAAAAAGCCAAACTGGCGTTAGAAATTTTTGTCTATTCAATTCAAAAGTATATAGGTGCTTTCTTTGCTGTTTTAGGAGGATGTGATTTATTGGTTTTTACAGGATCAATCGGATTAGGATCTTCAAAGATTAGAAATATGATTTGCAAAAATTTAATCATTCTTAAAAAGACAAAAACTTTAGCTATAAAAACAGACGAAGAACTCGCAATCGCTCAAAAGATTAAAGATACTTATTAAAACATGATTCCAAAATCTCAAAAACACATCTTGTGGTTTAATAATTTAAGCAAAAAAGATGTTGCTTTGGTTGGAGGAAAGAATGCGTCTTTGGGAGAAATGTATGTAGAACTTTCAAAGAAGGGAGTAAATATTCCCGATGGTTTTGCATTAACATCTAAAGCATATTGGTATTTTTTGAAAGAAAATAAAATTGAAAAAGAATTGAAAGAAATTTTTAGAAAATTTAATCCAAAAAGCTTAGAGAGTTTGCAAGAAACAGAAAAAAGGGCTCGGAATTTAGTTTTAAAAGGGAAATTTCCGGAAAATTTAAAACAAGAAGTTTTAAAAAGTTACAAGAAACTATCCAGAAAATATAGTGAACTTCAAACTGATGTTGCTGTTCGTTCTTCCGGAACAGCCGAAGATTCAGTCACTGCTTCCTTTGCTGGACAACACGAAACCTATCTTAATGTCAGAGGAGAAGCAAATTTATTGAAAGCCATAAAAGGATCTATTGCATCTATATTTAATGCCAGAGCTATAGCTTATCGGGAAGAAAAAGGATTTTCTCATTTAAAAATTGCTCTTTCAGTCGGGGTTCAAAAGATGGTGAGGTCTGATTTATCTTCTTCGGGAGTAATGTTTACCATTGATACCGAAACTGGTTTTTCCAATGTTGTTTTAATAAATTCAATTTATGGATTAGGAGAATTAATAGTTAAAGGACTGATTACGTCTGATGAGTTTTATGTATTCAAACCAACTTTAAAAAAGGGTTTTAAATCAATCATTGTTAAAAATTTAGGAAGGAAGACAAAAAAGTATATTTATAATAAAAAAGGAGGATTAAAAGAGGTAAAAGTCCCTATTGAAAAACAATTAAAGTTTTCTTTAACTGATGACGAAATTCTAACTTTGTCTCGCTGGGGGTGTTTAATTGAAGAGCATTATAAGATTCCTCAAGATATTGAATGGGCAAAAGATGGAAAAACAAATAAGCTTTTTATTGTTCAATCAAGACCAGAAACCGTTCACGCTCCCAAAATCGGGAAAGTTTACCAAGAATACGAAATTAAAACCAAAAAACCTCCAATTTTAACAGGTACTGCTGTTGGTGACAAAATCGGAATAGGAACAATCCATGTAATCCCGGATGTTTCAAAAATCAATCAATTTAAAAAGGGAGAAGTTTTAGTAACTAAAATGACAGATCCTGATTGGACCCCAATTATGACTTTGGCCTCAGCCATTGTTACAGATGAGGGGAGTAAAACTTGTCACGCGGCGATTATTTCCAGAGAACTTGGAATACCTTGTATTGTAGGTACTCAAAAGGGAACAAAAACTTTAAAAACCGGTCAGACTATAACCGTTGATTGTACTCAAGGTTTAAATGGAAGAATATTTTTAGGGAAAGTTTCTTTTAAAATTAAAAGATATGATCTTAGAAAAATTCCCAAATTAAAGACTAAAATAATGATAAATATTGGGGCTCCAGATATTGCTTTTAGAACCTCGTTTTTGCCAAATGATGGAGTGGGATTAGCCCGAGAGGAATTTATAATTGCTGAAAAAATCAGAGTTCATCCTTTAGCTTTATATCATTACAAAACCATTAAAGATAGAAAATTAAAAAAGAAAATTGGCAAAATAACTGTTGAACATAAAGACAAAAAAGAATTTTTCATAAAAGAATTAGCAGAAGGAGTTGCTCAAATAGCTGCTGCTTTTTATCCAAAAGAGGTTATTATTAGGTTATCTGACTTTAAAACAAACGAATATCGCAATTTGATTGGCGGGGAACTTTTTGAGAAAGAAGAAGCAAACCCGATGCTTGGATTTAGAGGAGCTTGTAGATATATCGATGAAGGTTTTAAACCGGCTTTTAAGATGGAGTGTGAAGCGATAAAAAGAGTAAAAAATGTATTCGGATTAGAAAATATTAGTATTATGGTTCCGTTTTGTAGAACAGTTGAAGAAGGGAAAAAAGTAATTCAATTAATGAAAAAATTTGGACTTGATGGTAAAAAAGATAAATTTAAAATTTATGTGATGTGTGAGATTCCTTCAAATGTTATTATGGCTGAAGAGTTTTTAAAGATATTTGATGGTTATTCTATTGGGAGTAATGACCTAACCCAATTGTCTTTGGGGATTGATAGAGATAATGCATATCTACAGAAAATTAGTGATGAAAGAGACCCAACAATTAAACAAATGATTAAACGAGTTATTCGCATTTGTAATATGAAAAAGAAATATTGTGGCATTTGTGGTCAGGCTCCGAGTGACTTTCCTGAATTTGCTGAGTTTTTAGTAAAAGAAGGAATCGAAAGTATATCTTTGAGTCCAGATACAGTAATGAAAACAATTTTAAATTTGGCTAAAATTAAGAAATCATAATTATGTTTGATATTATTACTTTTGGTTCAGCGACAAGAGATGTTTTTTTAAGATTAAAAAAGGAGAGTTATCAAATTCTGAAAAAGAAAGAATTTCCTACCGGAAAAGGTCTTTGTTTTTCTTTGAGTTCAAAGATTGAAATCGAAGATTTAATTATGTCTAGTGGGGGAGGAGGGACAAATTCAGCCGCTACTTTTGCTAGTCAGGGATTTAAAACGGCTTTTTGTGGAAAAGTAGGAAAAGATAAAATAGGAGAGGCAATAATCAAGGAGCTTAAAAAATTTAAAGTTTCAACCGTTTTTATAAAAAAGGATAAAAAACTTCCTACAGCTTATTCAGTTATTCTTTCTTCTCCTCAGGGAACTAGAACAATTTTAGTTTATCGAGCTGCTTGCCATTTCATGAAATTTAAAGAAATTCCCTGGAAAGAATTAAAGGCTAAATGGTTTTATATTGCTCCCTTAAGCGATTCTTTGGCCAAACTGTTTGGGCCTTTGGTAAAATTTGCCAAGGAAAATGGAATAAAAATAGCCGCTAATCTTGGAAACAGCCAAATAAATTTGGGTCAGGAAATTCTAAAACCAATTCTTTCAAAAATTGATATTATAATTTTAAACCAAGAAGAAGCCTCCCTACTTACTAAAATCCCTTTTCAAAAGGAAAAAAAGATTTTTCAAAAATTAAACAAACTTATTCCAGGAATTGTTCTAATGACAAAAGCCAAAAAAGGAGCAGTAGTTTCTGACGGAAAATATATTTGGAAAGCTGGAACTCGCTCTTTGAAAATTATTGAGAAAACTGGAGCCGGAGATGCTTTTGGTGCCGGGTTTGTGACTGGATTTATTAAAAAAAATAACATTGCTTATGCTATTCAATTAGCTACTGCTAATGCCTTTTTCTGTATTCAAAAAATAGGAGCAAAAAACGGCTTGTTGAAAAAAGGTCGGAAGTTTGTAAAAATAAAGGTTCAGAAAAAACTCTTGAGATAACATTTTGTCTCATAGGGAAGGAATAACTTTTTAATGACAAAAATTACAAAAATTCTTACAATCGTAATAATTGCAATAATCATTTTTATACTTGTATTGGTTGTGATATGTTTACTTGATGTCTTTCGAAAACCAGAGATTGTTACTGATAAAACAGAATATAATTTAGATGGCATTTTAAAAGTAAAAATAAAGAATAATTTTACAAAGAATAATATTTGTTTTTCTTCTTGTCATCCTTATTATATAGAAAGGCAAAAAGATGAAAAATGGCAGATTTATCCTCATCTTGATTGTGAATATTCTAATCTGATTAACAAATGTATTGATCCGGGTCAAATTAAAGCATTTGAATTTGTTTTACCTTCATCAATAGATGAAGAAATTCATCGATTAGCCATACCAGTATGTATAGGATGTAGTGTCAAACAACCCTTTCAAGAACATAAAATATTTTATTCAAACGAATTTATTGTTAAATAAAATGAACTTGAAAGATTATTTAAAAAAAGCTCAAAAAGAACATTGGGCAATAGGTCAGTTTAATTTTTCAACCCTTTCTCAACTTAAGGGAATAATTGAAGCTGCAAAGAAGTTAAAATCTCCCATAATTCTAGGAACCTCTGAAGGAGAAAGTCAATTTTTAGGCCTAGAACAGGTGATTGCTTTGAAAAATGTTTTCCAAAAGGAAACTGGTTTACCCATTTTCCTAAACTTGGATCATGGGAAATCTTTTGAGATTTTAAATAAAGCCTGTGATTTAGGTTATGAAGCTATCCATTTTGATGGTTCAAGATTACCCATTGAAGAAAACATAAAGAAAACAAAAGAGGTAGTAAAATACGCCAGAAAATCGGGAATTCTAGTTGAAGGAGAGGTTGGAATTATCGGTACTGAAGCATCAAAAGTTTATGAAAACGAATTCGAATTGGAAGAAAAATACTTGACTAATCCCGAAGAAGCTGCAAAATTTATAAAAGAAACTGGTGTCGATTGCTTGGCAATAAGTATTGGCAATTTCCACGGGATTACAATTAAGGGTGACAATCCTAAAATTCAAATCGAAAGATTAAAAGAGATAAAAAATAGAATAGCAGATACATTTTTAGTTTTACACGGAGGATCAGGAACCCAAACAGAAGATATTAAACAAGCAATAGAGTTGGGAATTGTGAAAATTAATATCAATACTGATTTAAGATTGGCCTATACAAACACTTTTAAAAAAGTGTTAAACGAAAATCCCGACGAGATAAGACCTTATAAATATCTACCAGAAGTAATCGAAGCTGTTCAAAAAATAGTCGAAGAAAAAATTAAATTGTTCAACAGCGTTAATAAAATATGACAAAAATTGTTTTCGAAAAAGAAAAATGTATAGGGTGTGGTTCTTGTGTGGCTCTTTGTCCAAAATATTGGGAAACAGGAGATGATGGCAAAGCTCATCTTAAAGGTTCAAAAACAGACGTACAGACTAGTAATGAAGAATTAGAAATAGAGAAAATTGACTGTGTTCAAGAAGCTGTTGATACTTGTCCTGTTCAGTGTATTCACATTGTTAATTAATAACTAATATTATGCTTTCTTTATCAGCAAAAATTAGAAAAGATTTCGGTAAAAAAACAAAGTCTTTAAAAGAGAAGAATAGAATCCCGGCTGTAATTTATGGACCGGGAATGAAAAATTTATCTCTGGAAATTGACTATGAAGAATTTAAAAACGTGTTTAAAGAGGCAGGAGAAAGTTCTTTAGTTTCTCTTGAAATCGAAGGAGAAAAGAATAAAAGACTAATTTTAATTCATGAAATCCAGAAAGATCCTGTAACTGATAGGTTCTTACATGTTGATTTTTATAAGGCGTCGTTAAAAGACGAGGTTGAAGCTACAGTTCCTTTGGTTTTTGATGGAGTTTCTCTGGCGGTAAAAGAGTTGGAGGGAACTTTGATTAAGACTATTACAGAGGTTGAAGTAAAAGCTCTGCCCCAGAATCTTCCTCATGAGATAAGAGTTAATGTAGAAGGGCTTAAAACTTTTGAGGACGATATTTTAATTAAGGATTTAGTTGTTTCACAAGACGTAAAAATTTTAAGAGAACCAAAAGAGATGGTAGCCTCTGTTGCTCCTCCTGAAAAAGTTGAAGAAGAACTAGAGAAACCAATTGAGGAAAACGTAGAAGATGTGGAGAAAGTAGAGAAGGAAAAAGATGAAGAGGAAGAAACAGGAAGAGAAACATCTTCTTCTACCGAAACCTCTGAAGGAAAAGAAAAAGAAGAAAAAAAATAAAGGATATGATTTCTCGGATCTCAAAATTTGTTTTATTACCCATTGTAATATTAACCTTCTGTTTATTAGGTTTCTGGGTTTTAGCTGAAGAATCTGATTCTTTTGATTTTGATATTTGTGAATCAATTGAAAAGATTAATAAAGAGTGTGAAGATCTTTCTCAAAAAGAATGTAAAGATCTTTTACAAAAATGCGAAACATATTTAGAGGAAAAAAGCGCCGAGATTGAAAAAGACATTAGCAAAACCGAAAAAGAAAAAAAGAATCTTCAATCTGCAATTTATCTCTTAAAAAGGAAAATGACGAATTTAGATTACCAAATTTATCAAAGTAATGTAATAATAAAAGACCTTACTTTGCAAATTGGGGACACTCAATTTTCAATTGATAAAACTTCTGTAAAAATCGGAGAATCCAGAGATCAGTTATCTAATATTTTAAGAGCGATTTACGAAGAAGACCAAAAATCGTCAATTGAGATTTTGCTTGAGGGAAATCTTTCTGATTTTTTCGACAATATAGTTTATTTAGAAGCTTTAAATTCTAAATTGCAGGAACTTTTAGAAAATAGCAAGGATTTAAAATCGTATCTAGAAGGGCAAAGAGAAGAGATGGGAGAAGAAAAGGAAGAGTTGGGAGCATTAATTAAAATTCAAAGTTTACAGAAACAAGAACACGCAAGCACAAAAACAGAACAGGAATACATTTTGAAATTAACTGAAGCAGAATACCAAAAATATCTTACAGAAAAAACTGAAACAGAGAAAACAGCAACTGAAATTCGAGCAAGGATTTTTGAGCTAATAGGTGTACCTAAAGCTCCAACTTTTGGAGAAGCCTACGAACTTGCAAAATCCGTTTCTGAAATTACGGGTATTAGACCCGCTTTTTTATTAGCTGTTTTAACCCAAGAATCTAATATTGGTAAAAATGTTGGACAATGCTATTTGAAAAATACTAGAACGGGGGAGGGGATATATATTAAAACGGGAAACAAGGCAACTAAAACCATGAGCCCGAGTAATGCTACGTATTTTTTAGAAATTATCGAAAAGTTAAACAAGGCTAAAGATTTAGTTCGTGATCCTCTTGAAACCCCTGTCTCTTGTCCAATGAGTTATGGTTGGGGAGGAGCAATGGGTCCTGCCCAATTTATGCCAAAAACCTGGGTAAAATATGGATATGGAGCAAGAGTTGAAGAACTTACAGGAAAAGTTTCAGATCCTTGGGATATTAAAGATGCATTTTTAGCTTCTGCGCTTTATTTGACTGATTACGGAGCGGCTAAACAAACATATAATAGCGAATTTAATGCTGCTTTAAGTTATTTTGCAGGACCAAGTTGGTATAAATCCAGCTATAGAAGGGTGTATGAAAGAGATTATGGTTATCCTATAATGAGAATTGCAGAAAATTACGAGAGAGATATCGCGAGACTTGAGAAATGAAAAATCTTTTGAGAAACAAAAAATCTTCGGTTGGTCTCCGGAAGATTTTTTAATTATATAACCTAAGTTTATTTATTCTCTATTTTTTTGAAAGCTTTGATTATAACCCTTAATTTTCCATCCATAATTTCTTCAAGATTATGCCAGCTTTTTTTGATTCGATGGTCAGTAATTCTATTTTGAGGAAAATTATACGTTCTGATTTTTTCACATCTCTTTGCCCAACCAATTTGGGCTTTTCTATTTCCACTAAGTCTTTCTTCGTTTTCTTTTCTGGCATTTTCCAATAGTCTTGCTGCTAGAACAGTAAGAGCATTTTCTTTATTCTGTAACTGGTTTCTTTCAGTTTGGGATGTCACTACCAGGTTGGTTGGAATGTGGGTAATTCTTACTGCTGTTTCTCGTTTGTTTACATATTGACCACCTGGACCTGAAGCCCGATAATAATCTATTTTTAAATCCTTGGGATTTATTTCCATTTCAGTCTTCTTGGGTTTAGGTAATACTGCAACTGTTGCAGTGGAAGTATGAATTCTACCAGACTTTTCTGTTTTAGGAATTCTTTGAACCCTATGAACTCCTCCCTCATGTTTCATATAAGAGAAAGCATCATCATTTTTTAATTCAAAAACAATTTCCTTAAAACCGCCTATTTCTGAAGGATTAGAATCTAAAATTCTTTGTTGCCAACCTTGACCCGAGGCATATCTCGAATACATTCTAAAAAGATCTCTAGCAAATAGACTAGCTTCATTACCTCCCGTTCCCGCTCTAATTTCAACGATCACCGCTCCTATTTTATTATTATCGTTGGTTGGTTCAAAATCTGTCATATATAATTATTTTCTACGTTTTTTCTTCTTAAGTGCCTCTTTTTTGGCTAATTTTTTTCTAAATTTTTCTACTCTCCCTGTAGTATCTACTAATTTTTCTTTTCCAGAGTAAAAAGGATGACACTTAAAACAAATTTCAGTTTCAATATATTCTTTGGTTGAGCCAACACTAAAAGAATTTCCACAGGCGCATTGAACCCGGGTATTAGGATAATATTTTGGATGGATGTCTTTTTTTGTCATGATTAATATTTTCTATGGTAACAGACTTTTTTTGTAAAATCAAGTATTTAAAGAAAAGAGCCGGGGATAATTCCACGGCTCTTATAGAATGTATAGAAAGAGCATTAAAGCTGTAAGGGCTTCAAGCGATCTCTTACGACCTCTTGATGGATTAGATCCGGAAGGGCAATCCCGGCCAGCGTTACGAAGCGTGCAGCACAGTCTTGCTCTGTGTTCATCTCGCATTGATCGAAGAGGCTGATGCTCTCACGACCAAAGTGCGCCGCTCTATCAGTATCACTATCTTGGAGATAGAGACGAGCAAGCACGTAGGCAATCTCCGCTGCCTTACGAGGATTTGTTTCTCGTAATTCTGCGAGATCCTTTTCCAGTTCTGCTTTAGTCATGAATGTACTGGTCATAGTTACTTCACCTCCTTTCGGGTTGATGAACTTTGTCGCCAGCTAAGAACGTAAGCCACTCGTCGGTCCGTTCGTATACAGCCATTTCTTCTGGTCCAAACCAGCACCTGATTTCTTGCTCAGCTTCCTTTTTATTACCCGAAGCGTGAATAAGGTTTTTACAAGCACTGCCAACGATTACAGCAAGATCAGGAGCATTGATAGAAAAGTCTCCCCGAATTGTTCCGGGAAGCGCCCGACACGGCAAAGTGTTACCAATAAGTTTTCGTACAACACTGATAGCATGAACTCCTTCAAGTACAATAATTACAATAGGACCAAGAGAATAGTGATGATAATTCCATTCTTTGATTTTGGCACCGATTTGTTTTGGGTCATCTGTGCCAAGAATTTGAATTAGATCGATTCCGTATTCTCGGCATGTCTCGAGGGTCTTTTGTCCCATATTCTCAACCCACTTTTCAGATTGAGGGAAGTGTTGGTCGAGTTGTTCTCGGGTTGCTTGAAGGATTTTTAATCCAACAATTTTCAATCCAGCTCGCTCAAAGCGCTGTAAGAATTGTCCCACCAGACCGCGAAGAACTCCATCAGGTTTTATTATAACCAGGGTTCGTTCATTCATAATCTCTTTAGCGCGTTTTTCCATTAATTCGCTCCTTTCCAGTTTTTAAAGAACAAGGAATACTTCCATGATTATATTATATAAAATGTATTTGTCAAGGTAGTGTATAGCTTTTGATGTCTGTAAAACTCTTACTCTTGATTTGATTTTAAAACAATGATATATTTAGAAAATTAACACTTTAATTTATTTAAGATTAAGAAATTAATATTATTTATGACTGAAAATAAAAAAGAAGTTAAAAAAACAAAAAAAGTTGACCGTGACTTTGATATTGATGTTAATGAGATGATAAAAGCAGGCATTCATTTTGGTCATCGAATTTCCAGACTTAATCCAAAAATGAGGCCGTACATTTCAGGAGTAAGAAATACGATTCATATTATAGATCTTGAAAAGGCAGCTAAAAAATTCTCTCAAGTCTTAAAACTTATTGCAAAGATTATTTCTGAAGGGAAGACTTTACTTTTAATAGGAACGAAAATTCAATTTAAGGACTTGGTAAAAGAAATAGCTAACGATTGCGATCTCCCATATATTAATGAAAGATGGTTGGGTGGAACTTTTACTAATTTTGATACGATTTTAAAAAGAATTACATATTTTAAAGAGCTTGAAAGAAAGAAAGCGGCTGGTGAATTTGGAAAATATACAAAAAAAGAGAGAATAAAAATTGATAAAGAACTCCAAAAACTTAAGACTAAATTTGAGGGTATAAAAAATATGAAAAAACTTCCCGACGCTGTTTTGATTTTAGATATGAAAAAAGACGCATTATCTGCCAAAGAATCAAAAAGAAAAGATATAACCATCATCGGTATAATTGATACCAATATCGACCCGACTTTAGCAGATTATCCCATTTTGGCTAGTGATGATTCCATTCCTTCAGTAAGATATATATTAGAGAAGGTGAAAGAAACAGTGTTGCGCGCAAAACCCAAATAAATTGATTTCGTTAAATCGTATGATTTCTATTAAACAAATTAAACAACTTCGCGAAGAAACCGGTGTTGGACCAGTAGAATGTAAAAAGGCTTTAACAGAGACAAAGGGTGATATAAAAAAAGCACAGGAGATGTTACGGATTTGGGGAAAAGATTTTGCCGCAGAAAAAACAGCCAGAGAAACTAAAAAAGGAATTGTTGAAAGCTATATTCACCCTAATTCTAAAATAGGGGTGTTATTAGATATTCGTTGTGAATCAGACTTTGTGGCCAAATCTAAGGATTTTAGAAAATTAGCCCATGAAATTTGTTTACAAATTGCCGCAATGAAACCGTTATTTTTAAATGAAAAAGACATTCCAGAAGAATTTTTAGCCGGGGAACAAAAAATCTATCAAGAACAATTTAAAGACTCTGGAAAGCCTACAAAGATAATTAATGAGATTATTGAAGGAAAATTAAAAAAATATAAAGAAGAAACCTCATTATTGTCTCAACCTTGGATAAAGGATACGACAAAAATCATAAAAGATTTAATTGCAGAACATGTTGCTAAGATAGGGGAGAATATTGAGATTAAGAAATTTGTTCGTTATGATATATAATTTTAAATTATGTACGAATTAATTGCCATAATTATTTTGATCAGCAGTATCTCAGGAATATTAATAATTCTATTAAGAAGAATTCCTGTTTTAGTTGAGTTACCAAATGTTATTGAAAGACCTCAAAAAGAAAGTCCAATTTCAAGATTAGAAAAGAAACTTAAAACATTTGTTCCGGAAGAAAAAATTTTACAAAAGATCCTTTCTCGTTTTCGGATTTTAGTACTAAAAGTAGAAAAAAAGACCGATAATTTACTTCAAAGATTACGAAAAAAATCACAACAAAATCAAAAAGTTAATGATAAAGATTGGCAAAACCTAAAAGAGTTGATTGATAAAAAGTTTAAAGATTTGCCGAGGTAGCTCAACGGTGGAGCAATGGTTTTGTAAACCATAGGTTGGAGGTTCGAGTCCTCTCCTCGGCTCCATAAATTTATTGAAGGTGAGAGGATATAATGAAAATGGTTATGGTCTTGACAAATAATTCTAGATGCGTAAAATTAAATCAGATAAAGCGAAGAAGATAAGATTATGAAAAGAACTTTTGAAAAGTAAAATAAATTAAGAATTAGAGCCGAAGATATGTAAATTAAACCACGAAATATCTTCGTGGTTTATCATTGAAGAAAAGTTCATTGATAATTTAATAATTTAGTTTTTTAAAGTTGTCTCGAATTATTTTTTTTATTGAGAGTTTGATCCTAGCTCAGGGTGAACGCTGGTAACGTGGATAAGGCATGCAAGTCGAGCGGTCCCGCTTCGGCGGGATAGCGGCAAACGGGTTAGTAACACGTGAGAACGAACCCCAAAGACGGACATAACTCTGCGAAAGCAGGGCTAATTTCCGATAGTCCCTGTGAATTTTTCATAGGGTAAATGGTTGCAGTTAAATGCTTCCGCTTTGGGACCGGCTCGCGGCCTATCAGCTTGTTGGTGAGGTAATGGCTTACCAAGGCTATGACGGGTAGGGGATGTGAGAGCATGTTCCCCAACAGAGGCACTGCGACACGGGCCTCACTCCTACGGGAGGCAGCAGTCAAGAACCTTCCGCAATGGGCGAAAGCCTGACGGAGCGACGTTACGTGATTGAAGAAGCCCTTCGGGG
>SDBT01000314.1_pt1 | contig 74210 bp, 125 predicted proteins | sample 2277101 | NCBI WGS metagenome assembly SDBT01 (sample SAMN10404973, study PRJNA504765) | marine sediment metagenome | isolation source: marine sediment core GS10_PC15, 103 cmbsf | place: Arctic Ocean: Southern Knipovich Ridge | collected 2010
TCCATATCAGGATCGAATAGAGATTGCTGAGACTTGTGTAGCTCGTGTTTATCGTGAGCTTTACTAAAGGGCTCCTGCGCCATTGCTACCAAGTCTGAAATACTATTGTCTCGATAGACATCCATTATGTTCTGTTTCTCGGAACTATATTTAGTTTCCATATCAGCCCACCACACGGCTTTACTCTCGTCGTAGTGTAGGATTGTAAGCTTCTTTCTGATAGACTTCAAAAAACATAAGTCACAGTTTCCTTCATAGTCTTTCAGTTCTAAATCAAAAGACTGCCTGTCCCACCAGTTACGAATAAATGTTTCATCGGTATTTATTTCCGCAAGAGGATAAACGTTTTTCGGGTTAGAACCGAGCCTATGCTTTTCGTCAGCCCTAATTCCGATAGCAGTAACATAATTACTATTACCGAACATTTTTGTAGCATACTTACTGATAGGTCTCTCTTTCAGTTCCCTGGTACAGTGTCTAAACAGCTTGGAAGGAAGCCCATACTTCTTGATTACATCCTCGAAGGGTTCGCCGTTTCTGGATGCCGTTTCAAAAGTCACAACCCTGTATCCGGTTCCTTTTCCCATTTCTGGATTAACCTCAGCTTCTAGCCAAACGGTATTGAATCCAAACTCTTTATCACAACGGTTAACGAATTCTAAGGTTGCTTCATTCTCTTTGCCTGTATTGGCAAATAAGAATAGGGTTTCGTAATTAGTGTATTTAACATTCTCTTGGATATACCTGCCCATAAAGGCTGAGGTTCTTCCTCCAGAAAACGATACCACTATTTTCTTGTTACTATTCATTTACTTTTAGTTTCTATAGTTATCATTCCCTCCATTATAGATTCAGCGATGCTCCAAAAGTCAGTAAGTGTTCCGGATCCAGTCTCCATAATCGAGGTTTCGTTTGTTTCCTCACAATAAACTTCAAATTTAAAGGATTGCGCGGGACTGCCGGTAACCCATACTTTAACGTATCCGTATCCGTATTCTGTTTTAACCTCACCGACATAAATCTCTGAGTGAGTATCGCCCTCAAATGGAGCTAATCCTAGCTTTTTTAATAGGGGTAAATCCCCGCTGTACGTCTTGAATTTATCGAACATAATCTTTAAGTTTTAAATTGTTTCTAAAAATGGTGCCGGATAATAACCCGACTAATTCTTTTTTCGTTAGTTGTTGGATTGTCCGAAGACAAAGATCTTTCAATTGTTGAGGTTCTACCTATTGAGCTATTGATTCAATCGCGCTCTCTATCACACCCCAATTGATGCCGTATTCACAATCAGTGTCAGCCAGGCGATCAACAACGGAGTCTATTTGATCTTCGGTGAGTTCTACTTCCATTTCTTGTGCCTTGCCTAAAACATCATCTTTGTGCCACATCATGCGGACATATCCACGTTTAACCATTTCAAGAATTAGTTCTTCATTTGTGTAACTTTCTAGTTTTTTCATGTTGCTAAGTTTTTAATATTTAAGTTCAAAATATGCCATTGCTCCACTGGATGGAGACAAAAGTTAATCGTTGTAAAATTCCCCCTTACTTATTTCAGATAGTTCTACTGCGCTTTCAGGGCATAGTTCAGCGTTACATATTTTATTCATTGCAGCCTCTCTACTGCTCGCTGAGGTTCTAATCGTAGTTGTTCCGTTGTCGTGTGTTAGTGTTGCTCTAAAGTATTTCATGTCGTTTTAGTTTTTAGTGTTCGTTAATGAGCGAAATCCCATAAATATCTTTTTCCTCTTTGGCTGTGCAATACCATTGATCGCTAGTTAATATTCCGGCAATACCCTCCCCTTTCAAATCATCTCTTCCTTTCAGGGTTTCAAGATTAATTCTAATGTTTGGATATGTTCCGCTATAAATTGTTGGGGCTTGCTTAAAACTCTGCACCTCAAAAATGCTAGGCACTTTTCCGCAATCCATAAAATCTTCGTCCACTACAGCAACTAGTATCATTTTACCGTTTCCCACTTTTTGCCCTACCATTTTAAAATATGTATTTTCCATTGTCTTAGTTTTAAATATTGACGGCTGATTGTTTGCCAGATTCTTTTTGATGTCTGGTTTTGGTGTGGCCGTTGTTAGTGTCTTAATAGATTGTTGAGGTTTACCGACTAATTGAATAAACGTCTACGTGCTTGTTGCTTGCAATGGTCTCGAATTTAAGCCCTATTGACTTCATAATTGAATCGTAGCAACCTACACCAACTCCACCTTCGATTGAGGGAAGTATGCCGTATCCTGATCCGTAACCAATTAACTCTCTATTGTCAATCTGCATGCTCTTGTTCTTGACCTTGTACAGCTTCTTGAGTAGTCCATTTACCTGGTTCAAGCATTGGGCAACTGCCGTGCTCCCTTTGTCGTATCCACAACCGCCTACTCTTTCGGATTCAAAGTGGGAGCACGTACCGTCTTTGTAAGATACTTTAGCTTCTGCCTTTGGATTCGAGCCCCACATTCGGCTATTTTTCCAGTCCATAGTGATAATAATACTCTTAACATCCTGACCACTGTAAACGGTATCAATTCGGTTTACCTTGTCTTCGATGCTTTTAGCTAGTCTCTTGTCGATACGTGCGAATAGATACGTTTTTAATTCATTTGCTGAGGTCCATGCTCTACCTTTACTACTTGAAGGGATTAGGTCTTTAATGTGCCACTTACTTAAAAGGTCTTCAATGGTTTCGAGAGCTTGAATAGTTTCTTTGTTTTCCTTGGCTCTGCCTTTTAATTCTCTTGTTACTGCTGCTTTAAGATTCTTCATAACTGCTAAGTTTTAGTTTGTAATTAATCAACGAAACAAAGGTAAGGAATATTATTTGATATTACCAAACAATAATGCAATATAATAATAAGAAAGGTACTATTTGAACTTAATTACCAGTGCTTTTTTTTCTCAACTGGTTGTGATTCTGTGGTGTTATCGGCTGATTTGATAGCTGCCATTGCTCCCATATCTTGGGACATCATAGCCCCTAAACGAACGCCGAACATCATGCAAAAGAATTGAAGGTACAGTAGATTACAGGTGTTCCGCTCGCCCCTACGAAGCTTATCAAAGTATGTCCTCTTGAGTGTTATTCCTGAGCTCTCCATGTCGTTGATAATGTCCTGCCATGTGAGCTTATTCTGCTGCCTTAGATAGTCTACGTTGCGAAAGAATAGTTGTAAGTCATCAATGTTTTGAACTTCACAATCCCTATATAATAAGCTGTTCGCACGTTGTTTTCGGTGGTACTTCTGTCTTCTTTTGAATGATGCTCTGAACTTCGCGTTGATGTGCTGGTCAGTGCCATTCATACTATTTCTATTCTGTGTAAACTATTTAGGGTGTTTTAGTTCACCTCTCTATCCTCAATTGCATTCACCATCGAACATTTGAACCAGCAATTTAAACCCCTCAAAACCCATCCGCCAAGCGTCTATTATTGGATACCTACCCAACAAAACCGCATTTCGTGCTCAAAAGTTGTCCTATAATTACTATTATGTTAAATAGAACTGTTATTCTGCTATAGATGTTCATAATGCAATTGTAATGTTTGTTGTGGCTGTCCTTGCCTGTTGATAACTTGTGCTATATAGTTCGTTAGGCGTACGCTGTGTGGTGCGAGCGCATGCGTGTGACGTGCTGTACGTGTGTGTATGTGCTGAGTTCATAGTCACCTCGGATTTTTCAGATTTTCTGTGATCAAAGGTGGGGGGAGTTTTTTTCATGGGGTGGGGCCTCTATGGTGATACCTTAACTACTAGCTCTTGCGAATTTACAAAAAATTTTTGGGAGGGGGAATTTTAAGCGTTTCTCCTATCCCATCCATACTGAGGCCGACAGCCAATGCAGATCGACTGTCTCTTGTCTTTAGTAGCCGCGCTGGGACCATATTGATCCAAAGCGAGATCTTCCCTACATTCAGCGCAATACTTACTCGTAAGCTCTTTAAAAACGATCTTACGCGGTATTTTAGCCTGAACAACGATCTTACGCGGTATTTTAGCCTGAACAACGGTCTGAAGTATGTGTGGTTTACCATGGAACAACAGCCGGTACCTTTTGTTGATACGGCGCTCCCTGGTGTTCTGGGAGAGAATTAGTTGCTGTTCGATATGGTTCATTCCTTGTGGTAATCGTCCATTATTACTTTAAAGTCCTTAAACTCAGTATCTATCACCAACCGATCATCTCCTGGGTATACAATGATTGTGCAGTCTATGTGATCTTCTCCGACCGTGTCCTTGAAATAATACTGAACTTTACCTATTACCACCCCTACTGGAGTTTCTGGTTTAGGGTCTCCGGCTAGATTCATATCCTCCAGCTTCCTGTCGGTGGTGAACATGTTGCAGTAGTGTATCACAGTTTAACCTCCGTATCCCCATCAACGCTCTCGTCCTCTGCAAACTGCGGTGGCCTAACAGCTTCAACAATCTTAGCATTCTCTTTGAAGATCACCATTATCCGTTCAAATCTTTTTTCGTCCTTATCATCAGTCAGAATAGCAGATTCATCCTTGTTAATATCCTCGAGCTCACCGGTAAGTTTTTCAACAGTTCCGCGTATAGCCTTACGGAACCCTACCGAGGGATCTGACATCAATTCATCGTACTTACGCAAAACTGTTGCAACAATGATGTGCTCTTCAGCAACCTTTTCAATATCAATCCTTTCTTCGTCCGTTAGCATCGGCAAGTTTTTCTAATTGTTTAGCAATCCTTTTTTTACTCCAGCCCTTCTTTCGCCATTGTTCCACCTTTTCAAAGGTCAGGATGTTTTGCCGGACAATATAGCCCAGGGTATCCTGATCAGGCTTCTGGGGAACACCCTGCAGTGATAGTCCGATAATATCCAGACTGTCATTATCATTGATGTTAAAGGCTATATGAATGTAAGTCTCTTTAATCTTATCGATAATGTCACTATCCAGTGTGATATTGCAGACAATGTACTCGTCCTTAACCAAGAGAGGGCGAGCGGTGCCAACCCTCTCCTCCTCAAATATGACAGGTACTGGTTTCAAATCCATCGCTACAACATCTAGCGGGGCACCATTTATATTAGCGCCAGGACCTATCAAGTCTATATTAAACAATTCGTATGTTACTTCCATAACTATCTAGTTATCAGAAGGGGAGATCGTCCTCTTCAGTTGCTTCTGGCGGTTCCGCTGGCTGTGCAGGCGGAGGCATAGCAGATGCTACTGGAGCCTTAGCTTGCACAGGAGCTTCCTCTTGAGCTTCTTCAGTAGTTTCAGCTACAGCACCAATCCTATGCTCTTTCCATTCCTGATACTGCTCGATCACACTGAGAGCAGTATCAATCGTAGCATCATCTAAATCCCCGTTAATCGAAATTGAAGCATACTTCGGTGGGTTCGTAGGCGCGAACGGTCCTAGATACTTCTTAGCCTTATCGCTGATCGACTTATCTTCCGGATCATACAGTGTAGGTGTAAGTTCTATGTAGTTCTCAATAAAGATGTTTTCGTCTTCACCTGTAGCCGCATGAAGCTGATCAATAGCAATTGAAAGATTAGTCTCAACAGCAACCACACCCTTATCGGTTAAGATAAATAAGATCTGACGCTTAGAAGGCTTGTCACTAGCAGCTTTCGCTAGTGCTTCCTCTACAAACTCTAAGTTACCTTCACATAGCTTAGTTTGACCTTTTGCAGAGCGATACCAGACACTTATTGGCATTTCCCTATTAAAATAAACAGATGAGGTGTACTCGCCACCATTGCTGCCTAACTCGGTTGAGAACGCGGAGATTCTCATTGCTGATCCTAGAAAGATCCCAGTAATAGCTTTTTTGGAGAACTTCTTTTCCTTTTTCACTCTATCGTACCAAGTGAATGACGGCACACCCTTAGTGTCTCCAGCTGCTGCCAGCCACATAGACACATCTAACTTAGGCCCAGCGGATCCAGAACCCGATCTTTGACCACCTTTTAATTTCTCTCTTGCACTTTCTTCCATAACTTTAATTGTTTTAATATTTGAGGTTTAAAAATAATGTTTTTCGTTGTTATTTGCAACACTTTTTGTACTTAACTCCTGAGCCACAAGGACAAGGTTCGTTACGTTTGTATGAAGGGGGATAGGTAATGGTTGCGTCAAAGCCCACCAGTGTCTCTTTAACGCCATTTAGGTGATTAATCTCGTGTTGAAAGACCTGAGCTGCTATCCCTTTAAATTCTTCTTTCTCGTGGTATACACCTTCAATATCGTAGTACGATACAACCACTTTAGAATAGCGCTCTGCCATGACGTCCTGAGAGTCCCAGGTTAAACAGCCTTCAATGCGATTAATCTTCATACCATGCTGCTGGACGATGACCGGATCAATGATGTGTCTAAATGCTCCATGGTGATTGTGGATGAAGAACCTCAGCGATATTCTACTTCCATTTAGAGAACATTGATTAGCAGCCAAACCCCTACACCCTCTTTTACTTCCTGCATAAGACTCTGCGAGCATTTTAACTCCCTTCAGCACCTCAGCGTTAGTTCGCAGGAAAAAATCAATAGGTGTCATCTCTATAGCTGGGGGTGTCTGTTGGTTGGGGATGATGGCGAAGGTTACTCCATCTTGTTTATGGACAGGAGGCGAAGGGACCGACATCAGTACATTTGAGACGATCTCATCCTTGGGTAATTTACTTACGGCCCCACCACTACCTGACGATTCACTGTCATACGGATCAACACCGGAAATGTATTTGTCAGGATTATCAACAGCCGTCACTTTTCTTTTCTTGGTAGTTTTCTTTTTTGGAAGCCTCTCTTCGTACGCGTCCCTTAAGATCTTGTCAACAGTTTTCAATGCTTTAGGTCCAACTAACACTTCGATAGGCCTAGGCTTCTTGTGTATATCAATAGTAGCCTTAACTTCTTTTCCTTTGAACTGTTTTGTTCCTGTGATCTTTTTTGCCATTATGTTGTTTTTAGTTTACCTACTACATTCCACACATCATTGTCAGCTTTCTTAAGGGTCATGTATAGTGGAGACTGCATACTGAGCATAAATGGGTTCCTTATGTACACCTCGTATTTTCTGGTTTTTATAATAGTGGCCCCTGTCCACGCTTCTAATATATTTGACTTGAATAGAATGAAGCCACCTTTTTTTAAAGTTCTTGTTTACTGAAGCCTCTACTCTGGTGCCTCCGACGAAGTAGACGTTTATTACCTTGTTCTTCATGGTTACCATTTAATTGCGAGGTGATTAGATCCTAAAACTATGGGAGATAATGCGCTTGATTTTTGGTATGCTTCGATTTTAAAGCCTCTTTTTTTAAGTTCTTCTTTTACTAAGGTTGGCATTAGCTCGCTTACTATAGCTATTCTGTTTCCTTGGTTAGCTTCTAGGCTTATCTCTGCAAGATATTCCTCTAGCATTTGAGATGTGAGGGTATTACTGATCTTTATTGCCTCTTTAGCGTCGAGGGTATCTAGGTTTGTGAATGTTACTGATCTGGTGTCGCTCATAGTTTTGGGTTAAGATGTGCTGGATACATAGGAGTACTATGCATTACTGTTTAAATCCTAGTGTTTGTAAAACCTTCATTGCATGCGAGCTTTTCACCGGTTTGAACTTATCGATCATAGCCTCCATCATTGCGCCTACGTCATCTATCTGCACTTCTAGCACTTCCTCTTCTTTGTTGCAGCTTAGAAACTCTCTACCGTGCTCACATCTACCTAGAATTAGGTATTTAGGCTTCTCTAGCTGGATGTGCTGGTCGATTTGTGCATCGTCGTGCTTTCCAGTTACCTCTGATACTTCGATGGTGTATTCTTCGTCTCTGTGTTTAAATGTTTTTTTCATTGTGGTGGTATTCGTTTTTGGATAAGTAGCATTTTCTTTCCAGTTTTTCTGGCATGTTCGAATGCAAGAAAGTATGCGCGGTCTACGTCTCTGATAGTTGGAGCTTGTCCGTTTATCAGACAGTGGTTTTTGTAGAAGTATTCTAGTGACATGTTCATACGTTAACTCCCATTTTACTCGCCATTACTAATAAATCATCTCGCTTACCCAGAGTTACCAAAATGTTTTTAAACGCAGCTGGAGATTTTGATACAGAAGAGTTCTTTTCAATATCAGTTCTAAAGGCCTTCTCCATAGTTTCAGCCTGTAGTTTAGACACGTTGACCCCGTGCAAATTAAGTATCGCTAGAGCTCCCATTGTGACAAATGCTGATAGTTCTTCTGTTGTGTGTTCCATGGTAAACTATTCCTTCTTTTTAGTTTATACTATCTGATTTGCATCGTACTTAGTCTCTGTTCTCTCTATTGTCCCGCCCTCAGAGTTTGTGGATTTCTCACATACTTTGCACCTCATTCCTGGTATCACATTGTCGTGGAAGTTGCGGTCGTCGTATCCTGACATTCCTGTTTTAATGTCTCCGCAGAACTCGCATTCCATATCTGCCCAAAAGTCTCTTCTGCTCTGGCTTGTAATCTGTTTTATCTTCATGCTTTCTTAGTGTTTAGTTCGGGGTATAATTCTTCTAGTACTTTAATTGCGGTGATCATGTCTGTGAATCCTGCAGCCACTTCTTCAACGTACCAATCGTAGGTACCAGTATTGAATGAATATGATGCTTATCCCACCGCCATTCTTTTTGTCCACGAGAAAATGTTCCGTTAGCATCGTAGTAGTATAATGTCGGATAGTCAAACCCCTTTTGCTTTGCTAGGATGCAGAGCTTTTTGGGCAACAGGTCCATGTATTTTGGCTTATCTACTTCCATGACGCTTTATTTATAGTAATTCTATCGGAACTTTTCTACCGTCCCTTTTGTTGATTTCTACAGCCTTATTTCGCTTCTCTTTAGTGTTAGGCCAGTATGAGATTTCAATGTCCGATTTTTCAAGCTGTGCCTTAAATTTAAAGCAAGTTACATCTTCCCGCCTGCCGTCTATTTCTATAAACGCTTTATCTTGGTCGAAATCATAAATTAACTTCTGTCGTGCCATTATACTTCAATTTTTTAAACAACAAACCCCAAAAAGCGTAGACTTTTTAGGGCTAGATAATAGCGTAGGGTTTGCTGTCGGCTTACGCCTGTTTCTTTTTCTATTTGGGAGTATTATCTAATACCAAGTCTACGACGACAAATGTATAATAATTATTTGTCATATAACAAATATATAGTAAAATAGTTTAGTTTTGTATTCAATACATGACTTCATCGTTTAACATCATACATCATAAAGACGGGGTGCCACCACCAAAACACGTCTACGAGCCCGTACCGGTATTTAAAAAAACAGTTGATCAACAGCGATATTGGGAGCTTCAGAAAGAGCGCTGGATAGAAGGGTACAACGGATTAACAGGACCGCATTACTTCTACCTTCAAGAATGCTGGTTAAAGGCCGGTACTAAGGGGGATCTGATCAGACCTTTCTGGAGGGATGTAGATGAGTTTATGTTCGAAGGCATACAGTTGGCCCAGACTAAAGGACGTAATGAATGTGGGATTATTAAGAGGCGTGAGGTTGGTCTGACTTCTATTGGCGCTGGATGCCTACCGATGTACTACATGAGGGTTTATCCTGGATGTACAGTGATTATGACTTCTTGTGACAAGCCGCGTATCTACAAGATGTTTAACGATAAAACCATGGTTGTTTACAACAACATGAATAAATCGATTCAGCCGAAGGTGGTCTCACTTAATCAGACTAAGAACAACGTTTATCTAAAGAGTAAGATAACAACTGTAGTTGATGGTGTAGAGCAAGTTAGGGAGGGTGATATTTACTGCCAAGAAACAGTTGAAAACCCTAAAGCATTCTCATCCACTCGTTGCGCCTACGGTTTTTTTGACGAATTACCACTACATACCAAAAGAGAAAAATTAATCGCCTCTTCTGAAGCTTGTTTTATGGATAGTGGGGTAAAGTCCGGCTTTTTGTTATGGGGCGGGACCATTGAGGACGGGATAGGAACCGAGACTCTGATTGATATGCGACAAATGGTTGCGGATTCAGAGGGGGCTGGTAGATCATTGATATTCGTGCCGGCTTGGATGGGCTTGGAGAATATTACCGAAAACGGTAAGGTAGTTAAGATAATGAAGAACGGCTACTCTGATAAAGAGCGTGGTACCGCCTGGGTAGAAGCAGAGTTAGAAAGACGTGAGAAATATGAATCAGCTACTAGATACCAGGGCTTTCGCAAGAACTACCCATTAACAATTGAAGGTGCTCTGGAAATTAGTGACGGTGGGATCCTGCCAGTTGAGATAATGGAAGCCCTTAATGACCGTGAGAAAGTTTTGCGTGCTAATCCGCCACCAATAGGTAAATATAAACTGATCCGACAGGAGGATAACTCAGTTGTTGCTGTACCACATAAAAGAGGTAAGTTCTTAATCCTGTCCCACCCACAAGAAGGTATATTGTACACTTCTGGAACTGACCCAATCCCCTTTAACGATGCTGCAATTGCAGATGGATCTGATTACGCGCTGACAATGAAGGACTACGACAATCAAAACTACGTGGGTTTTTATGCTGAACGAAACATGGATGCTGACGATGTGATTGAAAACTGCATCCTATTCCAAGATTACTACTTCGGAGCTAAAACAATGCTCGAGCGTAACGTTGGGGGTGTAGCGTTAGCAAAGTACAAAGATGCCGGTAGAAGTGATCTATTGGCCAACCAACCTACTTCCTTGGGGATAAAGTTCATTGATAAAAGGGTAAAAAAAGGTTATTACAAAAATGAGCAGACTTCCGGTAGATGTAACGACCTATTGATAAAGTATCTCAAACAATACGCCTCCTCAATTTCTTTTGAAAGAATGATCGAGGAAATACGTCGGTACCTAATTGACAATACTGATTTACTTGATGCAATGTTGGCCAACGAGCTCTATGACGCAGACATAACTAAGAAAAAGGCGAAGAAGATGGGCAAGTCTAGGATTAAACGAGTTCCAATGATGATTCGTGATAAGGATGGTAAGACCATAAGGATAATCCAAGAGATTATTATGCCTGAGACTAAGTAATTTGTTAATTAACCGAAAACTTGTTTGCAATTAATATTTGCTAATTCAAGTTCGGAATGTTAATTAATTTTTGGGAAGATGTTAATTATTGAATAAAAAAAGCCCCAATCCGAAAATCAGGGCTCTCTGTATATCATCATAATACACCTGTGGCTTCTTTGTAAGTGGGCTTCACTCCTTCCCTTTAGTAACCTTGTCTGCTCCTGATGTAGAATCGTTTCCAAGATTCAAGGTGTCACAGAATAGCTCTTTAGGTTCTGTCTGATCCATATCTCTCCCTCTGTCAACGAACGTTACCGTCTGTGGCATAAGTGGGCAGCTTGATATAATCAGCGTGTGCATCATCTTGGAGCAAAGGTAGTTAAACCAAACCAATTAATTACTAACTTTGCTTCATAGCTATGGGCAACTCAACCAATCAACTCAGCACAGGACCACTCTCATATACTGAGCCGGAATTCGACATTGCAGAACCAGAAAAGAATAAGGAATGGTACCGTGATTACGTGCGACACTACTCATCATTCTACGATGTAGACTTCGGAACCAAAAACTCGTTATCAGACAATTCTGACGATCACAAGGATAGATTATCACCAATCGAGAGGGCCCGAGAATACTCATTATACTACTCTGGTAAGCAAGAAAACATTGATTACAACCATGTAACCCAAGACATTTCTGGTAACGCACTGCCAGCTACCTGGATAAAAGGCAAAAAAATACATACGTTAATTAACCACTGGGTTGGAACACTAACTACCCATCTAGCATCAAAGGAACTATCTGTTAAAAACCTGTCAAAGAATGCTGTGAACAAGCATACCAGAATGATGGACAACCTTCTCCTGCGCTTTGACCAACAGGCCAAGATGATCTTTGACGAGATGGAGAAGATGGGCATTTCTTTCCAACCTGCTGGTGACCGATCCTTCGAGTCACGCGAAGAGGTTTTAAGGTTTATGGAGGATGATTGGAAGGAGACCGGAGAGCAGGTAGGTACCGATCTGGCGCGACACATCGAGCAGTACAATTCCTCTAATAACGTATACATAACCGCCTTTTTAAATTATTGTGCTGCCAACTATTGCGCGGTTTATAATTACGTGGAAAACGGAGCGGTAATACAAAAACACATCCCTTTCTACAACCTGGTATTCATACCAAATGACGAGGATCCGTTTAACAAAAAAATAACTGCAGTAGGTTTCATCGAAAGACTAACGCCACAGGAGCTGATCAAGACCTACAGAAACTTATCTGAAGAGGATAAAGAACTGATCAAACGGTTCGGCAAGGACCCTTCAGTTGGTAATGAATTAATGGACACCTACAATACCGCTAGATTTCAATGGTGGACCGGAGTTGAACAACAAAAGAAGATCGCTACTCTTAAAATGTTCTGGATAGGTCAGCATGATCTAAATTATAAGCAGATTAAAGGCGATGACGGTGAATTAAGCTATAAAAAGGTCCGAGAGATTAAGGGTAATCACATAACCAACGATGTTCATACCGGAACATTGATCGGCAATAAGATTATGGTTGATTACGGATACGCGGACAACACCGTGCGTTCTGCCTTTAACAAATCTGATCCGGAATTACCTATCAAAGTGCTATCAGGACGAACACTGATGTATGAGGGGGTATCTCCTATTGGTAAAGTATCTCAACACCAAGATCGAATTGATGCTCTGGAGTTTAAGATAATGGAGAAAATTGGTAAGGATAAAGGTAAGACTTATATTATCAATGGGGACGTTGTTGATGGAGACGCCGTATCTATCTATTCCGACCTGGCTACATTAGGTATACATGTGCGTGTCCCTTCTGGTGAGGATAATGACGCTACTGATTCTAAACGAATGGTAGAAACCGTTGATATGTCTCTGGATCCTACCGTTTCCTCTTACATCGCGCTAGTTCAACGACAAGATAGGTTGATAGAAGATTCTATGGGCACCTCTCAGATCGCTCTAGGTGCTCAAACCAACGTTATTGGCAAGGCAGTACAACAAGAGTCTATTTCGCGTACAGAGCTGGCAATTATGGGTATGTTCGACGATTTCATTAAGTTCAATGAGATTAACTTATCATACAGCGTTAACCTGGCCAAAATGATGTATACATCCTCTGGTGATCACCAGAACAAGTTTGTACTCGGTGACCGTGAAGTTAAATGGCTGGAGATTACCAAGGAGTTTGGTATGCAAGATCTACTGTTGTATATTAAGACCAAAGACACAATTGATGCAGCCGGTAAAGCGCGTCTACAAGACTACGCCTTTGCCTACATGCAGAATCCTGACGCTGGAGAGGTTTTATTAGATATATTGAAGTTAGAGACCGCTGGTACTTACTCAGAAGCTTCAGGCACCTTAGAATTCGCTATTAAGCAACGATTAAGAAGGCAGAGTGAAGCCGCTGAGACTGCTCGACAAGATGCCAAACAGGCTCAGGACCAAGCATTAGATGCTGATGCTGAGAAAACTAAGTTTGAACAAGGGCAAGAAACAAAGCGTGAGACTCTCCGGTCAATGACCAAAACAGAGTCAGAAGCTATGAAGTTGAACGCAGCTGAAGAGAAAAACCAATAGAAATGAGGATAAATGAAGAAGAGTATAACACCTAGAGAAATCTTAATTATCATAGCATTAGCGGTTGCACTATTTATGTGGTGGAACTCTAGTAGTGATACTAGCTTTAGAGATGCCAACAGAATACTGGTTCATCAGCGAGATAGCGTTAATACGTTGTTTGAAATAGCAACTGATTCTATTGGAACTCTGAACGATGACATCGCGGTAATTGATAGCGCTTACGCTAGAGGTGAGGCGAAAATTATAACAATTCAAAATGAATATGAAACCATTGAAAAAGACGATGAGAAAGTATATCTTATTCTTGATACTCTGGGTAGGAGTGCTCGCTACAGCTTCCTCTCAGCAACAGCAGACTCAATTTGGGCTTACTGAGCAGGATAGGTCTTGGTTGGCAGACTCTACTCAGACTAAAATTGCTAAGGCTTTAAAGAAAGGTCACTCTGCTCTGAAAGGATGGGATGTAGCTAAGAAAGAGATCATTGAACTTAACGCTCAAATAGGCCGTCAGGGTGAGAAAATCTCTAAGATGATCTTAAAAGAAGAGCAACTGGGCGAGCAGAAAAAACAACTGCAAGCTGAGATTGTTATTTGTGATGATCAGATTGTCCTACGCGACAAAGAAATCGGTAAGCTAAAGGTCCGTCAGTGGTTGGTGATCGGCGTAGCTGGTATCGTAGTAGCTGGAACAATAGTCATAGCTACCCAGGTTCAATAGGTCAGCTCAATTTTTTGAGGTGGTTTTTTTGATTATCTTTACCCCCTAACCCTCAAAAAAAGAACACATGGATTATTCAGATCACAGAGACATAGACTCATTTATAAAGTACCAGAACTCAATGAGTAGGGACAAGAAAGCTAAGATGCACAAAACAGACGGTGGCTACGGTTCCGGACATAGTATGAAAAATACTAAGAAGAAGAAAAACTACAGCAAAAAAGGATATATGTAAATTCCGTCAAAGTCAATTTCCTGCATTAAGCCGGTCTTAGCAATAAGGTCGGCTTTCTCATTGTTAATAACTTTGTTTGTCAAGTGTAAAGTTTTATTTATACATTTGTCCAATGGAAAATACGAAGAACTTAAAATCACTGAAGGTTGATCCCAGAAAACTCAAGACAGTCAGTGGTTATGCTAAAGATAAGGGCTATTCTAGGCAGAGAATCTACCAAATGATTACCGAGGGAACTTTAAGCACCAGGAAAATAGATGGTGTTTTATTCATAGAGTTGAGGTAATTTTTTATTTGTTTAATAATTACACACTTGTCAAGAAAAATTGACCTAGTAACGATTGATGGCTGGATTTATAAAACTTACGAAAAGCGAACAGATGGGTAGACTCCTATTTGATGATCCAATAGCGTATCGCCTTATGGCCGTAATAGCGTGGAGAGCCAGGCGGACCGACTCGGCTCTTACTGGACTAAAAGCTGGTCAAGCTATGATCGGTGACTACAAAAAACTAGGTATGACCGAGAAGCAATATAGGGGGGCGGTCAAAAGGTTAACAAAGGGCGGACTGATAGGCGCACAAGGGACGAACAAAGGAACAGTCGCAACCATCTTAAATACAGTATGTTACGACCTAAACATAGATGGTGAAGGGCGGACAAAGGGCGATCCAGAGGGCGGACAAAGGGCGGACAAAGGGCGACTAACTAAGAAAGAAGATATAAAGAAGAAAGATAATACTATTGTCGAGTCCGCAATTACCGAGACCATTGAATACTTAAACCAAAAAGCCAACAAAAAGTTTAAGGTAGCCACTGCATCCAACCGAAATCACATCAGGGCTCGGATGAAGGAGGGGGCAACGCTTCAGGACTTGAAATACGTTATCGACATTAAAACTCCCCAATGGATCAACGGCAACATGGATGAGTATCTACGGCCTACGACATTGTTTAACTCTGAGAAGTTTGAAGGGTACCTCAACGAAAGCAAAAGAAATGGAGAGAGCCAAGTCGGTGTAGTGAGCTACCTTGACCAACTCGAAGAAAATAAGCGCTTAAGAGAGCCAAGCGCAGAGGAATTGGCAAAACGAGATGCGTACTACAAAGAGCTGAACAAAATTAAATGATCAAATACGCAAAGAAATATACCAAGGCAGGACTATCAGTCGTCCCGCTAAAACAAGACAAACGTCCAATAGGAAAATGGAAAGCTATGCAAAGTGAAATTATCACCAATCTTGAGGACCTCAACTTTACTGAGGGCGTAGGAATTGTTTGCGGAGCAGTCTCGGGAAATCTAGAAGTCCTAGACATAGATTGCAAGTACGATATTTCAGGAACACTATTTGCTGATTACTTTTCCGATGTAACGGCGCAGGATCCAGCACTCTGGCTCAAACTGGTGGTTCAGGCCACACAGAACCACGGATACCATCTGCTATACCGTTGCGATGAGATTGAAGGCAACCAAAAACTAGCCAGTCGCCCAACAACCGAGGAGGAAAGAGAAAAGCACCCCGACGAAAAAGTTAAAGTTTTAATCGAGACACGAGGTGAGGGTGGATATATCGCCTCGTATCCAATGACCGGCTACAAGTACACCAGCGGCAATCCTACTCAAATTCAAACCATTACCCCTGAAGAAAGGCAGCTATTGTTTGCAACAGCAAAAAGTTTTAACCAGATCGAGGAGGAAAAAATAGAAAGGCCGAAAACCAAAAAGGTAAAATCAGAAGGCAAGTCTCCATGGAAACAGTTTGACGAGGAGGGTGACCTTCTCTCGGTTCTCGAGGGCCACGGGTGGACAGTTGCATCACAGCGCGGCAGCAAATATCTAATGAAGCGTCCAGGAGACACCGACAGCAAGTACGGAGCCGATTGGGATGAGCAATTACGAGTATTCTACGTGTGGACCTCATCGACTCAGTTTGAACCGGAGAAAGGCTATAGCGCATCAGCGGTCTATGCGATACTAGAGCACAACGGAGATTTCTCAGCTGCAGCAAGCGCCTTGCGGGGTATGGGTATGGGCGACGAACAGCCTAAAACAACGGGCCTTCCAGTAAACGATTTTGAAGAGGAAATAGAAGACGAGGATATTTTCGAGGGTAATGACAAAATGGAAAGCTACCTGGCTTCTGTCAGAGACGGAACCTTTGTTTTAGGCAGGACCACAGGTATCGAACCTCTGGATGAATACCTTCGCCACAAAGTCGGAAACTACAACATTGTCAACGGCCACGATAACGTCGGCAAGACCACAGTTCTCTGCTACCTATTCCTACTCGACGCGAAACATAACGGAACTAATTCCTGCCTCTACCTTGGTGAGAATAAAAATGCTGGAATGAAGCGTAAGCTGATAGAATTTTACGCCGGTGAACCATTAGCCGATATGAGCGCTGATGTTTATGCAAAATCTAAGAAATTTATCGAAGAGCACTTCTGCTTCTTGAGCAACGAGGATATTTTCTCAGCCATGCAATTACTAGCGATCACAGAACGCGCCCTGGAAATACGACCTTTTGATAATATGCTCCTTGATCCGTACAATGCGCTGAGGTTGGATGCGCGAGGCGGGAATACTCACGACTATCACTACGAGGTCTCATCAGAGATGCGTCACTTCGCCAAAAGAACTCAAGTGTCATTATGGGTCAACATGCACTCGGTCACAGAGGCAGCAAGGCGAACTGACAAAGAAGGTTTTCCAGTAGCTCCAAACAAAGCGGACACAGAGGGCGGTGGTAAGTTTTCTAATCGAGCTGATGACTTTGTAACTATTCACCGTATTGTACAACACCCAACATTGTGGATGGACACCGAAATTCATGTTCGAAAGGTGAAGGAAAACGAAACCGGAGGGCGGCCATCGCCATTCTCCAGGCCAGTAGTCTTAAAAATGATGATCGGGTCATGCAACTTTGAGACAGTTGATGGCATTAATCCAATGTTTCCGGAACGCAGGGCAGCGAATAAAGAGGCTGTGCAGACGGTGGTTGATTACACTCGGTCTACTAAAATTGATGACGAAGACGATATACCAGCATGAAGGCTAAAGAATACAACATATTAATCTGGAAATGGCTAGGAAAACTGGACCACACTTCGTATCTTATCCACGATCTAATTGGTCATGATTCGATTCCCAACGTTAAGATGATTCCGTACTTTATCTCAGCGCTGGAGAAGTTTATGGCAGAAGACATGGGATTTGATTACGTTATCGAGTTCTCTAACGATAAACTCAGCTTTGTTAAAAGAAAAACAACCGGCTTCTCCCACATAGCACCAGAAAGGCTAAAAGGCGACTGGGGAGATTTAGACAAACTAGAAAAAAGACTAAGGAAGAAAAAGTTCAAAGAAGTGACAAGGATCGACGGGTGCAGTACCATAAAAAAAGAAAACATGCCGCAGTTCTTAAACACCCACTTCGCCGCTCTAAGAGCAAGTAATTCACTAACACTACAGCCGTATTATGATCGGTTGGTAAAATTGTAAACTATGAAAACAACAGAATAAACACTAACCATTTAATAATTATAAACAATGAAAAAGCCAATTTTAAAAGTATTAGTAAGTCACGATGTTACGCCTCCAACAGTGGCAGGATACGTAATGATTACCACTAAGGAAGTAGAACTAGACGGACATAGCTTTGTTCAGTTTGAATACATTAACGAAGGGTACGACCTCTGCGAAGGCGGTAACGCTAGAAGAGAAGGTGACTTTATTGTTATTGATTCAGCAGAAGAAGAACCAGCAACAGCATAAACACACCTGGAGTACATCGGGGTTCGATTCCCTGATGTGTTCAAATAAAAAATCAAAGCGATGATTACAACAGTACTGTTTTTAGGATTTGCTATTTGGTACATTGCTGGAATATTAACGGGAATTAACATAGAGAAAGACAAGAGCATGACCAGATCCTTAAATAACATTCTGCAGGAATTAGAAAAGCAAAGGAATTTAATTACGCGATGGCGCCCATAAATGGACCAAGAAGAATACATCATACGAAGAATAGACGGCACAGAACCCGACATCCACTACACATCATCCCAAACCATGGAGAGGGTTTATGAAAAGTTAAATCCCCAGCTCTATGAGATGGTCTATCCAGGTGATGTGGAAGAAAACGATCCGGAAGAAGTAGTTCGGGTATTCTCCGCTCACATGGGCCAGAAGTGTTGGATAGGCGGCAAGAAACTAACTATCACCCCAAAACTGCTGATCAAAGTTGGCCCAGCATTAAAACAAGGTAAGCGCTGTCAGATAATCCTAAAAGATTTGGACAATATCACAGAGCAAGATCTAGGATTGGCGCTGAAGGTAATGGGATTAAAACTTGGAGAATATCAAAAGACAAAGATTGAAGTGGTTTACTGGTTTACTGGTGGACGAATGAAATCCAGTTCTTTAAGAAACTATAACATCTCCATTGTAAACTTTATCGCAGGGGTAGATGCGCTGAGAAGACTAGGCTACATGGTCCCGTATCTAGGAATTGATATGTTTAATGCTGAGGTGGCGGTAAAGCCAGAAAAATAAATTTAAGGCTATGAAAAAGTATATAATAGAAGCCTCTACCGATGGTGTGATATGGAAACGTCAAGCCAGCTTTCATGAAGGGGAAAATAGCAGGTTCGGCGAGCCTTTTAGTGCGGACATTGCTATTAAAGAGGCGGAGTCATTTAAGATAGCTCGCAGAGATAGATACCAGTTTGTAAGGATAATTATCGAAGTTTAAATTTAGAAAAATGAAAGACTTATTTATCGGAATAGACGCTGGAGTAAATACCGGAATGGCACTGTGGGACGCTACCAACAAAGAGTTTGCTAGTATCTCATCAACCATGATTCACAGAGCAATGGATACTGTACTGACCCTTCATGAGCAAGGTAAAATAGCTGGAGTTATTGTTGAAGACGCTAGGTTTGTTCGGTTTAAAACTAATCCCCTAAAGGCGCAGGGCGCAGGTAGCATAAAACGGGACGCTAAAGTTTGGGAAGATTTCTTAAAAGACCACGGCATACCGCACAAAATGATCAGGCCGAATAAGAGCACGACAAAGTTCAAAGCAGAGAAGTTTCTTAGGTGGACCAGATGTACATTAAAAACCAATGAGCATGGTAGGGATGCTGCAATGCTTGTTTTTAAAATGGTGAAATTGTGACAGACATGGAAATAGCCGTAGAGCACTTTGCTAAAGATCTTTCGGTGCCGCAACTATCAAAAAAAACGGGCAGGTCAATTAGTGCAATCGGCCTACTAATTGATAGGCTTTTAACCGACCCTGATTTAAGAAGGGAAGTATTTGTTGAGGTTAAGAAAATTTCTTATAAACCCAGAAAGCGAAAGACTTATATCTCAGAATTAAACATAAAGACAAAGTTCTCCAAAAGCAATGACCCTAGATCCTTTACCCAGATCCTAAACGGACGTAAGCCGTATACCGATTAATCCTCCTTACTAGAAATCTCTTCTCGTATCCTCTGATTCCTTTCATCAGTAGACTCCTTGATGTAGAATTTCTCAGGTGCTATACCCAAAAACTCAGCCATCTTCATAGCGGTCTCTCCGGTGGGGTTTTCGTACTCCCCTGACTCTATCCTTGAGATAGATGCCATACCAATTCCAGTCGTTGAACTCATCAAGCTCATGGACTTGCCTTGGTACTCCCTTTCCTTCTTAGCCATAGGGCCATTAAACCTGAATTTTGTGTCTGATAGTTCACTCATTTATCCTCTGTTGTTATTTAACAATAGCATTTTCACAAATGTAGTTTCTATTTTTGTCAAAACAAATTAATAATCCGTATGACAGATCCAGCAATAGGCGTATACAGCTCCTTCATCCAGAATCAACTGAATGAATTTAAGGAAGCTGATACTGCTCAGGCCGCAGAACAAGAAGCTGCTGCCAATGCTACTGAAGAAGCACCTGCCACTACGGTTACTGAGGATAAGAATACTGAAACCACCGCTACAACTACTGAGGAACCAGTTGTAGAAACACCGGCTGAAGTTACCACAGAAACCACAACGGAAACTGCTCCAGCAGCAGCGACCACTACACCGGCTGAAGCTACTACAACAGTAGAGACCCCAACAACAGAAACTACCACAACTACCGAGGAAGCTCCGAAAGTAGAAGCAGAGCCAACATGGCTAGAACTTGTCGGTGGTGATGCAGAGTCTAAAACAGAAACTGCTCCAGCTGCTCCAGAACTTCCGAAAGAGGTAACTCGAGAGCTCGCTAGTTTAAAAGAGCAATTGGGTGATCCGCTTATTGAGGCGTATCTAGCTGCTAAGAAAGACGGAACATCGGTCGAGGCTTTCCTTGCTGCAGTATCTCCAGTATCTCTAGAAGGACAGGGTGAAAAAGAGATTTACCTAAAATCTTTAAAGGAATTCGATCTTTCTGAAGAGGACCTACAAAAAGAATCTGAGAAGTTTGACGAGCTAGACACTCTTGATCGAAAGATTAAAGTGAACAAAGCAAAAGAGCAACTTACTTCTGGAAACGGAAATCAGATCGCTGAATATATTGCTAAAAACAAAACTCTTGTCGAGGCAGCCAAAGCCGATCAAAAGGACAAGGATTCATCAGCAATTGCTGAGTTAAACGAATTAATGGGCCAGCTAGACGGCACAACATTCCGAGGCTTGGAGTTTGACAAAGAAAAAGCTCTGACCATAATGGAACACGTAACGGAAGTGAATTCATTTCAGCGTCCAGACGGTACCCACAACATTCAAGAGGCGATACAATACGCTATCTACAAGAAGTTCGGGAACCAATTGCAGGCAACTGCAGTTAAGGAGGCCCAGACAGCGACGGAAGCAGCGACAATCGCTGAAATAACACGTCCTTCAACACAAGAAACAACAACAAACACTTCGTCAGCTATTGATAAAGATAAATTGCAGACTACAGAGCTAGAAACTAGTCTAGCAAACAGGTATAACAATAATATATTCGAACAAAAACCGTAAATTAAATTAAGATGGCATCACCAACAGTAGTAGATTTTGGACAAAGCATGTTTGGAAGGCTCTTGAACTCAAGAAACGCCTTTACCAACATTTATTATCTATCAAACGGATACGGAAGAGCTACGCAGTTCTTTAACGCTTTGGCAGGAGGAAACTCTAAGTCTGTTCAGAAGAACATAGCAGAAGGTAAGTATGAATTTCATACCATCTCTCATACTGGGGTGCAAGCTCAAGTAGCAACAAGAACCGTCTCTGGCGCAAACCTTGTTCTTACCTGGACTGATTCAGCTTATGATTCTTTCCGAGATAACTTTGTAACTCTTGACGGAACAACTTCTATAAGACGACAAGGGCAGGTTGTTTCTCACGGACCTGGAACAATTACTATTGCTCCAAATGGAACGCCATTTACAGCAGCTGATTACGCTGTAGGAAACTTTGCTTCAGAAGCATGGCAAATTTCTGCTAACCGAGGATCCACTGGAACCGAGAGTAAGTATGTTGTTCCGGAAACAGACAACAACTTCGCTTCTATCAAGCGTGAGTCGATCTTTCTTTCACGTAGAGACTTTCACGAGTCGTATGTTGATGGTGCGATTTCAAAGGCAAACTGGGCCTTGATGCAAGAGCCAGAGATGGTAAAGAACTTTGCTCGTAACCGAGAGTATTCACGTCTTTTTGAAGAAAGACAACAGCTTACGGTTAATGGCCAATTAGCTAACCAGAACGGTGGACTTTTGTGGTCTATCCAAAATAGAGGCGGAGCGCATATCGTTTCTGCATCTGACCTGAATCAGAATAGATGGCTAGAGCTTATCGCCCTGATTTCTGGAAAAACATCTGCTTTCGGCGGAAACCTAGTTTGTTTCCACGGTAAAGAAGCATTAGGAACAATTCAAAGATTCACTCAGAACTTCGTAGAAGGATCAGGAAGCTTAAACACTTTCAGAGCAACTCTTGGTATCGACATCACTACCTACGGGTATATCGGTCAGCAGATTAGCTTCGTTCACCTACCAATATTGGATGATGAGCAGTTCTTCGGAGGTATTTCCTCAATCACTGGAAAACTAAGAAGCTCTCACTCTTTCTTCCTATGTGACATGGCTCCTACAACAACCTACGACATTGTAGACGGAACTGCACCGGTAGTAGAGCAATTCCACTTCGGATCTCAAGAGATGCACTACGGATATATTCACGGAGTAGTTGGACCTGAAGGTGCTTCTAGTTCTCAATTCATCCAAGGCAAGCACACATGGGCTTCAGACATCGACGGTGTATCTGCACACCTGTTGAGTGACGGCGGAATTAACATTGCTAACGCATCTGGAATGCTTTTCTGGGAGCTAGCAAGCTAAAAATAAATTTGATTTAACAAACGATTAAAAACCATATAAAATGGAACGGACGATTTCAATAGTAAACACAGTAGCTGCTTCTGCAGCAGACATCCTTGTAGCAGCCGGATTGGTAACAATCCAGGAATCTGGAGCGAACATCACGCCTTCGATGCGATATTTAATAATGTCTGACATTTCAGCAGAAAAATTAGCAGCAGCAGCAGGTCGCGGTGCAAGCCGAGTAACCTTCGCTGTAGCTAACAGTACGGAATACAGCTTTAACGTATCTCAAGTAGTTGGCGGAATAGGTGTTAACAAGACAGCCTCCTTCGTTTCTCAAGCAGCATCTGCAACAGCAGCTCAAATTGGCCAAGGATTAGCAGATGACTTCAATCTATCTACGGACGGTCGAGGTTTATCTAAAGTTGAATCAGAGGCATTTTACACAGCTAGTGACTTATTCTTAGACATCGTTGCTCCGGCATCTGACCCAGTTCAAACTGTAAGCGGAATATCAAATGTGACTGTAACTGCTGCAAATTCAGCAAGTAAGTCTGTGGTTGCAAACCAAGTTTATTTGTCAACAGTTCTAGGTAACATTTCTGGAACAACAACTGTAAGCATCGCTGCAACAGGTCACAACCTAGTTGAAGACCAACGAATCAACATCACTATCACAGGTGGTGGTGGGACACTTGACGGTGGAGCTACGGTAACTGATGTACGAATCAATATCACCGATGCTAACAACTTCACACTAGAAGGTACGGTAGGGGCTTCTTTAACAGGAGCAACAGCATACACTGTAACTGTAATCGAACAAGAGTCCAGAGGGACACAAACAGACGTTCAGGCAGATCTTGACGCAGCACTTGTAGGATCAACTACTGGACTAGCATCTTCAGCTTCTTATTCACGATGGGACTTTGACTGGTCAGCAGACGCACCAGCATTCATGAAGCAGCCAAGATCAGTAAACGATCAAGTATTGACATTATATGTAAACGATACTGATGCTGACTTCTCTGACTTTGCAGATCGTATCCAAGAGATTCGACAAGGCTTCGCAGCAGGCACAACTGTATGTGATCCAGCATTGATCGCTAAAGCATAAACCCACTTTTTTATCCTCAAATAAACTAGTACTTCTTCATAAAGAAACAGGCTATTAACGTAGCCTGTTTTTTTTGTGCTTTTTTTTATACCTTTGCTTTATAACAAACATCCACAAAAGCAATTATGAAGAAAGTAAAAATAGGACTTAACTCAAGGTATAACAGTAAGTTCGGAACGATACTAGAATTATCTTATCAGCATCCGAAAACTAAGAAATGGATTTCAATTCTTGAGGGTAACGAAGTTTACTATGGGGTAGTACGCGAACCAAACCGCGTAAAGACGCTAAGGTTTAACGCGACCACAAGGGAACACATTATAATCTTCCCAGAGACAGAAGATGGTGAGGCGGCTTACAAGGCTATTCTACAGCACCCTACCATTGAGAATCCAGAGAACGACAACCTAGACTTCGATATGTTCTATTTGGTGGACAGAAACGCTGAGACTATTCGTAAAGCTCGGATAATTAAGTACAACATGATTGCTGGGAACATCATCAACAACGCGTCTTTCCCTGACATGCGGAACATCGCCTTTTTAATGGGACTGAATCCGATTAATAAAGGCCTACAAGAGTTGTACGTTGATCTTATCGATTTTGAAAAAGGTGAGTTATTCCATAACAAGGAAATAGGTGGCGCTGAGAACTTTGTCAATAAGCACAAGTCTCCTGACTCTGAAGTAGAAATCGTAGCTAGAAAAGCGGTTATACTAGGGGTGATCGAAAGAAAAGGCGATCACTACTATATCAATTCTGAGATCATAGCCTCTGCCATGGAAGACTTAATCGCCTATTGCAAGCAAAACACCGAGATGTACGAGAAGCACATTCGAAGAGAAGTTATTCGTCAAGACAACCTAGACATCTCTGAAATAAATGACCTGGAAAGAGCTGAAGAAATAGAACAGGCATCTAACACAGAAAGAAAGTTCCAAGAAGACGTAGGAATGGCCCAAAAGAAGGTGGACGCTAATAAAGTTGAACCGGCACCTATTCAGAGGCCCGATCTAGTAGCTGAAGTTAAGGTAGAGGCTCCTGTAGTCGAAGCGAAAGACCAGACCCCAGAAGAAGAAAAGCCTGTAGGCGAAAGAGTGAGCGTGGACGAGATCCTAGAAACGCTGAAAGCTAGATGTAAAGAGTTGAAAATTAAAGGGTATGGACCACAGAAAAACCCAGCCACATTACAGAAAATGATTGAAACCAGAGAAGCCCAATTATTGGCAGCGACAGCTTAATTGTTTTTTAACAAGTGAAAATATAGAAGCCCTAGCGTATTGCTGGGGCTTTTTTTGCTTAAATTATTGTAATTTTGGAAAAACTTTCTTATGACCACCGGTGCTGATTTCAAGAAGATTTACGAAAGGAAGATCGATAAAAGTTTTTCTACCTACTACAATGATGCGAAGTTAAACGAGCTTTTCAAAGAAGCTTTGATCACATCCATTGAGAGAAAGTATAGGGATTACGATCAGCAAAAGGAGATGGATGAGATCTCATCTGTAATCAAAACAGAACAAATCTTCACCCCCCTTAACAATATCATCAACGTAACTGGCAATTCATTACCGATAATAGGTGATTACCGCCACCTGTTGAATCTAAAGGCTCGCTTTGATAAGTTGATACCATCTGACATTATTGCGGCTACAAATGCCTCCCCAATCGTTATTGATGTAGATAGCATAAACAACCTTCGAACAACAGAAAAAGTCTTTATCGAGAACGTAGTTGGCAATACTAATGCAAACGGGGTATTCTTCATCAGAAACCTCAACAGAACAAAATTCGAGCTCTACCAGGATGAACAACTAACCCAACCGGTCATTGGTAATGCGCCATACATCTCAGGTGGAAAGATACACCGTGTACACGAAAACTATGCCGAGGTTAACCAACCGGATCAAAAGGCTGGAAGCTACGGTAACCCAAAAGAGGACACTCCTAAGTACGAGATGACTCAGAACCAGATCAAGATTCATCCATTAAACGCTGTATGTAAACAAATCACAGTAGATTACGTTACAACAATAACAGTATTTATTGATGTGAATGACGCGGTAATAGATTTAGAAGTAACCTATCCATTCAAATTCTTAACATTCGTTGCCTCTGTAGCTACGGGACTGTTTATGGAAGAGCAAATGAATCAAGAGGGCGCACAGTACGCGAAAATGGAAACTAGAACAAATAACTAATGGACGAGAACGTAGGCACATTAGAAGAAATAGTAGAGGAGATTATCCGAGCAGATCTCGACGGTGGAATATTCACCGATGAGAATCGTACTGACTCTGATTTCATGGAAGCTATTGTTCACAGCTATAGGGCAGATGCCATCTTCAAATATTCTCAAAAATACAAGAGACCAAATAACAAATGGACTCAACAGCATTTTCCTAAGTATGATAAAGACCTGCAGTATGATAACGATAGAGTAGTTTTCCTTTGTCCTGACTTTATTACTATTGATGAGATGCGGGACGGTGGATATTACATTGGAACAACTTGCGGTAACCATAACTACAGCAAAGTTGTAACGCGTGCTGATTTAGCATCACGTAACAACCACCGGTATATGAAGGTTCGTCAAGATGTCCCGAAGGTATTGCGATCAGATGGGATGCTAGAGATATATGGTGATACTATGCTCGAAGAAGTTTTGGTAGATGCTATATGGCAGCGTCCTACAGATCTTCCAGAGTTTAACAAGTATATCGATCCTTATCCGATCACTGGTGAGATCTTATCGTTGATGAAAGAAATGGTAACCAAGCAAATTACCTCTTCTATAGCAGAAAAGCCAATCGATACCATGTCTGACAGCTTAAGTACACCCGCCTCAATTAACGCTAAATAATGGCTAGATACGAAGAAATAAGCATTGATGAAATAATTGCTGGCGTCAAACCTCAGTTACGTTTATCCAATACTACAGAGCACGATGACTGGTTCACCTTATTGGCTTACGAAGCTGTACGCCACCTGGATGCATTATCTATATTTGAAAAACAACAGTGCATCCTGGATGTAAAGGATAAAAAAAGCAAGTTGCCTTTAGGCTTTACTCGTTTGTTATCGCTGAGGTTCTTATCAGACGATGATTCTTCTTCTTCCTCAACTACAGGGCGGTCTAACTTTAACAATTTCCTATATGTTGATTCTAAGTTCTTAAACGACAACGGACAATCAACCAACCTTGCATTTATCAGAACACTGTCTCAGTTTTTTCAGATTGAAAAGGGATTCATCTATTATAACTCTGAAATTACTGCTCCAGAAGTTGAGATTGCCTTTTTCGGGTTAAACCTAGATAAAGAAGGTAGACCGGTAATATACGCCGATTATGAACGAGCACTGAAAGCATATATTGGTTGGAAGTTCACCAGAACCTACAGCGAGTTTTTCAAAGAGAGCGATATTCGAGCTTACCAAAAAGAATGGCAAGGTCAGCGAGCTAAATTAAGAGGATTAGACTTTAAGAATAACTTCGAGAACAACAAGCGTAAGTTGGCAGAATTAGCCAGCGCAATCGTTGTTTCCAGACTACAGAATTCAATTTCAGATCCAGGGTACTAATGGCTAAAGGGCAAGATGTCTACACACCTATTGGCGGGATGGACCTTGATACCGACCTTAATTTCATAGGCCAGGGTGATCAACGGAAGAATCTTAATATTCGCCACGTTACTGACGATCAGGGGTCTACAGTGGCCATTGTTCCAATCAGGGGTAATGAGTTCAGATTCAGCGTTGATGCGGTACCAGCTCAGAACAAAGTAGTTGTTATATCAGCAGATGATCCTGCAGCTACTTATCAGGCAAAGTTCACAGATGCCAACGGTTTTGTATTCGCATTAACCGCAGCCGTTGTTGGGGCAGCATTGTTAAAAACAGACATTGAAGCCAAACTAACCGCAGCTGGCCATACCCATACAGTAACAATTACCGGAACCGACATCACAGTTGAAATAACCTCAGTAAACGGATACGAATGGATGGTTGAAGATGAAGGCCCTGGAGCTTTTGTCGTAGTAACTACTCAGGAACCTGTAGATATAAGCGCAGCTGGATCATTAAAACCTAACGGCAGCTTTGACTCATTGGGCCACCTAGCTATATGGTGGGCAACAAAGGATGAACCAGGCGAAAGAATAAACGCTGTCATCTCCTTAACTGCAGATAATGGCGGTGGATTAATCAGGGTAACAACCAACGTTGCTCACGGTCTTGTTGATGAGCAACTAGTATCTATATCAGGATCTAATCTTGAAACTTCAGGACGGTGGATAATCGATCTTATAAACGCAACCACCTTTGATTTACGGTTCTCTGTGTTTTCTTCCCCCGCATCAGCTGGGTTCATTGTAGACGGGGTGAACTCTGTAGGTGAACTAGGTATAATGGAGTACGATGAACACCTTGATACTCACAACTACACCCGCCTGCTACGAACAAGCGAATGGAACCTTAGAATATCCAAGCAAGTTGATGCCTACGTAGAGCAGACTCAGATAAGAACATCTTACTATTGGACGGATGATTTCAACCCGCCAATGAACCTTTATTACGATGGTCCTATTCTCCAAGATGGCGCAATAACATTCTTTAATCCAAACGGAAATTATACGTACGGAAACATTCGTACTGAGACCCAATTGTTCTTACGTAATACCGGAGTTACCCTAACCTTCGAATCTCAGTCACAGACTGCCGGAGCGGTGAAAACAGGACATTGGAGATATGCAGTTCAATTTGTAACAGATACATTCAATACAACTGAGTTTTCTGATCTCACAAACCCGATCAACGTATACTTTGCTGAAGGGGACAATATCACAACCTCTAATGAGATTTTCGGAGCAGCTGACACTGGAACAACTACCAAGCAGAACGTTTTAAGGGTAGCCGGTATATCACCCGACATCTTTAAGTTCGCGGACCTTATTGGTATCAATTACACCAACGGCTCATTTACTGGAGAAAGAATTTCCAGAAACACAATTCCTTCAGGAGCAACCGAGGTAATTATCACCCACACCGGATTTGAAGAGACAACTTTCCTAAATGTAGGTGAAGTACTGGACCCTGCTGTTGCATACGACACGGCTCAGAATATTGATGTTGTAGATAAGCGAATGACCTTATCTAACTTGACAGAAGCTAAGGTTGCTGATTTCTCAGCGTGGGCACTGACCTTTAAACATTCAGTCATCCGCAAAACCATTACCGCCTTCGGTATCCAGGGTATCGGTTTTGGTGAGTATCAAGACCCGTTGAACGTGAATAAGAATGTAGGCTACATGCTCAATGAGACCTACAGAATGGGTATTAAGATAAGATTGAAAACCGGTTTTGTTACCCAGGCTTTCTTTGTTGACGACATTATTATAGATGCTCTAGCTACAAATACCAGAGGGGACGACCCTACGCGTAGAGTTGCTGGTCTATCAGATTACGATCTCACTCCAGCTGGAACACCGTTTATAACAGACGTATTCGTACCGCACATAGAATTCTCAGGCATTGACCTAGATTTCTTAATTGACGGGCTACCCGTTCGTGACTTAATCGCAGAAATCATTTTCCTACGATCTCCTGTTGATGAGCCAACGATCATAACTTCAGGTGTATTCCTAGCCAGTGTATCCGGAACAGATGGAGATTTTGAACCAACAACATTCCCCACAAGGTTCATAGAGTTTCCAAAACTAGGATTAGTAACCTACCCAGGGGGATTCGGGACTACTTCTAGGAAAATAGGCGCATTCTATTCTCCCGATCTTCATTACGGGGATTTCGGGATATTCTCAAAAGGGATATTCCAGCCAGGTGATAACATGCACATATTCGGAACATGTGGCAAGCAAATAAGTATCAATGTTGTCTCAACCCCTATTGACAATGAGTACCATGAGTGGGATGGCTCAAACAACAATCTACTAGCTCCAACATTCAACGTGCACCCTGTTGTGGACAATAACATTGTTGGCGAAGGTGGGGCGGTTCCTACAGGTTTAACTTTTCAAAAGCAAGTAAGCTATACTCCAACAACTCCAGATAACGTATATAATAACGTAGGCGGACTAGTTGTACAGGTAACTACCGATGTTACTGACATATCAGGATCTTCAAACCCTGACTTTGGTATTTATCTAGGACAGTACGTTCGCCCTATAGCAACAGCAGATCTACAATACGGAGCTAAATCAGAGACGGTATACGAAACAACGGGAACATCATTCTTAGTTGACAGCACATCCCCTTCAATTATCGGTATTGGAATCATTGCTGTTTTTGGCGGAGACGTATTTACTCAGAAATCTTTCTTACGAAACAGAAGGTTTTTAAGCGGAACTGGTAACCTAGGTGGTGGAACTGGAATAGCATTCTATTCTCAGAACCGACACAATACTCAGATGCATGTTGATCTAGGAGCTCCTGAGAACTGGCCGAACACAACGCTCTCAGCATGGCTGGAATCAATCGGTACAACTCCGGTTTATGATATTCCTGCTGCTTACGATCTAAGAAATGAAATTCAGGATACTGCTGCTTTCTCAGAATTACCTACTGCAACAGACCATCCTGCAAGAATAATATATTCTCCATTAAAAGCTCAGGGATCTCTCTTTGATAACTATAGAATATTCTTGCCCTTTAATTTCCACGATCTGGATCTAAACTTTGGACCAATCACCCATCATGCTAATGGTAACGGAGAATTATTAACCTGGCAACCGCGTAAATTCCAACGTCAGTACTTCAATACTCGAGGAACATTAGAATTAAGCGATGCTTCTGAAATCGTTTTAGGTAGTGGTGACGTCTTGAACCGTGATGGTGATACGCTGACTCTATACGGCTGTGCTCACAAGTGGGGGGTAATCAGAGGTAAGTCAGCAAAGGGTCACGATGTATTCTATTGGATAAACGTTGAATACCGCAAGGCTATCCGCTTTGGATACGACGGCACTATTTCATTGGCAGACATACGAGGTATGCAGTCTTTCTTTGCTAATAACCTAAGATTCACTGTAAACCAAGATACTCCAGCTGTAGGAAAGGGAATATCTGGATTCTGGGATGATCGTAACATGGAAGTTGGCTGGACAGTGAATTCTCAGAAAGATGTACTTCACCAAAACAGAGTGCTTTCTGTTGCAGATTCAGGCGGAGACGCACAGTACACATTCACAGCGGAGCACACCTTTAAAGTAGGAGATGTACTCACAGGAGAGTTATTGACCAAACTAGGGTATAACGCAGAACAGACCATTACCTCCGTTGTAAGCGACTTTATTATCGTAACTGACGCAACTTTCGAAGGAACATCAACCGGAGTGTTAACCAAGAGGTACGGATCTGTGCGTTTCTGGGAAACCGGTAGAAGCTATTTCATTGGCCAAGAGATATTTGTGCCCTACGCAGCATTTACCGACGAGGGAACAATATACCTAGCTAAAACCAATCACACCTCAGCAGCAGGCAATGAGCCCAACATCGGAGCAACATGGACCACTGAATGGAACAGAAAACCATTTGAAGATCCGGAATACTACAACAGGTATACCGTTGTTATAAACGAGTTTAAAAACAGGTTCACCGCATTCTATACCGTAGTAGCTCACCTTTACCTTAAATGGAGAGAGACCTATTTTGCTGGAAGACCTATTGGCGATAATGGAAGAGTATATCTTTTCAACGAAGGTGATTTCTTATCTTGGTGGGACGGTCAGCTACTTGCAGACGGATTCCTAGAACCTGTAATATCAAAGGCAAAAAACGAAAACAACTGGTGGGAAGCAATTAAAGTTAATTCTGAGATCGCCCCAGACCGCTTTGATTTCGAGACTAAAAAACACTTCACATTCTTAGGCGGCCCTGAATTTGAAACTAGAGAGGATTTTTCATTGTCTCCAATCAAAGAAGATACTATTGTTGTAACAATTACCAGCCTTACATTTGTAATATTTGGAACCGCTACAGTAACAGTTACTTCAGCTCTAGCTCACGGCCTATCAGTGGGTATGTTTGTTCTTATTAAAAATGTAGAGGGAGTGGCTGGAGTAGAAGGTGTGTTTGAGGTTATAAACGTGCCCAGTATAACAACATTCTTATACGTAACTCCATCGGCTTCAGGAACCTATATTGCCAACAGCGGTAACTGGTCTTCTAACGCGCTGGACACCGGATTACTCAATGGTCAATTTTTACTTATGCGAATGTATTTTAAGCAAGGACAATTCCAAAAACTGGTGAGTATCATAACAAAATACAGAATATCTCCAAGATTTAGTGATAAATAGCTATTTTTGTAGCTAAAGTTTAAAAGAACTTCCTAAATTCCGACAGTGCGATTTACGAACAAATGAGCACGGATTCAGGGAGCTAATAGTGTAATTTAACATTATGAAGAACGAGGAAGTAAGTTCGAGCCTTACGATAGTGGAGGCGAACGCAGAAATTGAGGAACTAAAGAAGGAGGCCAGTATAGACCTTGAAAAACTAAGAAAATACCTCAGTGATGAGATCGTAAAACTTGAGGAAAAGTACAATTGTACAGTTGTTGTGCTGACGAAAAAGAAAGGCGAGCGGTTTAGCTTACACGCTCTTATTAAAGTGTCGTAGCACATAGTCAAGACTATACCTAACTCCCAGAGGGTCGGTTAATTTTTCACTACCGTCAACCATCACCTCAACAGTCAGTTTGCTGTTAGCGTAGGGCAAAAGGTTGATATCGTTATCTTGATTCAAAGCAAAGTCATTGATAAAGTCATGATAGTCTTCTTTGTTTAACGGAACTACCAGTATGGCTGTAATTATTGATCCTTTTGGCAGAGTTTTACCAATCAGATCTAAATGTTCATCTCGGTATTGTTTAGCTTTTTCGTAGTTCATGGAGTTGTGTATCTAGTCATTTCATGATTTTCTCAAACATAGGTAATTTAGAGTTCCCCATAATCCCTCTCACTAAACACCTTCAAGGTATCATAATCCAACCAAAGTGCTGGCACAGTTAAGAAGTGAAAAATGAAGTTCTTCAGCCTCCAATTCCTCTTCACCCACTTAGTCTTTTTGGCAAACTTGCGAACAACATACTTAAACACCCCGTATGCCATCGCTGAGATAATCAAGAACACAACGTTTTCGTCCAAGTAGCTAAAGGGTAGGTTGGACCAACAGAACGAGTTTTTAAGTTCGTCAAACACCCTTTCTACAGCTCCTCTTTTATTGTAAAAGTTAACAATCTTCATCTCGTCCCACTTGTGATTAGAAGTAATGATAGCTCTGTACTTGTAGTTCCCGTCCTTTTGGGTAAACCGAGTAATTACATAGCGCTGCAATTTCTTACCGCCGAACGCATAAGCAAAAAGAGATCCTGTTTCAATGTCGTATCCAGCAATACGTCCTGGAGTCCACTTCTGAATCTTAGTCATTTCGTAGGTGATTCTGGAGGTTATCTTAGCTCGAATAAAGAATTCTATACCTTCGTCATCTAGGTAATCAACAACTTCAATCTGGTAAGCTGCAGCATCGCTTCTAATCTTACTTGGCGTAACACCTAGCATTCTAAGATTGTCCACAGATCTTTTAATTATATCTACGATCTTGAATCTGGCCGGTGAGTTGCCTCCTTGGCCTTGGATATAGAAAGGGATGTTGTTAATGAAGCTGGTACACGGCTGATACCCTTTTAGCCCTGATACGTAGGTAAACGAGCACCCAGCACCCTTCTTCTCACACGGAATGATGGAATGGTCAATATCCATCACGTTGTTCATATCTCGTGGATTAATCAGCTTCATAGAGACCAAAGACTCCAGCAGCATCATATTCATCCTCTGGTTAGTATTGATCTGGTGCTCAATCAAAGAATTCTTGTCAATAATGTTTGTATTGGGTTTGGCCAGCTTCTTAAACACTTTGCCGATAACATCCGGTCCTGGTCGTTTAGCATGCGGATTACCACGGATGTTGTGGTTCATCTGGTGAACATCTTCTAATCGGTCTGCACCACACAAGTTAGCCCTGATCCACGATAGAATCAGATCAGAGTACGAGAACTCTGCTTGCTTTACTCTTTTGCCAAGATAGGCGTAGATAATTGAGGAGATGCCTGACTGCTCCACTGCCTTCATTGCGAAGTGGACACCGCCATGCGGATTGATGGGAAGAGAAGATTTACGTATCTTCGTCATAATTCTTAACCGAATTTTGCCACTTGGTTCCCGTGCTTCAACATGGGCATTTGTATACCGAGTGGCTTAATTTTTTCTTTTAGTCAACGGGCTGATTCTCAAAAGGTTACAACGGTATTTGGTTAACCCTTTAGGGGTTAAAACTTTTTTAAAACGGGTCCATTTACATTAATGATGGAACCTCTGATAACGCATTACTCACCCTCGGCGCGAGAACTACCGCCGTTATTAATTACGGTAAGTTATGTGGATATTTTAAATGCAACTCAGTTGCATAAATGGAATAGAACGCGTATCTTCGTCCGATGGACGAAAAGACCAATAATCGTGAGCTTGTTTATATTGAATGGAGGGACGCCATGGTCAAACTGTCTACATGGTCCTCTATTGAGGACTGCATAGAGTGGGCAGACTCATCCGAAGGTCTAGTAAAAGAAATTGGATGGATAATTAACGAAACTGATTCTTACTTACTGTTGGCAAGTAGAACTGGTGAAATAAACCAAGATGAGCCCGATTTAGGTGGGGTGTTCAAGATCCCAAAAGGGTGCATTGTAAAAAGGTCTGGACTAAAGATTACTTCTTCTTCCTCTTAGGGGCCGCCTGCGATAATGCGCTGCCAGCAGCCTTTTTTACTATCCTTTCCTGTGCTCTTACTTCTTAAAACTTTAGATGCTGACTTTGCAGCTGATTTTCCTGTACGTCTTTGCTTTGCCATGTTTTATGTATTAGTTGCATACAAATAAAGGGGGATTACAATTACAATAATGTAGTTAGTTCCTTAATTTAGTGTAGTCCTGCTTCTTAGGTATAAATACCCTATAAAACAAAAGCCCCTAGCCTCTGTTTCTTATAAAATATCAGCATCTTACCACAGTTGCACGAATGACGAGTATACGCTTTCTATTCAACGACTATAGATGTTGATTCGTCTAAAAGTCACCCAAACACACCATAGTTAATACTACATTGACACCCACTTGCGCCCAATAGATCTTTTTTTGTAGATTTATGTCTTCAAAGGCGTAAGTCTATTCTCTTGTCGGGTCTTGCAAAATCTAACTCTTGAGAATAAACCCAACCGACCTATGAATTAGGAAGGCGTGGCTTTATTGTACTATCTAGGAATCTGCAAGACCCGAAGATGATACTTTAAAGTTCCACGCCTTCCGTTCGTTATTAACGCGAGTAGGAGCTTAATCGCCTCAAATATAGCGATATGGCAGGTTTTCTCTCATCCCATAAAATAGGTATTTCTACTCTTGTTTCCAAACTTTTTTTTACGTATGGGGTTCTGTTTTTATTAGTTATGAGTTTTGATTGTTATTCTCAGCAATTTTCCGGTTCCGACACCAGCTTAATGAAAAAGCACAATACTTATGCCAATGCTTACAGTGCATTATATTTTGCCGAAGTAGGGTTGTCAATGATGGAGTCGGGAGTTGATATGGGTTTCATAAGACTTTGTAAACTAAGCTGTGATAATGGTATGCAGCCATTATTTAAGGCTTCTGTAGCGGGGTATAAGGAAAACTATTCTACTGAAGTTGTAATTGAGCTTAGCCCAGATCTATGGTATAGCTTATCCGTTTTACCTTCAGCAGATTCTGTTGAGATGGCTCTATTAAAGGTAAATAAAGGTTTTGTTAGCCTTATTGAACTAGGAACATTTAAGAAAAGGCAATTTCCGAGTAAAAACCAGGAATTTTTAGAAATAGCACACACCCCAGGCATAAACACCTTTTTTATGAGCGGAGGGCTTTCATTACATGGATTCAGGATAGAAGAACTTGGATGTAATATTTACATTCCCCCGTATTCTTTTGAAAACAAACCTTATATCGTTGAAAAATGAGACATCTAATTAAGATACTTCTAATTTCTACAGTTTTAACGTTTGGCTGTAGTGACAAAACCCAGCCCAAGAAGCTAAGAGGAATGAGTGCTAAAATGGATAGCTGGAAAGGTAGTTCTATTGCGTCGGTTATCGGATCTTGGGGACCACACACCAGGACTGTTACTGATGGGAAAGGAGGTACTATCTATGTATGGGAGAAGTCCTGGCAGGGAAGGGCTACAACTTCAACTTACAGCGGCTATCAGCCACCAAGAAATTACTTCTGTAACAAAAGCTTTTACGTGAGCGCGTCTGGAATAATATACAGCTGGCAATGGAATGGCCGGTGTAGATAGGTTGTTATTTGTATGTTTGGTAAGTGAATCTGACTGAGCAGGACGTAGAGGATATGACGAAGGTTTTAACACTCTGTGTTGACTATCCCAATATGAATTACGTTGAATTTTATGAAACAGTGCTGAGCTTAAAGAAAGGTAAGGCTCAGTATATAATCAATAAAATCGTTGAGTTTAACTCCTCAGAAAAAATAGTAAGGGTAATTGATGCAGGAGAATCATACCAATCCATAAGATCTATTGATTATGTAACCAAACGGTTCTTACACGAAGGGGGATTTAAGAAGTATTTTGCAGATCAGTCAGTTGAATCAGACTCACTAAAGAGACGAGATACCGCAAAGCAGAATAAAGCGATCGCCAAACAAATCATAAGTTGGTCGTTTTCGCTAATTGCAGCAGCAGCTTCCGTGGTTCTTATATTAAAAGCGTTTAAAATCATCTAAACTTACTTATTTTGTCTTCTTGGTTTACCATCTTTAAATAGGAGTAAAGTGGTTCCGGCAGCAATAATTCCAATGATGAAACAGGTTGTTATAGGCATAATTATTACAGTTTGTGGAGGATTATTAGTTTGGTGGTTAACTTCATCATAATTTCACTTATTTATTTCGTCTTCTTGCCCCGAATTAATCACAGGAATGTCCACATTCATTATTAGTGCCTTTTCCACAGTTTTGGGTTTGCTGGCTGTGATTTGGACTGCTCAGATCATTATGACCTCTATAGCTAAGAAGAAAGGAGCTGAACATTAAGGCGAGAGGTAAAACTACAGGCAATAACACCAAAATCGTAAGGGCAGGTTTTATAATTTCGCTGACAGTTGTTTCATACGTTGTATTATACCACTTTTCGCTCATAATTTCACTTATTTATTTCGTCTTCCTGGGCTGAATTAATCACGGGCAATAGAAGAAGCGCTATTGGTATTATCATCGGCTTCATGGTAATAATAGCTGCTGCTATCATAGCTACAAAGTAGATTATTAATACGATGTCGTTTCCTTTCATTTTAGAGACCATCAAGATATTAATTGCGCTAACAGGAATCCTAACGTTAGCAGTGACAATACTAAGCTACTTACAAGCACAGTCTTAGTAATTGATTTGTCGTTTACTCTATTTGACATAGCATAGAGACGGTCTTCGCAGACCATCGGAATTTAGGTAAAGGTAGATATTTTAAACGGGAATTTGCGTATCTCAATATTCTGACATACCTTTGCGACTAGTTCTTTACAATAATTAGTTTACAGGTCGAATGGTAAACGAGATGATATAGGTAGCCGTACATTAATAGCTACCGCAGAAACCTCAAACCTCATTCGACACTCTCGTTTGGGGTTTTTGCATTTACAGGATCTCCCAACTCAGTAAACTATTCCTTTAGCTGAGTAACGGAATCAAAAAAAAAACCAACAGCATTACCGATAAGAAGGAGAGACTTTATGTCTTTAAATCACTCTTAAATGTGTAGCGAGCGCGAAACACCTGGCCTGCACAGCCGAAACTTCGGGGAACTCAGAACTCAACGGAGAAAGTGAGTGTTACTTCTTTACTTGGGGGTAGGGGGTAACACTTTCTCTCGCCTACTTCAAAAGAATCTTGAATCTAACAAAGAAAGTTGAAAAGAGAGGCTCGTTAAACGCAAACAAAGAAACTATGGACAAAGAACAGAAAGAATATCTAAGGAAGTTGGTCTACTCGAACCTTGACCACATGTGGGGCACTATCAAGGTAAAGGAAAAATATATAGAAAACTGCAAGAAGTACCCTCAACACTACCAGAAATACAAGCCATCTGATTTTGAAGATGACATTGCAAAATTGAAGGAGAAAATACTTTGGGCAACGGAACTTAAAAAGGAGCTACGGTAATCGCTCGTTTAAATACAATAAACATTAATTTTAACTAAATCAATAATTATGAAGAAAGTAATTTTAGGAATTGGATTAATCGCTCTAACCTCAATGGGCTGCACAGACGCAAAGCGAGCGAAAATAGGAGGACTGGGAGATCAATTTAAAGTTGAAATGATCAATTGTGATGGAACAGTGGCGCGAGAGTGGGTTAGTTCGGGCAAGGTTTCGAGTGAAGCTAATTCAGATGGCTATTATTTCATGGATGAGAAGTCGGGTAAGTTGGTTGAAGTTACAGGAAGAGTCGTTATCACTAAGCGATAAACACACTTGGAGTATATCGGGGTTCGATTCCCTGATGTGTTCAAATACTCGTTTAAACTGTAATCATGGAAAGAGAAGTAAAGAATTGTAAGGGCTGTCCGTTTTCGAGTTGGTCAACGGGAGGGCACAAAAACATGAGTAAGCTAAGGCTTATGCATAGTTGTAATCTTCAGGAAACAGGAAAACAATGGAAACGGGACACCACCAAGGGGTATGATTGTTTTACAACTTGCCCACTAAAAGAAAATAGCGTGAAAGTATCGCTCGTTTAACAACTTAAAATTAGAAATATGAAAAGAGAAGAATATCAAGACAAGATGGAGGCGCTGGAATTAAAGCATTCTAAAGCAAAGGAGGCACTACATATTGAATATGCTAATGCTAATAACCCATATAAGAAAGGTGATATTTTACAAGACCACCATCAGATTATTTTAGTAGATGATGTAGGTTATTCTATAGGGGTAGACGGATTATGCTCATGCACCTACAGGGGCTTGAAATTGAAAAAGAACTTAAATCCTATGAAGTCGGGAGAATACGATACGATGTGGCAAGGTAATGTAAAACAGAAGCTAAATTAATTGCTCGTTAACGAACATAATTAGAAAGATGAAAAAAGCAATTATAGACACCCTGAAAGAATGGGGATTCTCACAATCAATAGATAACGGAGAGTGCCGTGAGTATACGGACATGGACGAAAATCCAGAACAATTCGAGGAATTTGCAAATGAAGTATTGCAACAAGTTTCAGACGAAGGGACATTGAAAAGACTTATTGAATTAGAAAAGTACTTTGACGAATACGAGCCGATTGATTCAGAAGAAAATGAACATCGGTGGAAGGAATTGTTAGAACTCCGTAAGGAATACGGGATTACAAACAAACCATGTTAAGCAACAATACACCAGAAAAAGAATCCCTACAAGTATAAAGTAGCTAATACTAATATCCGAAAATGAATGCCATTAAGGCACCCTAACTTGAAAAAGTTAAACCTACCAGATTAGGTTCCTGCAAGCGCTAGGTCATATTACCATATTTTATGCTAAATTTGTAGTATGCCAATAGGAACGATAGTAGGTGGAGGAATCCAAATAGCTGAGGCTGACAAAGCTTTAAAGGAGCTAGAGGCTCAAGAGACTCCTACCTACGGCGTTTCACCCGAACTAAAATCTGCTTACGATAAGCAAAAAGCTGCCAAAGGCATAAGTGCTGAGGAAAAGGCTGTGATGCAGTCACAAATTGCTGAAGGACAAGCAATGAAGGCCGCAACCAGACAAAGAACAGGCGGAGGGTCACTAGCCCATGCATTAAAGGCAGCTACTCAATTTGGAGACACTGCGGCTGGAAGAAAGTATGTAACAGCTCAAGCTAGACGCAGAACTACAGAATACAATCAGACCAAAACTATAGCTGGCCAAATGCAAGCGATTAGAACTCTTCAGAATCGAGCGGATATAGTTAAAAGACAAATGACAGAGCGTGCTATCGGCGCAGCTCACGCAACAGGAATGGAAAACATCATGAGAGGTGCCGAGCACATCTCAGAAGTTGTTCACTCAGCTTTCGGAGTTCAAGACGGAGGTGCAGACGTTAATAAACAAGCTTCCGAAGCCTTTGAATATGAGGACACTGCGTTTGACCAACGGGGCGAGGGCTCTTTTGGAAGACAAAGAGGCAGGTATGGGGAACAGGAGTCTGGTTTCGGAAGAAGACAAAGCGGATTTGACAGAGGATTAGATTATAATTTCGGAGACAGCTTTAGGGACGAGGATAGGGATAGAGACCAAGGTGGATTTGGCGGTGGACTAGATTATGATTTTGGTGGAGATTTTCAAGGAGGATTTGACCCTAACGATTATTCTTAAGACATGGCACTAGGATCTATAATAGGCGGTATAGTTGAGATGGTACAGGCTGATGAAGCTAAGAAAGAGCTGGCAGCACAACCAACTCCCAAGTACAGCGTGTCTCCAGAATTACGGGGGCTATACAATGAGCAACTAGCCTTATCTGAAACGGGCTTCACACAGGAAGAAGATATTGAGTTTAAAAAACAACAGTCTGCCCTATCAGGCCAAAGAATCCAAGCCGGAAGACAGGTAGCTGGCGGAGGTATGCAATCAGCTATAAGAGCTGGAGCTAAGATGGGTGAAATTGAATCTTCACGAGCGTTTGAAGGCCAAAGACAACGATTGAAAAGACAAGCTAGAGGCAGAACCCAAACTCTGGCAAGTAAGATACAGGTTATAAAGAATATTCAAAGCGAGAGCGACATCTCTAGAAGACTAGAATTAGAACAAGCTATAGGCGCAGCTCACTCCGCAGGAATGGAGAATGTTATGAGCGGTACGGATAAGATGGGTGAAAACGTGGCTTCATTCTTCACCGGTGGCGGAGGAATGGGTGGATAACACATAAGTTATGGCAAAAAGTAACGTTTTATTAGCAAAAGCATTAGGATATGTAGCAAAAGGGCCGCCGTTGAAAAACGTTGTTCCTGAAGCCCTTAGACTACGATTTCAAAGGGAGGCCCAAAGAGATCGTCAGGTAGCACAAAAAGCTAAAAGGCAAGAAGAGTTAGACGAAAAGTATGCTGTAAACATTGATCCTAAAAAATATTTTGGACCTGCTTTGCAAGAAGAGGCTCGTGTGGCTTCCCAAGAGCACCTAGATAAAATGAACACTTACCGTAAAGCTGATCCATACAACTGGTCAAATAGCACTAAATTCAGGAAGGATAACTTCAACTTTAAGAATAAAATGAAAGCTCTTGAAATGGAGAGCGATATGTTAGGAACAGACGTTAAGTTTTGGACCAGGCAGGATTTGGATAAAGCGGAAATAAATCAAGACCTGGATAAAGCTATTCAGTCAGGATCACCAGAGCGATACCGTGCGGCATTAAAGAAAATGGGCGCAACATCGTACATTACGGGAATGTATGGCAAGCACCGACCTATAGAATATATGGAGGAGTTTAGAGAAGCAACTAACCTTAAGCATTTTACTGGCCATATTGCTGAAATAGACGTAGAAGAAGGCAAGCATATAAGAACAAAATCAGGCACTTATTTCAATAAAGAGTACGCAAGAGAGTACGCAAGAGAGATGGCTAACGGTCGTATTGGAGTTGCTGCGGCTGCGGACCTCGGTGAGAAATTCCCAGATGCTACTCCAAAGGAAATAGCTCAAATGGTTGAGGACAAACTATACAACGAGATTGAGAATAGCATCCCTCACCTATTAAAGAGCGGGGATAAGATAAGGGGTGGAGGTGAAGGAATGTCTCTTAATTTCGGAGGGGCTTCACAGGTAGGTCAATTCATGCTTGTACGTGAAGAAGAGTCTCCGGAAGCGCCAGATATTTCGTTGAAAATGTGGGACCGATACCAAGAAGACATGGAGAGTCAGGGTATTCCTATAAAAGACCGCCAGACTAAGGATGAGTTTTTAAAGAGAACTGGAATTGATACTCTAAAGAATAAAGTTGTTGTACGTATTGCAGACTTAAAGGGGAAAATACCACCATTGCAATCATTTACCACCGAGGACGGACGAACTATCAAAGGGAATGCGGTTGCATTAACAAAAGGGAAAGGCATTGGTGGTAAACACCAGATCAATGTTATGGAGATCGAGGAGACTGCAGGCGCTGGCATTCCAACCACCTATAAACTAACAACGGTACCATTGTCAGGTAAAAACTCAGCTTCAAATAAAGGTTGGCTACAAGGGCTTCACCCTGAATTTAATGTAGACGAGTACCTGAAAAAGACATTTAACGATAAAGAAGAAGAGGAAGAAACGACAGAAGTAAAAGAATTTACCCGAGAACAATGGAAGCAGGCTGGATGGTCAGATGCTCAAATTGATTCTGCATCAAAAGCGGGTAAAATCAAAGTTAAGTAATGGCTGAGGATAAAAATATAGCGCCACCACCATCAGATGTATTAACCGAAGACGAGTTAAAAGCAATACCATCTCCTGAATCAGTATTAGGGGAACCCGAAAAAAAAAAGGAAACTCCAGCTACGGAGCCTCCTTTAGAATCAAGTTCGGAAGCTGGTTTTGTTTCTACATCAGATTCGGAAAAGACTCCTGAACTACAGTGGACTACTGGAGAGAATGATCAGGTGGAGTTACAAACTCCTACCGAAGAATTCCAGGTGACCAAAACTCCCGATGACCTTATCGATAAGAAAGGTGCAGCTGAGGTAGAGCAATTTCTATTAGAAGAGCTCAAAACTCGTGAGACCAAGAAGCAGATGCAACGTCTGGAAGCAGCAGAGCAAATGGGAATCAACCCATTGCCAATCCAAGATGAACACGCTCTTTTTATTAAAAACCTAGAAGAGGGCCATGAATTAAGGATCCCAACAGAAGGCGAATGGGAAGATTACGTAAAAACAGACGAAGGTAAGCAAGTTTTAAAAATCCAACAAGGTAAATGGGATGAGGTAGAGAGATTCTGGGGAAACCTAGGTAAAATAGAATCAGAAGCGGACCAAGCATCTCTACAAAGAGCAAAAGGTGGTTTATCTAAATTTCTATACGGATTCGAAGTTGGTGATAAAGCACACGAAACCGCCAAAGGGGATACCCAATTCATTGCCAACAACATAGAAGAGTCTCCCGATAAAGTAATCGACTACTTTGAAAACGAACTTCGCCTAGCGCTACACAGAACAGGCAAAAACCCAGAGATACTATCAACCGAGGGTATCGGAACTATGATGGGCGGCCAGTACAAACCTTTGTTAACCGCATTAGGAACAGGAGTTTTAGGAAGTATATTAGGAACACCATTAACAGGAATTGCTGTAGGAGCAGCTATATCAGCAACCGACGCAGCAATAACAGGATTTGGTGCAGCATTCCGACAAGCTTATTTCGAAGGACGTCACCAAGGCATGGAGCCGAAAACCGCATTGGACGCAGCTGCAAAAGTTGGTTGGTATGGAGCTGCAGGTGGAGCCGTAGAAGGAGGATTAGGTGTAATAACAGGATTAGGACCTATTGGCAAGTTCGTTACCCGAGCAGTAGCGGCCCCTGTAATGAAAACCGCCATTCGTGGAATTGCCGACGTATCCCTAGATGCCCTGGCAGCAGCAGGATCACAGATAGCTCAAAACAAAGAAGCTCAGAAGCAAAACATCAAAAGAGGAACCTTCGATGGAGTAAAGGAGAATGTAATTGCAGAAATTGCTTTTTCTGGCATCATGCACATACCGGCTGGAGTAACAACCGCTATTGAGGCGCGTAACTACCTAAACGCGTTACCAGAAGATCAACAAGATCTAGCTACCGATAAAATCAAAGAGGCCAAAGAGACTCAGGAGAAAATCCCTGATACAATTACCGGAAAACAGCGAACCGAAGCTTACGAACTAGTAAAAGAAAAAGATGCGCTTAAACAACAAGATCCGGCACTAGCGCGAGGGAGAGTTAAAGAGATCGATGAAAGGCTAGAAGAACTTGGTGGTGTTAAAAAGAAAGAGGCAGAGCCAGAAGTTACCAAAGAAGAACCAGTAACTGAAGAGGCTGTTCAGCCTGTATTAAAGAAATACACCGAAGCTAAGGATGAGCGCTATGGTTACATCCAAGAGCAGGGCAAAGAAAAGCGTGAACTCACAAAAGAAGAGTTCCTAGCTGAAGAAGAAAAACTACAATCCGTAGTTAAAGAGGAGGAAACAGAAGTAATAGAAGAGGTTACAGAACCTAAACTACCTGAAGGCGAAACAGTTACCGAAGAAGCTCCTACAACACCGACTCCAACAGAGGTGGATGCAGAAGTCGAGGAGGTCGCTCCAACTATATCAGATCGGGTGGATCCTGAAATGATTGCAGACAAATCAGAAGAGTCTAAGAAATTTATTGGTGATGTAATGGAGTTGGGTGAGAAAGAACCAAAAACTCTATCTGGAATTGGAATGACCTCAAAGGAGATCTCCCAGGCAATTAAAAACATCAAGGAAAACAAAGAGACCGCCGCATCTAAAAAGTTTCTTGAAACGATGGATAAGTTCGTCGAACAGGGCTTTGCGGAGGTTACAACGGGCAAAGGCATCGACTTAACCCCACATCAAGTGCCATTGGACGAATTCTCGGGTGCTAAAATAGAAGAAGCAGCCGAGGTTCCAACCACGCCAATTGAAGGCGAAGTTACAGAAGAATTACAGCAAGAAGCTGATATTGTGCTGGAAGAACCTACTCCAGATGCAGAAACAGCTGCAGTAGAGCAATCAAAAGAATTTGTAACTAAAGTAGAAAAGGTTAAAAAAGCCAACGTAAAGCAACGCGAAGATTTTAAAGCTACTCAGAAACCTCTATTTAAAAAGGTTAGGGACGCCATGGTCAAAGGCCTATTCGATGTCAAAGGTGTTGTAAAAAGAGAATTGCTAAACGCTGGAGCAGCAGAAGCGGTAATGAGAAAAGATCTAGTTGCCGGAGCTTCATCAAAAGCTAAGAAGGATTTCACCAAGTACCGTAAAAAGATATTCGACGATCTATCTTCATCAGAGGAATTAGCACTAAACGACTACATCCAATGGAGACGCGTAGTTGATCTGGATACCCAATACGATACTCAAGGTAAAACAAGGCTTAAACATCCCCACGGAGTCACCAAAGAGGACGCAGAGGCCTATTTCCAAGACATTAAGAACACTGACCCCAAACTAGCTGCAAAGCTGGAAGAAAAGGCCGACGCCTACTTCGAAGCAAACCGAGACCTATTAACCCAAAAACTAGCAGAAGGACGCATTACTCAAGATCTTTACGATAAGCTAATTGCCAACGACTATTCTAAACGTGCATTCCTACATCACATGGCAGATTCTCAAGAGTCTAGTGGAGGAATACGCCAACCTTCGGTATCTCAAAATGAGATCAAGGCATTGGACGAGGGAAGTGTAGAGTCAATGTTCAATAACGCACGATGGTTATTAGAACAACACGTACTGTCAACGAACAGGAACATATTCGAAAATCGTGCTAATCGAGCTCTACACACTTTTGCAGAAGATAATCCAGACAACGGCCTTGTAGAAATTCAAAAACCGCGAGGGGCAAACAAAGAAACGGGCCAACCGATATACCCAGACCCAAAGACAGGTTTTGAACAAGTACAATACTTTGAAGACGGAGTTAAGAAATCATTGGTCATGAAATCTGAATTGGCAGCAGACTGGCTAAACGCCGATCCTCCAATGAAACAGTCTTGGGCAAATGCTATCCGACTAGGTACAGGAGGTGCGATGTTGAGGTTTATGGCAACAGGTACCAACCCCGCCTTTGCACTTAGTAACTTTCCCCGTGACCTTGCACACGTATTGTTTGTAACGGATACTTATTCACCGGCCTTCCCAGTAGCGGTAGCTCAGATCGCATCTGATTTAAAAGATGTAGCTATGGATGTAATAAAGAGAAAAGGGTCGTATCAAAGCTACATCGATGAAGGCGGAGGTATGGATTTCTTAACTCACCAAGGTAGACCACTAAAAACCAGCGCATCTCCACAGGGAACAACAGCAAGGGGCTTTGAAGCCTTTCAAAATGCAGTTGGATACATAAACGAGTCCAGTGAATTATTTGTAAGACTGGCGACTAGAAACCGAGAGATTAAAACTCGAAACAAAGCTTTTGCTAAAAAAGAAGGTAGAAATCCTAATACGCAAGAGCAAGAACTAATTAACGCAGAATCAACAGGGGCAGCACGTAGACAAATGGACTTCTCCCAGGGCGGAGAATGGGTAAAGTTTGCTGATAACTTCATTCCATACCTAAACGCAGCATTCCAAGGGTCTCGGGTGTCGCTAAACTATATTAAATCAAACCCCGCAACTTTTGGGTTTAAGGTAGCTCAATTAGGTGGTGTAGTTACCGCAGTTACCTTACATAACCTGGAGTATGACGAGTGGGACGATATACCCGATTACGAAAAAGCGGGTAATTACATCTTTATGTTACCAACAACCTACACTGATGATGACGGAAAGACTCGTAGATACTACGCTAAAATACCAAAAGCACATGAGATGGCATTTTGGGCTGGCATATTTGAAAATCTCACCGAGTTTGTTAAAACGGGGAAGTATCCTACTAAAAAGAGCGTGAAGGATATTGAATTAATGCTACCTCCAGCTAACTTTAAAAACATTCCAATAGTAGATGCTGCATACACTTATGAAACAAACTTTGATCGTTTCAGAGGCCAGGAAGTCTGGAGGGGCCGCAACGTGTCTCCTGAGCTAGAATACACTAAACGTACACCTAAGTTCTTTAAAGAGTTGGGTAAAGCCACAGATATGTCTCCTGAGCGATTAAAAGCAGCCATGGGTAAGGTTACCACCGACGTAACAAGAAACCCATGGGGAGTCCTTATAAGTAAGTCTTACGACACCGTTACTGCGCCTTTCTCTAAAGAAGATAAAGAAGAATTGGATAAATCTATGATGGAGCACATCCAAGAGTTGACCGGACCATTATACAAGAAGTACTTCGGATCTACCAATCCAAACCTAAAGAGCGATACTTTAGAACGCTTTTCTCGAGAAGAAGAGGATAAGATGAAATTGCAGGATGATGTGATTAAAAAACACACCGCTCATTATGCTAGGGACCCAAAGGCAGCAGATCAAGAGATGAAGGAGTGGATCGGAACTCTACCTAGAGAGGAGCGCCAGCGAGCAACTAAAAGGTACAATAAAGGTAAGCGCCTGCAGGGTGTTGATTACTGGTACATCGATCTGCATTATGCCAGGAATCCTGAAGTAAAAGCCCGAGAATATTGGACCCGATACAAAGATGCCTCATCTAAAGAAAAAGAAGAGATGGATGCGACAATTAAAAAAGTCGGGGGTATTCGGTCGGGTAGGTTCAGAAAAGAACTAAAACGATTAGAAGAAAATAACTAATCTTCTGTTGAGGTCAAAGACTTATCTTCAGGTTTTGCCAATTCTGCTTCCCTTTCAATTCTCTTACTTCTATTGTCAGCTCCAGCGGTAATTCCAACAAGAGCACTTATAAACGCGATCAATGCGTAAGTAAGCATTAGGTTATCAGCCACAGTTCCCTTTATCCAAACTGTTAAACAGGTTATTGATAATAGCAGAGTAGATATGATTGTCACAACTCTTTTGTGGCTTACTTTGCCACCATTACTCATTAACTCAATCAGTGCGTCTTTCATCGTCTATTATGTTTGTAATACTCAATCTTAAAATCTTTTAGATCCATGGCGACCTTAGTGTTGTCATTCATAAGCCTAATTGCAAAATCAAACTCTTGTTGCATCTCTTTTTTATCTTTCTCGTCATCAGAGTTATATTTGATCCAAATGTCGTCCAGCTCGCTTTCTATCTGATCAAGCCTTTGGTTAGCCTCCGACACATGCAAGTCCATCGTGTGATTTAATATACCCACATCTTCAATTACCCCCTTAACAACAAAGCCGATCACTGATATTAATAACATCAGCAAACCTCCGACTATGTTCTGCAGGTTGTCTTTGTTCATGCGTCATTCAAATGGTCTCGTTTGTATTCTATGTTAACACCACCTTTCGCGATTCTTTTTGCCATGGTTGGATACCACTTCTTATAACAAGATCTGGAAGACAATACTGCAGCCTGACCTTTAAGAATACCAGGTATTGTGCCAACACACAAACATCCATTTGTTGAATCATCTGTATTGCCCCAATGTAGGAGTATGAACTCAAAATTAGGAACGTCCGTCATCCATATAAGCTGATGAGGTTTCCAAAGGTCTTTTTGTTCCTGAGTAGCGTGTTTAGCTCTGACAATTTCAAAGGACCCGTCAGGATTAACCAAATACTCTTTACTGAATTTAGGAGAGTGGCGTAGAGCTAGTTTTCTGATTCCATCCGGAACTCTTGTTTCTCCATGGACCTTTTTCTCTCTATACTCATCCTCTATTGAATAAAACTGCTGTACTCCGTCGATATATACCTCAGAGGTAGTTGAGTCGTTATCCTGCTTTATTCCCCACACGGTTATAAACTCATCGTGACTAGGTATGGGTTTGGCCCCTACCATAATGATGTACAACTCTTCGGTAACTTTTCCAGTAACATCGAAAGATTTTTTACTCTGGTAGGCTTCTACATGCGCTGCAGTCTGACTACCATAAATACCATCAGCATTTATTCCCAATGCCTGTTGAATATTCTTAACCTCGTTTCCTTTTGATCCTTTTTTCAATAACATAATCCTCAAGTTTTAATAATTAAAAATGTGTTCTTATTTTACAACAACATCAGAACTGTCTATATCCTGAACAATAATTGTAGTGTCTGACAAACGATCAGAAGCCTTCTTTAACTCTTTAGAAGGTGGCGTTGGAACATACTCGCCCCCACATCCAATCAAACATAATACTGCAACACTAATTAGAACCTTTTTCATCGTTATCTTTTTGTGATTTTTTGTAATCTTTCCGCCACTTCCATGCGGTATATCCTATAGCAAATAAAAGCGAAACCATTGTTAACCAAGGATTAAGGTCCGCAACACCAATCCCTACAGCCCCTCCGCTTACTCCCAGCACCCTAGCTGTATCTGCGTTCATCCAATTCATAACCTAATCTAAATCAATTATTGATAAATGTCCTTGATCTCCGTCTTCTCCTTCAATAGTTACCTGAGTTAATGTTATCGTAACTGTAGGCTTAGAGGATCCGGTCCACCCGTCTATCTCCACTTTAGGAACAATCGCATGCCCTGTATTTGCAAAAGTGAACACATGAGAAGTTCCGGATAACGTTATGTCTGCCTCTTCCTCTTCGTTTTGATATGTCATTCCATTATTCGCCATTAGCTCTTGGTATATTCAATAATTAAATTCTTCAAGTAAAAAGTGTCTGCCATGGTGTCTGAACCGTGTCCAGGATCTCTTTCTATTTCCAGTGAACAAACTTCCCCCGCAACCCACGTTAATACACTAGTAGATTTAGGGGTAATCTGAATTAACCATGCCGTAGTGTCTTGACCGCTATCTAATATCTCTAGGCTTTCATCTACCGTTGCGTTATCTGCAGCCTCCTGGTCAGACGATTGAACAATGTTTAAAGAGATTCTTCCCTGACCTGTACCTGTACCGTCCATTACCCAGATAAGGTAGAATTTCAGGCCACTTGAATAATTAGGAGGTATTACAAAAGAAGTTCCCGCATCATCCACAGCTCCTGTTCCTGAAAAAGCAATATACGTCTGTGAGTTGGTTCCTAAGATAGATCGTGTTGCTGCGTTAGTTCCAATGCTTTCTGCACTGAACACCATCATCTCTTGGCCTCCACCCCCCATGCCAGCCCACGAAGAGGCTCCATAAATCTCAACTTGACTTGTAGTAGAATTAAATACCATGTCACCCGTTGACGCTGTCAAAGCGTCTCTCTGTGTTGTGGTTACAACTAAAAGTGTTATCTGGTTTAGCGCTTTCATCGTTAATTAGCCTTTATGTATCCCTTGTTTTGAGATTTAGATGCTTTCTTAATTGCCTTTTTAAGCTCTGACTTAGACATCTTGGAGTAACCCTTGATGCCTAAGTCTTCTGCTTGAAATTTTAAAAATTCGTCTTTAGTTGCCATAGTTATTAACTATAAATAACAATATCGTATTTAACAGAGGTTGCTGGCGCAATACCGAAATTGATTCCAACATTGTTAGTGTCGTCAATTTGAATATCTACTGCAACAACATTAAACGGAGTAGCGTTCTCTCGAACTTGAACAACAACATCTTTCGTGCCTTTAGCGTGATTGATTGTAAAGTCTGTGATCGCTCCGTCTCCTGTAATCTGAGCGGTAGCTTTCTTACCATCTACATAAGCCTTAATAGACTGCTGTGTTGCAAGCTTAGTAGCTGAATCAGAACTCATGTTATCTTCATCAACAACCATGCTCATAGAAGATGTAGAAGTGTCGCTCTCCATTACCGCTCCAGCTGCGTTTACGTTTGTTGCGTCAGTAACATCAGCACTAGATTCAATAGCTGCTAGTTTACTTTGCTCTGCATCTGAGAACTCGTTTGTATCAGCATTGCTCTCATAAGAGGTTTTAATTGAAGCCGCGTCAAGATTCTTGTTTACAATAGTCCAATTTACTTCCGCTGCTGCTGAATCAATCTCTGCAATCAATACGTCTCCGATCTCTAGCGCTGTAGTGAAGAATGTTCCTGCTGCTGTAACGGTATACATATCTCCTTTCAATACTCCTGACGGTGAAGTGTCAAGGTCAGGTGAGTTGGTTGAAGCGTTATACCCTCCCTTGTAATCAACTGAAGAAACTACCTTGTCGTCAACATACTTCTTGATAGACTGTTGGGAAGCTAACTTGGTAGCGCTGTCTGAAGACATATTATCCTCGTCGAGGACCATACTCATCGCAGCGGTGGTACTGTCAGAGTTCATTACTGCGCCTGCAGCGTTTACATTAGTTGCATCTGTTACGTCTGCAGTAGCTTCAATAGCGTTTAGCTTAGATAGCAAGGCGTCTGAAAACTCATTTGTATCAGCTTCCGCTTCGTAAAGAGCTTTAATTTCAGCACCAGTAAGTCCAGTATCTACCCAAGATGTTGCGTTGTAATAGTAAACTACCTTATCGGTAGTGTTGTAATAAATCTGACCTTCAACTGGCGAAGAGGGTGCTGATGCTAAGGGCTGAATTACCGCGTTTTGTAATTCATGTTTAGTTAAATCTAGGTTGTTTAAATATTTCATTTTGTTAAGTTAAATAGGCTTTACCCGAAAAGGATGAACCAAAGTTAATAATTAAATTGTTTGAATTTGTGTGATTAATATCTGCTATAACAACATCTCCAGCACTATCCACGATAGTAACTGCAGGAAACCTGTTTAAATTATGTGTTATGTTCCATGTGGCTGACGCCGATGATTGGTTGTGTGTGTAACTTTCGCTAATGTGCGCCCATGCCGCAGCACCAACCGCAGCACTGGTGCATTCATAAATACCCCCATCAGTAGTTATACACTCTGATCCTATACTGTACCCTTGAGATGAGTCTTGGTTAACTCCTGGAGCTTCGGGTGCGGCTAAGTCTTTTTTCAGAACATTAGTGCCCCTGATTTCTCCTGCAGTTTTCAGAACATCTGTGTTGTCAGCCAGCTTCACAAACGTAATCTTCTCAACCCCGTCTACAATCGACACCTTTTTTATGTAAATATCTGCAGCCATAATTACGGGTTGTGATTAATTGTTTCTACTAAAAATCCTGACTGACCTACCCCTATGTCGGCACCGTAGGTATCTGCTCCATCTCCCCCTAATCTTTCAAGATTAAAATGAATTGAGTCTTGATCAGAAATTAAAGTTCTGTCCAGTGTAAATATTAATACGGACTGTCTTGAGTTAGCTGTCAGCGCTGTCAGCGCTTGAGTCTGAAGAAGCGTTTCGTCTGCAGTGCCTCCCAAATCTTCTCCTTCTGCTCGATACCTGCAAGTTAACTGCCACCTAACCGCTTCTGCTGCAGAGGGAGCTGATGTTGAGGATGTTAAAAATGCAACTTGAGGATCAATACTGTCGAATTTAATTCTAGCAAGAGCATAGAACATATAAACAGCACGTTCTGTTAAGTTTGAGGCAAAGAGTAGATGAGGCACTAAGTTTATAAATCCTGAATCCGCCCATCCGCCACCTGTTCCAAATAATCCCTGAGCATCTAAGAAGAATGCTACAATACCGGTTTTATTCTGTAGGGTTAAAGATGTAACGAATTTATCTGCATCAGTTCCGGTGTTAACCTCTCCTTGAGTAGCCTTAGCATCTGCAGTAGCCGCCGTAGCTATTCCGTTTAACTTAGTAATTTGAGTAGATGTGGCCAGCCCTTTTTGAGAGGCTGTAGCATTCTGAATATCATCAGCTCCATTTGTATGAGTAGCACTATGAGTTTTCGGTGGTTGCGCGTCAGCTAATTCACCAGATAACCCGCCAACGTTAATTTCATCTCCACCGCCATTCTCGTGTGAGGTAGCGTGATCAGGAACGTCTGATGCGGAGATAAAGGTTACTATAATCTCTCTGTTATTTGAAATATTCCCACCTCCGGAACTAGTATTATCAACTCCAAAGGTCCAGTAATCTCCATTATCAACGATACTAGTGATCTCAAACACCTGGCTAATAGAAGAGTCGGTTTTTAGCTGTATCCTAATATGGTCTCCAGCTCCTAAAAGAGCGAACAAGGCCGACACGTCAGCCCCGTTGTCGTTATTAATACTGATAAACAGTTCAGTCGCAGAGTTTTGAGTAACATGATTCCATTCCAGCCTCTTATTCTTAGGTGGCGCTGCTTGATCATCAACATCACTTCTCCAAACAGAGGAGTTAAAGCCAGATCCTCCTGAAGCTCCTAGCTCATCGGTAAGCGCTTCCAGATCTTGTAGTATAGATAAAGCTTGATTTACAGTTAATTTTGATGCACCTTCATCCTGCTCAACTAAGAGCCGGATAAATCTTGATGATAAGGTTTCTTTTAAAAGTGTCATTATGCTGAAAAGTTTAAGAACTCCTCACATGGAGTATCGCACAATATACTCAGTCTCTCTAAAATTGCTTCAACCCCCTCGTTGGATATACAATTATCTCCGAGTAGCTGCAATACAGCTGTAGTTCCGCCGGTTAAAGTAGTCGTTCCTCCAGTTGCAACAGTGGCCACAATAGCGGTACCGTTATCAAGGATGAAATCAGAACCGCAAACTTCGAAGCTATCATCTAGGTTGTCGGTGGCAATGTATGGGTAGTTCTGAGGGTTAAAAGAGTTTATTTCAGCAACGATAGCGGCTGCAGTTGCTGCGATGTCTCCAACAACAATTGCTACACTGTAGACAATGACTCCATCTACAGTGACGGTAAATGTTCCAGGGGCAGCTACATCGCCAGCAACGATAGTGAAAGTAGCACAAGCCTGTTCACCAGAGATAACTTCCCCTGATGGAATAAAACCGGTAATAGAATCAACTAGATCAACCATAAGCGAGGCTTCATCTAATAGGTGTTGATCCCTCTGACCCTTTTTCAATAGTTGGATGTAGGAAAACCCTTTGTGAGCAGCACAGCAGTTAGCTATCTGCAAAGATCTTTGTATCGAAGCTGAGGTTAATGCCACTATTTCTGTATCTGAATTATTAAACCATCTGCAGTTATTGTATCGCCAGCATCAGATGCTTGTCCGGTAACCTCTATTAAGATAGGGTAATTACCAACAACGTCCAAATCAGGTACTGCGATGTCTGCAGTCTCATAACTTGAACTAATAACCTCTATTCCTTCAGAGGAAACAACTTTAGTTTGAACAGTCTTGTACACCGCCTTAACAATGGTTGCTGTTTTTCTAATCAGATCAATTTCGTGGTGTACTCGGTCGGTAAGCGCGTCGGTTATTGTCAATGGTCCGCTAATATTGTTTCCACCAAACTTGGTTTGAACCGTCTTGGCATTTACAGATGCATCCATGTTAACATAGGTACGTATCTTTAAGATGTCGTTGTTGTTCGTACTAAATACACCAAACGCTAGGGAGTAGGTCTGTATGACAGTCTCTGCAATGCCCACGGAGGTTCCGGGTGCTGCCGGATCAATATCTACCGATAGGTTTCGTGATCCAACCGTTGAAGCCTCTCCTGTCAATGTAATATTCCAAGCAGAATAAGAACCAGAGCCTCGGAATAAGTCCAGGGCTATGTTCATTATGCCGGTAGAAGGATCATAAGCCGTTACTACTCCTTCAAAGAAATTAACAGTTGGAGAAGCCGTTACAGCACCTCGAGCTCTTGATCCTACAACGTAAGCCTTACCCTCAGAAATAGTTAAGGTAGTTGTTGCTGGCGTGGTGTTTAAAACGTTAAGAGTGGTGGACGAAGTTGCGTCATACCCTTTCCCCTCGTCACCTTTCGGTCCAACAGGTAATCTTAGTCCATCATCATTGCACCCACAATCGCTCATAACTTATTTATTTTGTTTTCTCGTCCTTTTTCTCCAGCATCTTACATGCTTGATAGCCGATCAAAGTCCCCTCACAAGCCTGAACAACCTTCTGTATTTTAACAGCATCTGCCATAGTCAGGTCTATTTCTCCATTGCTCTGAGATATTCTAAAGAAAAAGCCTCCTCTTTCTGCCTTTTCATCACCTGATAATGTTCCCCCAGGAATTAATGGAAAGTCAGAGATTAAAGATCTGATTAAAACTCTTTTCAGTGTTAGTTCGTTCTCTTTATCCTCAATTGTCAAGGTTTCGAAATTACCTTTCTCGTCTTTTGCTAATGTTATCTTATCCGCCTCAAGGATAAAGCACTCTTTGTCCAGACCGATTTTCTTACCGTCAGGATAAAGTAGGCTTTGTGTTAAATCTATTTTCATGATTCTATTTGATTTAATTGTAAAGTTAAAGTTTTTTAGGCGCATCCCTTTCTGTACCCTCTGGATCAGAAACAGTAATGTTATCCTTAAAATAAGTCTTCGCGTTTGTTAGTAATGTAGCATTCGATGCATTCGATGCGCTCACAGTGTCATTCCATGGGTGGCCTACTCCGTTTTCATCTACACAATCAATACAATAGTGATTGAAAGTTGATTTAGTGGTATCCGTGTAACACTTCTCACTTGAATATGTCGCTGAGTCTGCTTGTGCTTGTGTTGCCATTATCCTAAGTTTCCTAAGTTTTGCAAATCCGTAATTATTGCTGCTATTAAATTGTTGTTATTTATTGTAGTTGCTGATACTGATGCTAAAAGAGTCCTATCTAAAACTGCCGTAGCATTCAGGGTATAGGCTGCACTCTTAACCATTTTAAATATGTCACCCTCTTCGTTTCTGAAGTGAGCCGTTGCTGTTCCTGCGCCATTATGGTCGGCTGAATACATTTGAAATGTATCTACTTGAGACGCTGTTGGTGCCGTGCCGTTTGCTACCCCTAACACGCCTATGCCGTTTGTTCCTATTGTTCCACCTGAAATTGCGACGTTCCCTGAAACTGGAACTAAGTCCATTATTACCTGTCCTGACCCTACGTTCAAGTATCTGAGTCCATCCACCCACCCACTGCCGTTGTGAGATTTTAAATAGATTCCTTTACCATTGGTAGCAAGTCCATCAGTACCTATTCTTAAATCGTTTCCATCTGTTCCTGTTAAATCAATAATTGAATTTAATCCGTTTATCTTTATAAATCCTGTTGCGCCTGAGTTTTTAATTACTCCCGCACCAGAATTTGTAAAGTTTATACTAGCTCCTGACGCGTCCATTCTTAGTCCTCCAGCCCCGCTTGAGGCTGCCCCTATATGGAATGTGTCAGAAGGAGCAGAAATTCCCGCTAAACCTACTCTCCTTCCTGATGTTAATACAAACTGAAAGTTAGCCCCCTGTTTTACTAAGATGTCGTCTTCCCCTACATTACCCTCTATCTGTAGTTTAGCTGTGGGGGCTATGCCAATACCTACCCTGTCGTTAGTACTGTCAAAATTTAAAAGCAGAGAATCTCCTGTGCTTGCGTATATAAAATCGTTGTTGCCTAGAGTGAAGGTTGTGGTTCCTGTTTTGGTAGTAATGGTGTTAACATCCCAAGTTCCCGTATCGTTAGAATTAGAAAACATGCCGTTAGCAGAAGAGGCTGTAAATGACGTCCAGACCCCACTTTTTCGACCCTCAAAGTCGGTTCCGGTCCAACGGATCGTTCCGTCAGCAGTACCTGAAGCAGTACCGATTTTAATAGCGCCAGCAATCTCTACTTTCTCAGCAGCTGGATCAAGTCCAAAACCAACACGGCCAGTAGTTTCGTTGATAACAATCTGATTGGTACCAAAGATTAGGGTATCGGTTATCAGCGCTTGAAAACCAGTAGGTATTGTGCCGCCATCGTTAGCAGAGGAGAATATACCGTTGTTGTCCGCAATCGCGGTAGCTAGTCCATTAACCTGTTTTATTTCCAATAATCTCATTATGTCGGATATATTATATCAATAATGTCAACTGCTGCGTTCAACTCATAAGTTATTACAGATCCATTCCAGAATAGCTCATCACCTATTTGAACTCCGCCGTTGGGGTGGGAAGTGTCAAAGCCTCTTGCTGTAGTTCCGCCGTCTCCAGAAAAATAACTGTCTTTGGTTTTTACTCCGTCGCCAACTTCAACTTGTTGTCCGCTAACATTAACCAAAATGTAGGTCTTGTTGACCGGTGTGAAGGCGAGGGTAAAGTTTACCGCCTTATCTCCATCAGAAGCTGTTGTTAAAGCTACTAGAGAAATAGCGTCTCTTGTTAACCTTGAAGTTAGTCCTGCGGCTCCGGTAGCTCCAGTGGACCCTGTTTCTCCAGCTAGGTTGATGTTCCAATTAGCAATAGTTCCTGATCCATTCTTATTGTCAATATTGTTCACCGACATTGCGCCAGTAACAGGATCATAGGAAAGAACTACGAACTCAAAAAAGTTGACCGCTGGATTTGCGGCGTCTGATGCTCTGCCTCGTGCTCCTGGGGTGTAAGCTTTCTCTGTAGTAATAGTTAAGGAGGCTGTGGTTGCGGCGGTATCTAATGTGTCTAGTGAGGTAGATGAGGTTGCGTCATAGCCTCTCCCGTCATCCCCCTTTGGTCCAACCGGCAATTCTAGTCCATCATTGCATCCGCAATCGCTCATTGTATTTTTTATTTTTAAGTTACGTTAGCGCAATTATCGCATAACTTGGTAATGTAGTCAATGTATCCCTGCACTTGGTCCAGGTTACCACAACAAAATGCAGCATTCATTAATCTTATGTTCAGGGCAATTCTTGTAAACTCGGTGTCAACTTCATCACAAGCGCAGTTACATCGTGAAACCTCTTCTGATTTTTCTTGGTAGCAACAGTCGATGTCGTGGGTAAAAGGAACTATTACTTCAACCGATACGCTGAAAGGTGTTGCTGTGGTTCTGGTAACGGTGTATAAGAATTTGTAGATCCCATCGGCAAAGGTCTCGCCAACTCCAGCGTCTTCTGCTGAGATTTTGGTCTCTGACTCATCGATGTTGGGATTGGTGGTAAAAATATCTACAACCGTTGGGTTTGAGTAGGTGCCATTCTCATTTCTTTTTGAGATAGCTACCGTTGCTGTTTCAGCGTCGGTGTGTGGAGGATTAGGAGCTCCCCAGCCTCCGGTGTTTGCTAGAGAATAAACTCCAGTCTTCTCAACCAATATAGCCTGGGTTCCTGAATCTGATTGAGTAACTTTTAACTTTAGTTCAATAGCCATAGGAACAGGTAGAATTTGGTGTTTTCACAAAAATACCTATTATGACTCTTTTCTGAGGGTAATTGTTATTTAACAAATAGACCTACTTACTCTTTTTTTTGAACTTCTTTCTAGCTTTAAGCACGTCATCGGTTATGGTTAAGTGAGTTAATCGATCTCGCAACTCCTTATCAACCTTCTCTGCATTCAGTTGCTCTCATTGGAGTCCACTTTCTTTGTTAGATTCAACGTTTTAATAAACAAGGAACCACCCGCGACCATTCAATTTATAGTCATGGTCGTATGTGGGTCTTAATTCAACTTTGTTTTCTTTAGCTAATTCCTTCATAGCTTTTTGTAGTGTGTTAATCGGCTCATTGATTTCTTGTAGTAGGGACTCATAGCCGTACCACATTCCGTCAAATTCACCGTGTCCGTCGCTCCCCCAATCGGTAAGAATTTCTATAATATCAGCCTTAATGGTCTTCATGTCTTGGAACGTTATTGTGTAATCTTGTTAATTAAGTTCTCTGATATGTGCCCTAATTCTGGATCGTTCATGTTCTCGCAATCAATCTTTCCATAACGTTTTCGATCCTTAATAAGCGAACTTTGCATTCTAATTTTTGCCTCTTCTTTAGTCTTTACTTCAGAACTCAGAGAACACGAGTAAGTGCCGTCCATTCCGCAATTATAGCTCATCGTTCCCTTTCCCCAATGAACAACAGGGGTTTGAACCCACTCTCCTTCATTGTCGTTGAACCCAAATTCAAAATTAAACCTCCTGAATTTGTTTGTAAACCACCTTGAGTATGTTCTGGTATACTCAGTGATCGTTACAGTCGATAAATAAATCCCTTCAGGCATTTCAAAAGTCTCTTTATAGGTTTTCATAACCTCAGTGGTAACTGTTTCTTTTCCTCTAACCGTGTCTTGAAACGAGAAATTTCCTGATCTCCATTTTGGAATATCGCTTGACCAGCTATCCGAGTCATTCCAGATGTCCCACCACATAGCGTAGTCATGAAAACGAAGGCTTGTCTCTCTCTTGGCGGTTCGTATCCATCCAGTTTCTCTACACCTGTCCTTTCCTGTTAATGTTTTATTTTTCTCAATGGTTCCGGTAGTCATGGCAAACTGATTGAACTCCATTGGATATACCCACTCTGGGAATATCTGATCAAATATAAAGTAGAATTGCAGGAAGAGCCAGAATGATATTACAACGCTTCCCTCGCTTCCCGAAACCTGTATGGAAAATGAGGGGTGGTTACTTGTGCATACCTGAGTATGAAAACATTTGTTGCTTATAAAATGAAGAAACCACTGAAAGTTTATTAAGCCGTCTCTTTTTGATTTATTATTGATAAAATGTGTGTGCATAATTTCTATTGTTTTAAGTTAATTTTTGAACGTTATTGCGTAATCGGTGTAACATACTTTTTTAATCTCGGATTCATTTTGTCGGGATTCAGTTTGATGTCAAGACCTTTTAGAATCTCTATTACATCTTCAACTTTCTTTACTTTATCCCAATCTATTACGTGTGTAAAATCTTTCATATCAACGCTTAAATGAATTTATAAGTTTGCTTCAAGTTGAGTTAGTTTTTCAAGCTGCTCTTCGGCTTCTATTAGATATTCAATATAAATCATTGCCGTTTCTTTACTCCCCTCTGAAACGTACCATTTTATAGTGGCTTCAAGGCTTTTAATTCTCTGTTCTAATGCTTCTTTTTTAATCATAATTTTTGAGCGTTTAGGTGAATTATCTTTCTATTATATTCTTGATTTCAATCATTTTCTGTAAACCAACCACCATTTTTTCACGCAATCCAACAGTTCTAATTTCTCCAGCTAAAACCTCTCGGTGATCTGCAATATTATTTCTAACAACACAGTTCAGTTGCGTTAAATTTAAGGTCAGTTTATCTATATCTATTGCCATGTCTGTGAACGTTTAATCTAATTCCGGGAAGTCTAGATTCGGTGTTATGTTGTGTTTAATAATGTAGTCTGCACACTTCAGTGAATCATCTAATTCCTTTTTTAATTCGTCGTCTGTTTTATCGGGTTGAGAATTAAGATAGTGCTCATACATCAGGTCTGTTTCTTCTTGTTCTGTCATGTTTAGTCAAATTTAGGTGGCTCTGCGTATTGTATGTTCGTCTTGTCGGTTACGGTTTTAACGTAGTCAACGTTCTCAACTAGTTCAGATGGTAACATTTCTGATATGATCTTGCGCTGTTCCTTGCACTTCACTTTAGCGTACCGCTTCATTGCCAGCACTACAGCACGTTGCGTGTCCTCAGTCATTGAATAGGGCGGATTAGGAAAGAACACTAATAATATGTCTGCTGCTGTCATAATGAAAAGTTGTTTATACAATTCAATGCGTCGTGAAGGTTATTGTCCAACCCTTCTATATCAAGCTCCTCGCACTTGATAACTAATTTCCTGAACTCATGTTCCAAGCTCTCAGTTCGTTCGCTTTGTTCTCGAAGTCCAAACGGACCATTTCCAAGCATATCAACTATGTCGGATTTGGTGTTTTTCATAACTTCTTTTTTCCAATCTTCGCCAAATGGCACATAATCCTTTTCCATTTTGTTGTTTTTAAACTTGTTTGTTGTTAATAATCCAAATTCATTTCAGCCCAAGTCCTGTCTTCGGGAGACACAAGGCTTTCTAAATTTTGCACTTGCCTTTCTAGCCTCTCAACCTTAGACTTCGTTGCCGATAAGGCTTCGTTGTATCCCTCAACAAATGCGTGTGGATTTGGAACCTCCCTTGAGGAACATTTGTCTACGTGCTTGTCCCACGCTTTCTCTGCTTCTGTTAGTTCTTTCATGTTGAATCGTTTAGTAATTGTTTCGCTCTCTCAATCACGATACCCCATCCGTCCTGAAACTCTCCATTAAGCTCTTCAACGCCATCAAGACATTCTTTTAGAGAATACTCTAACTCCTCGATACGGCTGTCTTTTAAGTCAATATTCTCCGTACACTCAACAACCATCTTGATTAGCTGGTTTCTATTGAAGTTATTCAGGTACTCTGTTTGGCTTTCTTTAGTCATGTCTTGGAACGTTTAGGTGAATTATTTAGCGTAAAAGCATCTGTGCAATGCCGTGCCCTTCTTTTCTATTTGCCGATGCACATTATGGCAAACTGCTGCCATCGTGATTAAATGATGCTTGTATTTTTCGGCGTTTCTGTCCCATATTGCAATAGCCTGTTTACCCTTCAGCTTGTCCAACACCAGCGCATAATCGAAATGGTACTTTTTAGCCTCTTCTTCAGCACCCCACTTTTCGGTTTGATGTGCGGCCTCAACTTTAACTGCCTTTATAAAGTCGTCAATTTCAGGAGTATTGATTTGCTCTTGATAAAACTCATGTAGCATTTCAATTTGATTGCAGTCCTCTAATGAGAGGTCTTGATCTTCTGAAATTCCCATTTTTCTTGTGTAATATTCTGTCGCTTCTTTCATAATTTTTGAACGTTAATCTGTATTCTTTTCAATTATACCATCGTGTACTTTACTGCGAGTCTTTTCCATTGCTGCCTCGCACAATCCTAAAATTTCAATAGGGTTCAGTTCTTTGCTTTTGAAATCTATCCTACAACTACCGTCGTCATAGTGGATGATTACTAATTTCAACTCTCCCTTTTTTATGATTTTTTTCTTCGCCATAGTCTTAGTTTTTTACTCGTTTGTAAATCTTTTCTATTTCACTTCCAGTCAAAGACTGCCAAGTCCGAAACGGGCCCAGGAGCGTTGTAGCGTATGCTTGCTTCAGCCCTTCTCGTAACTCTCGCCACCACTGCATTGCTGATTGTCTCTCAATTCCCATTTTTGAAGGTTATTGTGAATTGTTAGTTAGTGGTGGGTTGCTATCGTAAATCTCTTTTATAGCCTTCTCAACTTCTTCGTTGGCGTACTGCTTCATCATTTGCTTTACTACAGGAGGTCTGTCGTTTTCGTGGTGAAAACCGTGTTCTTTCATTATCCTGTTAATGTTATTTTCCTCGTCAACCTTTCGCATATTTTCCATAAATCTCTCAGCATCCTTGCCTTCGAGTGTGGGTATGTTTGTTTTGATATTTTTAGCCATCTTATTTGAATTTACCTGTAAATATTTGGCTTGACTTAAATAAGCCATCACCAAGTTTTTTTAGCTCTCGCTTTACGATATTGTTATCCCTGACATATCTTCTGAAACGCACAAGGTCTATGTCAAGGATGTTGCAGATTGTACGCATGGTATATTCCCCCTCTTCGTAAAACCTTATTGCGCTCGAAATCACTTCTTCTTTTTTATACTTTCCGATCCACCATGCTGTTTTTTTAATCATCTTTAGCGATTTCGTTCTTGTTTTCCGTATTTATTTATTAATCTCAACGCTTCGTCTTGGCTAATGTCATCGCGCCAAATCTTATCAATGATTTCTTCTGGCTTTATCTGATCCTTAGAAAACACGAGAATGCCCAGTCCTACAATTAAATTCCCGTCTGTAACCTCTTCGACTAACCGCCTCAAAATATAACCCACCTTCAGATCTTGCCTTTCAGCAATTTCTTTCAGATGTTCTTTTCGGTCTGTATCAATGTCAAATGATATTTTGCTTTTCGTGCTCATAAGAAACGTTTTGGTGAATTACACCCTCTCACAGAAAGGGCATTGGATTTTACATTTAGGATTCCCCTTGTCGGTTTCTACGCATAGGAAATTATTGAATACTGATCCGTTCTTTTCAAAGTGCTTTTTTAGTTTTTCATTCTGATTGAAATTCTCTTTACAAGAACAATCATAGTCACACCCACATAGCTTATGTGTTTTTAGCTTCTTTAGTAGCCGTTCTTTTGTCTCGGCTTGTTGTCTCAATAGGTCTACGTCCTTGGGGCTTGTCCACCCTCCACAAGAGCTATTAGGCGTGAAGTTCTGAATGTTGCTGCCACAAGTAACCATTCTGTCCCCCTCGCTATACCCAGACCATTGGCAAGTCTTACAAGTCTTTCCTTTTGGGTCGGTTGCCCAATCCCAAAATCTACGGAAATCAATTTCCTCTTGCTCTGTCATTTCTTTTATCTCATCCATAATATTACAGTTATAACGGGTAGCCTATGTAATCAATTTCTTGAACCGGTTTCAGCTACTTCGTTCGTGGTTAATTTTCAGTTACTCGAACTTTTCGATTAACTCAGGTTAAAATGAACAATGTCGGCAACAGATACCGCCCTTCGTGTTTTCGTTCGCCACTACTTGCACCGCTTAGGCTTTGCGTTTGTGGAGTATTGCCGTTGCCGAAACGGCTGCACCCCCATTTTTTAGTATCTGATAACATTGTTTAGCTTATCTCTTGTAACGACTCTCTCGCTTCTTTCAGCGCATCCGTCAGGACATCAATGCTCTCAACTTTAGTAAAAATAAGCATTGCGTTAGGCTTCAATTCATCCGTAGTCTTTCCGTGATGTTCAGGATGATCTATTCCTATTTCACAAGGAACGTCATTTGTAAATGTTATGCCTGAGTATTTCTCATCTTCATTGAAGCACGAGCTGATTATAACGTCTCCATCGCCCAATGAGATTACAGGAATATTCTTTGTCTTCGATACTGTTTGATTCTTCTCTACCATGATTTCTAATTGTATTTGGTTAATAATTATTGATTTACTTTTTGTTGCCCGTAAACGAGCCTTAACTCGCAGGTTTATATGAACCCCATTGTTCTGCCATTGCTTTCGCTATTCCAGTGTAGAAACGACTACGTTCTTTTTGCCTGTTCTCTCCTGGTGCCATTTTCCAAACCTTTTGCTCTCTGCCTTCAACTATATCTGTTGGTTCCAACAACGGCAATCCCTTCTGCCACAAGCATACCGCCTTCTGTTCTCCATGACCAAACATCCAGGGCTGTACTACTTGGTCTTGCTTTCTGATTAACATTCGAGCATACTTATGTTGTATGGGGTTCTCTATACATACTTTGTCTGCATACCCAAAAAACAGATTGAACAACTCGCAAGCGTCAACCATTTCTCTATACCGCAAGTAATTCGTAGGCGTTCCGTTCTGAACATCCATCCAACGGACACCAGAATTAGCTAAGGTCGTGCAGGGTGGGTGCGCTACAATTAAATCCCAATCCGTCTTAGGTAAAAACTCTCTAATATCACCCTGCCAATGTTCTCCTTTATCCGATTCGCTTGGTAGTAAATCACAGCTAATCGCCTCGTGTCCAGCATCTATAAACGCATCACGGACAATTCCTGAGTATTCACAAGCTACTAATACTTTCATAGTTTTTAGATATTATTTCGGGTCATTAATCCCCAATGTAAAATATGTAATATTCATCCCCAATGCTCATCTCCCAATCCTTTCGGAATAAATCTTCGTCATTAAAGCAGTCCATATAAGCATCTTCTGATATGTCAATAATTTTAGGATCTCCGTTGTCCCAATCTTCAATATAATGAGAATCGTCACCGCTTACATTCCTGATTATGTAACACTCGTCCAAGCCTTTTACCGCTTCAATTATTTGTTCTTTTGATTCTAACATTTTTTAAGTCGTTTAAACGAGCGATTATATTATATCTAAATCAGGATTCAACTCTCGGTATTCTATCACTTCCATTTGCCTTAAAATCTGCTTTCTCTGATTTAATGCCGTAACGTTACCGTCTTCAATCTCTTCAATCTCCTTGATTCCTTCTTTAAACTTCGCAATCTTTTTGTCTGCAAGCCGTTGAATTTCATCAATTCTAAACTGGTAGTTCTCCACCATTATTTTATGCTCGCTTGTGGTGTCCTCAATTTGATCCACATCTGACTGATAAGAGGATTTAGTAGTCCCTTCTGTGAATATTATATCACATTCGTCACACGCTTGTTCAAATAGTTTTTGTTCATCCATAATTTCAGTCAATAAACCAGCGATTATTTAGCGGAAATCGCACTGTGAATGTGATTAAAAATTCCTTTTAAATATCTTCTCATTTCTGTTTTTGATAGTCGCTTTGATTCATCGACATACTTCAACGCCTTAGCAATAACCGACGATGATTTTAGAAGCTGTCCGTGAACGTAAATAACAGGTTTCATATTGTCAATATTATGCGTTAATTCAGATAGCTCTTGTCTTAATCTAGTTAACTCATCCCACAAGGGTTTGTTTTCTTCTGAGTCAATTTCTTCGTATTCGTCAAAATACTTTTCTAGCTCAATTAGCCGTTTCAGTTTCTTTTTCATGAGTTCTGTTTTTAAAGTTCATTAAACGAGCCTTAATTAAGTTTCTTTTTAGCCCGATATAGTCTTTGATACTCTTTTCTGTTTTTAGCGTCCCATTTTGCGTTCTGCTCTTTCTTTTTTTCGGGGAACTTCGCCCTGTATTCTCGCTGTCTATTAGCGTTTTCAAACTTATCCAACGTCTTATTAACTTCTTCTAAATCTTCCATGTTATTTCATTTAGTTGTTTAACGAGGATTACTTTTGAGGTATTTGCATTGCCACATCAACCGTGTATTGAAACAGCTTATCCATTGGCGAATCAAACTTATCTAACACGCCGCTTTTGATTAATGCATCCACGCGCTTTTCTGCTTGTTCCTCTGTTACTTTTAAATTCTCAACAGTCATTTTTACAATCGACTGTTTAATTTTTTCAGGTACTTTCATGTTATTTAGTTTTTAATGTTAATAAACGAGGATTACTTTCTATCCTCTAATATTTCATCAATCAGCTTGTTAGCACACACTAAACAAATATCCCCGTCATAGTCTGCCAGCTTACCGCATTTGCAATTTTTCTTATGTACTATTTTTAGCGTCATAAACGAGCCTTAACTCGCAGGTTTCAATGAACTTAGATAATTGTTAATCGTTTCAGCGTCATAAAATGTCACCGTTGCCGTATGACCACAACCCTCGCACTTGTTGACCAGAGGCATATTGATTTTGAAGTCCAAACACTCAGGACACCAAGAATAAACCGAATGACAGTTCTTACCAACTATCTCCTTTTGGAAATCGAATGGCTCTTTAGGGCACGCCTCTATGTGACCGCTTTTAATCAGGGCATCAATATTGTAACCCCAATCATATATCACAGAAGCTCCGTAAATATCCCCTTTTTTTGCCCAATTTTTCAACCTGTCGGGTGGAGAAAATGTTTTCAAAACCCTGTACTTGGTTCTGTTCTCCATTGTTTTTAACATCTGTTCTTGGTCTTCCTTTTTCATAGTTTCAATTTTAAGTGTTTAAACGAGGAATTATTTGACAGTAATTTTTTCTATTTCATCAACTAACCGCATACAGTCTTTTAAATCAGATTGCCGTTCTCTGTTTCGGCTTTCGTTATCTCCTGACAACTTATTTTTGTTGTGGTATTCAAGCACTTCAACAGCGTGCATTTGCTCCAATTCTGACCGTAGCCATTCAATTTTTTTCTTCAAATCTTTCATGTTGTTTATATTTAGTTATTAAACGAGCCTAATGTGAACGGCTGAATAATCCCCAAAGCACTTCCAGTTTGTAAGCCTTAACAAACTTCTTGTATTTCTCAAGGTGTAGATTTTGCCACTCCGAGAGTGCTTCGTAAAATTCCATTGATCCGCCTACTGAGTCGTGGAAGTTCTTTCTGATTGGTTTCTTTTTCATCTTTCTAATTTTTAGTGTTCGTTAACGAGCAATTAAATACTATGGTTTGATTAAGCTAATAATCTCTAAAACCTCTTCCTTTAGTGGAGGATTTGACATATCGGTTTCCGCATAGCTTTTAATCCGATTTATATTATACTCCAAATGTCTAATGCGCCCACTTGCCCAAACAATCCATTCCGTTAAGGCTTTAGCTTCTTCAATCTTTTGCTGTTCTTCTTCTTGTGTCATATCTTAATTTTAAAGTTCACTTATAACGAGCGATTAGTCTCCGTGCTGTAACCTGTCCAGTTCAGCAGCTATCAAGGCTCCTGCGATAATCAGACGTTCTTTGTAGGACTTGTTCAGCATCTTCATGCAAATTTCATGATCCCAACCATCTGGATATGAATTAGGGTCAATCCCCTCTTCGTGTTCTACAGCGAGCAGCATTTCTGCACCCAACGATAGTTGTTGGTTGTCGTTTTCTACTACGTCACGAGCAACGATTCTGCGGTGCTTGTAAATTTGTTCGTCCCTTTCTTGGGCAATCAGTTGTATTCCGTTTTTCATCTTTTCAATTTTAATGGTTAATAAACGAGGAATTAATCTTCAAGGTCTAAATTTCCGCATACTGGACAACACGAATCGTCGTAGTCGCCCGTATCCGCGATAGCTTGACCGCCACTTAACAGTTTTGAACTTCCCCACCATCCACACTTATCGCATTTAGTTTCAAAGAACCGCTCTTTTTTGTCTTCTTCAGAAATAGCCCGATAGCTTTGTGGAGCGATTTCTAAATTCATCATCATTCGCATCATCGTTTCGTGCATCTCCCAACACTCGTGGTCGGGATTCTGTTCGTCGGTCTTGTCAGATTTATTTATTAGAGCAAGAATTTTATGTGCCCGCTCTTTATCTTCTTTGGTAATCATTTCCAATTTTTCCATTGTCTTAATTTTAGTTCAATAAACGAGCCTTAACTCGCAGGTTTAATTAAACTCTGCTATTTCTGCTTCGTCCATCCCTAATACATACTCGGTCGGATTACCTCTGAATGTTACCGATGGGAAACAGACCTCGTACCATCCCGTAGGTCGATTTGGCTTAACGCTTGGGCGCATATACCCCATGATGTAGCCGAACTCAAAGTCCCTGACCCATTCGGGTGCATTTTCAGTAGGTCTTATTTTCTGACCAAACTCCTTTACATCGTGGTCGGCGTAGTCCTTCGGGTACATTGGCTTCTCTTTGATTATCTGAATGAACAGTGAATCTTTGTTTTCCTCGATTGCCTTTTGTAGCAATTCTTCCCATGTATATTTTCTTACTTCCATAGATTTTATATTGTAGTTATTCTTATAAGAATCTCATTCCTCTTTCCGCAAGCGGGGCAATCCTTGTACGTGAAATTAGCCTCTACTCTAATAGGTTTAGTTATCTCAAACTCCTTAATGCAATGGCTGCAAATTCTGTATATTTTAATTTCTTCCATTAAACGAGCATTAATGATTCAGGTCTAATTCAATATCCCTTGTGCTTACTTTTACTCTACCGCCCTCTGACTGAATCCAACACAATCCAAATTCTATATTAGAGACTATGTTGCCTTCTGCATATCGTTTTCCTCGGCTCATAGCTTCGGTAGTTATTCTTACTGCGTTTCCTTTTTTCATCTTTCTAATTTTAAAGTTCCTTAAACGAGCCTTACTTTTTGGGCGATTCTATCAGGCTTTGAACGCCCTTTATAGTTATGTCTAAATCTGACAATTCTTTTCCCAATTCTAATTTCCTTTTTTTCAAAAGTTCTAAAAATCTTTTTGTCTCTCTTTTATTCATAGTTCTAAATTTAGTCTTGTTAAACGAGCCTTAACTCGCAGGTTTTTAAAACTTCTTCTTACAGTCCCTACACCTGGAGTGATAAAAGGCAGAAGGAAAGTCCTGCTCTTTCTGACCCTCGGTATGAATATCCCAGAATAAAGAAGAGAACCGGCACCTAGCGCTTTTAGGACCTGGATGATGTTCTACGAGTTTGGCATAGTAATCAACACTATACTCTGAATCACGCAACCACTGCTCGGCAAGCTTAAACTCAGTTTGCTGCAGCCAATACATTTTATCTAGGTCCAGGACCGCGCCTTCAATTAAAAACCACCTACCACCTACAAGCCCACGATACCAGTAAAAATTAGAGAATAGCAGATCTGCAAAGGGAACGGTGTATTTAATCACATCTTTTTGTATTTGGCGATAAACGCTTCGGTTTTTTCATTAGCGATAATAAATTTCGGTCCAGCTCCTCCCTCATAGGGGAATGGCCGACATTCATCCAGCAATACTTCTCCATCTGGACCAATCTTTGATGTCAGCTGGTTAACGTAAGGCGGTTTTTTACCGACCATAGATGCCAACTGCTGGGGCGTATAGGCCTTTGGTTTAAGTTTAAATATCATGTTATAGTTGTTTTTATTACTCTACGAAATTACAAATTAATATTATTAAATAAAAGTTTATTATAGTTATTTTTTCTATTAATTTTGTCAGCATGCAATACCGAGTAGGAATTTGTTGTAAGTGCAGCCCAGATGTTGAGGTTATGATAGTAAAAAGACATCCTTCAGGCAATTACTGTACCTACCACAACCATCAAAGATTAAATGAACATAAAGAGAAAAATAGCGACAATAAAGGATCTGGTAGCAATATCTCGGCGCAGTCTGGTCGTATTCCCAGAAAGAAATATGTGTACAAGAGAAAGGCCACGGGAGAATGGGCGTTCTTCCAATCGCAATTTGCAGTATCCAATAAGAGATCTTTCATCTCCGATATTCCTTTAATCGGAGAGCTACAACCAATATGGTGTTTTCATGTATTGGGCAAAGGAGCTTTTGTAAAGTTCCGATTGTACGACAAGAATCTAGTCTTCACGACTGCAGAGGAACATATCGATTGGCACTCTAACATGACTAGGGCAATGCTACTTAAAAAGGATTCTAGGTGGCAGAAAATATTCGATTTGTACGATAAACTAAAGATAGAGTACGAGAATGGTTAACGACTAAGATTAAATGTCCCGTCATCCATCACCTCTAATTTCATATCACTTGGTAACTTCTCTTTAATTTTCTCCCAAGCTTTCCTAGAATCAGCATTTCGTTTAGGTGGAGAACAGATCACCAAACGCGGATTAATTCTCAGGTAGTTAAATAAGGTCCGGCGATAATGCCCCTTGCCTCGGTACTTTTTATCGATCTCAACATAGGCAATGATCCGCTTATTACCATCAGAGATAAATTGGATGTCACCAATAACAGTTGGCCCCGATAAGATCCGCAACCTTTTATAAAAATGCTTAATCTTTTTACGAACCATCAGCACCCACTCGCCAACATTCAAAACAACTTCAGGGTACTGTGATGCCGGAACACGGAGTTTAGTCTTCCCGTGAACAGCGTAGTAATTACCACCCTGGAGAATAATCTGCATATTCCGCTTGTCCTTATAAAATCCCAAAATGTGTGTGTTATTTAGCTCCAAGTTTCTTCCTCTGTATCCTGACATAAGCTATCCTTTCACCAAAACCGGTAAAGACGTTATGCTCTGCAGGATTATCCAGAATGTCTTGAGCAACTAATCTAGTCTCTTCTGTAAACTTAGATTCCTCACTTAGCATCCACTTTAAATAGTTCTTGTGCCATGTGCAGCGCCTATTCTTAAACTTACCAAAGTTGAAAAAGGTAGAACTCCCGTTTGAGTAGAACCGTTTATTCGGATCTAGGTATGTCCTTTCTGGTGTCACTATTTTACAAACTTCTGCAATAAAGCGTAGTTCTTCTTTTTAAAGGATCGTACTAAATTATACAGTCCTGAATGTTTTTCTTCGTCGGGGATGTGGCACTCGCAATTCTCCGCAGTCTGCCTACACTTGTCGCATTCGTCAGATACCTCTCTGTAAATCTCAATCTTATCTCTGACAGAGGATACTTTATGGTCTATTGCGGGGTATCCTGTAAAGCCAACAAGATCTAAACCTAATCCGTACCATGTTTTACTTGGATTATTCTCATTCCACCAGTCCCAATAGGTCTTTACAACTTTGTACTTATGTTCAGGGTCTCCGATAATGCAAACTGTATCTCCGGCTACGACCATCTCCCCATTTGATAATGTTTCTGCTAATGGCATAATTTATTTAGTTAATAACCACATTATATCTATCCTTCATTCTCTTTTTATACTTGTCCATACTTCTATGGTGAGTTAATAATGGGCCAAAATGTATGTCAAAGACCATCTCAGCGTGTTTCGCATGTGCTTTGAGGTATGTCCACGGATCAGTACCTAAAAGTAGCTTAGAGGCTTTATTTCGTCGCTTTAGGTGCAGCAATCTATCAGTTGGAGAGGTATCCCCACAGCCAAGATGCTGGTTAGATGCCTTTACCAACTTTTTTAGATCTTGTCGAAACCCGTATGTTCTGAATAAATTCATGATTATACTATTCTGAAGTTATGAAAATTAGATTCATCCTCATACTTTTTGATATTCGCCAACAATCGGTCTGTTAGTACGGCGTACAAGATATTGCCAGTCTTACGATAACGAACATTGTGGTCAAAAGCCACCTTATCTCCTACTTTAAAATTATCATACCACATAGCTGCTAATTTAGGTAAACATGAATAGAAATGACTTCCGGTTTAGTAATAGTCTCTCGCAACTGCTGAATGTGCCTAGTCCCATCAGCCAAAACAAAGGATAGGGCTGAATAGCTATTCCAATTCTTAGTTTGAGTCTTTAGCTTTTTCCGTTTCATGTAGTTCATGCTTGCGCTAGGTATTCAGAATAACACTGATCCATCCCCGCCACTCTCTCATCACCTTTCAGAATACCCACCATAGCTCTAACAACGGGCGAGTAGTTACCTTCATGAGAAGATCTATTTTGCTTTAGCCATAGGAAAACCTTGTTCTCAATGGTCTGGGTAATATCCTGCTTTTGTAAATACGTTTTCATATTTCTTTTGGGTTAAAATTAGTAATTTTAAAATGGCCGTAGTACAGCACTACAAATTCTAAAAGGATGAGCGCGTACTTAGCCTCGTTGGGTACATCGGCAAAGATTGCTAACCCGAGGATTAAGAATGCTACCAGTGATATTTTGTTGATTTTCTTCATAGTTCTAAGTTTTATTAAGTGCTTGTTCAACCGTACTGTAAATCTCATTAAAAGCCTGCTCTCCAACCTTTGGCTGAATATGGTCTAAAAACTCTTTAACCTCAAGTAAAGCTTTCTTCTGTGCTGTAATTGTTTCTTCTCCAGTAAACCGAAGCCTGCATTGTTGGGTAACCTCTATGGTTTTTGCATCCCATCCTGAGAAGTCAGGCTGAGTCATCTGGATTTCCAAAACACCGCATTCAGACATCCTTTTTAAATCCTGTAGAATTATTACGTCCACCTGCCTACTTAGACCTTGAGACGCGTTTTGAATAGTCTCATCGATTATGCCTTGAAATTTATCTTCGTTCTCCATACCTACCTTTCGTAAAATGATTTTATCTGGTCTTCCCTGAATTTAATAGCCTCCTTGATCTTAACTAACACAGGGTTATTCTCATCCGAAATATGTGTAAGATTACCGTTCTCATCCAATACGTATCCAGAGGCCCAAATAGAGCAGATTTTATACCGGCGACGATATAGATCACGTAAAACGCCATCGCTCAACAAGGCCTGGTGCAGTTTGATTTGATGCTCTTCAGTTCTCATCCCTTTTCCTGTTTTCTCACAAAGGCAATAACACAATCCTGCCAGTTATTACAATCGATGAACTCCATAAGTGCTCCGCCCTCCATTTTCACCTTTGCTTGTCCAACAGTATCTTCGCCGGATAATGAATGAGCCCGTTGCCATTTTTCAATATTAGCATACTTGGTTGTGAATGTTTGGGCTAGGGATGGTGTCCGGTTAGTAGAACTGCCAATGTCCCTAAGAGTCCTGGAGATAATATTCTCCAAGATCTGATTTTGAGTTGGCTGAGGTATCAAGGTTCTCATTTGTATCTTGTGATTTTTTGCGTTTTAGTTTGGATATTAACACTGGCTGAGTGGACAATAATAAATCGTTTTCGACAGTGGTAACACTTCTTCAACGTTGCTTCTGACCTTCCTCGAATTGCCGTAAGGCTTATCCCGTGATTACGCTCCTGACAATGAGGGCAGCGAATATCCAGCTTTTCAAACAATATCTTCTCCTCTGCCATCTTATTTCTGATTATAAGTCATGTGCGTAGATGCACCAATAACCTGTTTTTGATTCGTTTCAAGGACTTTCTTCCAAGCTGAGGTGCATTTCTTATCCAAACCATATTGGTGCTGATTCTTAACGTATGCAGCAGCCTGGGTATCGGATAAAAACTCACTATCCTCAGTCCTTCTGATCGAGTATACCCCGTTTATTTCTTCTAGTTTCCAGTTCATATCTAAACTTTTTCTGGTGTAATAATTTCAATCCCTTCTTTGACCAAAGGTTTATTTGCGAGCTCTTTCGTTAGAGCGTTAGTGAAGCCTTTCTCCTCGACCTTTCGAAGATTATGGGGGTGAAAGTTTTGACCCATACCGTCCGAAGCGGCCTCGTAGCCTCCCAACCTATAATGACCGCAACTTGCGTGGCAAGGACACAATCCGACTATAGTAACAATTTCTTTATTGATTTCAGGCAAGATCATTTCCGAATCTAAACACCCGCCTATATAAACTACTCTATCTCCTATTTTCATAATACTCTACGTTTTGTACCCCAAAATCCCGCACCGTTTTACTGGTTGCGGGTTGATTTCGGAGAGCAATAGACTTAGCAAACTATTGCAAATTCTTTGCGGCTAATTTTTGTTTCGTTTCAAATGTATGGTTATTAAACGGTTTTACCAAATTACACTTTATTTTGATAATCCTTAGTATTTAAGGTGTGTTTTGTTCTTAATTATATTACATAGTACTCCTATGCATTGTCTACATCTTCAACCAAATCCTTTAAAATATGCATTAAAAAGAATTAGTACTGCTACTCCAACCGGAATAAGAAGAGAGAGTATAGTAGAAAAGTTTTCTTTCAAGTAATTCATAGTGCTAAGTTTTAAAGTTAATGAATATTATTTAGGTACGTTTTCAATCGCCTCAGTCACAAAATTCAGCAACCAAGTCTCGTTTATAACTCCTGATAGTTCAAGTTGTTCCTTGATCTCAGCTAACGCCTTCAACATACCAGGCGCAGCCACGATCACCTTCTCCACGATTTCCATCTCATCAAAGGTAGTATCATCAATCCCTTCGAAGGAGAGCTCCAGCTCAATATTACCATCCGAAATCCGTGCAGCATCTTCAATAGTCCAATCTGTTTTTAAATGTCTCATAGTTTCAAAAGTTTATTTGTGATCAACAAGATCTATTTTAAGATCAAAAGTGACGGCTAATAAAGCGACCATGCTTTCTTTTTTGATGGTCGGTAATGTGGCCGTAAGCAATTAGATCACTGTTGAGGTTGTTAATAATGGTTAAAATCAATCGTTTTTCAATATTTTACAAAGTCCCGTTTTAAGTACAAAAAGTGCGATGTTGCCACGGGGTGAAGACAACTAAACTAAATATCTAAGTAGATTTACAAAAGCAATCAAATTCCATATC